>Ga0315284_10004332_pt1 | contig 20159 bp, 14 predicted proteins | sample YL17G09_16_MG_FD_203696 | JGI IMG/M metagenome (GOLD analysis project Ga0315284, IMG submission 203696) | Sediment microbial communities from Yellowstone Lake, YNP, Wyoming, USA - YL17G09_16 | ecosystem: Environmental > Aquatic > Freshwater > Lake > Sediment | place: USA: Wyoming | collected...
TAAACCTCACCTTCACTGTTACGGTTCGCCCCAGATAGCCTTCCTCTTTCATGCTGGAGACAACGTCCTGGGTGAGTTCTACAAGGTTTTTAGCAATTATCTGCCAATTATCTACGTCCCTTTGAAAGGTGGTCTCCTTGCTGACCGATTTTGGCTCCCAATGGGTTACGAGAGGGCTTTCATCGATACCCCTTGATGCCTCGTGGAGATAACTTCCATAGGATTGGCCAAATTCCTCAACCAATCGTTCCATGGGCAATGCGGCAAGCTCTCCGATCGTCTTGATACCCATTTCCTTGAGATAGGCTTCCGTTTTTGGCCCCACTCCCCAGAGTTTTCTTGCAGGCAATGGCCATATCCGTTTCTCAATGTCCTCCTCGGTGATGATGGTTAGGCCATCGGGTTTCTCCAGATCGGAAGCCATCTTTGCAAGGAGTTTGTTGGGGGCTACACCTATCGAGCAGTTAAGATCGGTCTCCTCCTTAATCCTCCTTTTAATCTCAATTGCGACCTCCTCGGAAGGTTAGTCGATGGAGGAGATGTCAAGAAAAGCCTCATCAATCCCCACATCCTCAATAATCGAGGTAAATTCTCCGAGGACGGCTTTAAACTTCTTGGAGATTCTTGAATACTCCTCGTAGTCAACAGGAAGAAAAGTAGCATTGGGACAAAGTTTATAGGCCGCTCTCAGCGGCATCGCCGAGTGGATTCCGAACTTTCGGGCTTCATAAGAGGCTGTTGAGACCACCCCTCTTTTTGTTGGATCCCCGTCACCTCCAATGACCACGGGTTTCCCGACCAGTTCAGGATGTCTCTTCTGTTCAACAGACGAGAAAAAAGCGTCCATATCGATACGAAGGATTCGCCTCATCTGACCCATTTTAACATACGAATTAGAGCCTTCATATCCGTTAATGACAGGTAAGCTTTTCAAAGCATAACTCTCACACATAATTGATCTCACAAACCCATTGTACTAACCCCTGGAATCTAAGAAATAATCTTCCTCAATTTAGCACAGTCAATTTTTGATTTTATGTCGATTGGTCATTCCCCTACCCTTTTCCTCCTGGAAAAACTTATCAAAATCCAGAATAAATTGGGTTTGAATTATTTTTCTAATTTTTTTAATATTTTGGAAAGCAATCCCCTAAGAATAGTTTAGTATAATATGCCAAGGCATGACAGTGGTTTGGACTAATTTCCATGCCGCGGTATTGCTATTTACTTCTTCAAGTATTTGACAACTTGGCTTGGTTTTTTAACCCGAATCGCACTCCCCTACCCCCTTCTTAATATATAAGACACTCCTTGGGGGAGGTCTGTATCTATAATAGGTTTATAAATCAAGGATTCCAAGGTCTGAGCCGACCGTAAATCTTCCTCATCTTGAAATTGCTATAAAATTAAATTCTTGGTATAAATAGGTCAACTTCTGGGGGGTGATTTGTCCGAGAGGTGATTGAACCAACCGACCAGAGAAAAGCAAACATGGTGAGAGGCTTTCCGATAAAGCTAAAACTTGGGCGGCATAGAAAACACCATCAAAGATTCGACTCGGAAAAGTACGGTTTGTGAATTCAGTAAAACGGAAACTCCAAATTAGTAACGGCCACTATCTAGATTTCGATCAACTTGCGCGTCTGATTCATGCAATGAATTCCGCAAAAGAGGGGCACAGGATTACCATGTCCTTTTTGGAAAAGGAAACCGGGCTTCCATTCAGACAGGTACGGAATAGAATCAGCATAGGGCGCGCAATTGGGATAATCGATGAGAGGACATTAAAACTGTCACCTTTTGGGATTCTGCTCTCTTCAGGCGACATCTTCTTTGAGTCAAAAGGCACCCTGGAGTTTTTGCACTACTTAGCAGCGGGGAACTACAAGAATTTGGTTTGGTATGAAGTTTTCAACACTCTTCTACCAGAGAAGTCACCAATGGACCAACCAGGATGGTTAAAATATTTTCGTTCCTCACTCGCCCACGAATATAGTTTGTATTCTTTAAACCACCACCTGAACCAGGAGGTACGTTTCATAGTCGAGGCATATACAAAGAAGGGCTTCAAAAAGCTCGAACTCTTGAATCAAACCTTCGACGGAAAGCTTTACAGGAGGAGGTCCACCGATTTTGATCCGCTGATTATTTCTGCCATCATCTACGATTACGCAGAAAAACAAAGAGCCAACCTACTCCAAATAAAGGATGTGATTACGAGGCCAGGACTGCCTGGAGTACTGTTTAACGTTGATGAAGGTACATTGAGGCAGTTAGTTGAAGATTTACACCAACATGGATGGGTTCGGTATGAAGGGACACACAACCTTGACCAAATTAGGCTAAAGGATGACTTTAGAGCATTAGACTTTTTGACAGCATACTACAAAGGGGCGGACCCTCAGCCCAGTGGATAATAAGAGACTGGGGATCTTTGAAAATGGGCAATCCAATAAACATGGCCAAACTGGTTGAAGAACTATTGAAGAGGCCCAGAGGTCGGGCTTGTGTTGTTCTCACGGGAGACTACTTTGGGCAAAAAACCTGGGGTGCTGAATTGGCAAAACAAACAGGGGCTGACCATATTGACCTTCTTGATTTGTTTGCTGGCGACGCTGGTCTTGCCGAGAGAATAAGTTCGTTTCCGGTCAGTGAACTTTTCGTCTTTCTTCAGGGAAAAAGCAGCTCGGGCGTGCTCATTGTTACAGGCTTGGAATTTATTAAAGCTACTTGGTCAGGGCAACCAGATGCGACTGACCAGTTCGCTACTCTTTTAGAAACATGGGGCAAATCAACAGCCTTATTGTTTGTCATGCAGTTTGATCTATCATTGGCTAAGAGGAAATTTAAGCGTTTTCCAGACAAGATTTTCGTCGTCAATCAAAAAGACACATTGGCTTTGAGCTGAGGTGTTCTGATGAGAAATAACGGATTATTCAGCACTATTTTCATTAGTGAAGTGAAGCAGGGAATCAAATTAGACGACCGCGCTCTTGGTCGAATGGCAACTTTAGGGCAGACGTGGCGCAACCGTGATCACAAGACAGCTGAATTGCTTTGGAATTCATTCATGAAGCAGGCCCTAAGCTACTTGCAGTTTGTCCCCCCAAATGCCTCAACGGCTCCCGGGGTTTATCCTTTATACGAAGATTGGGCATTTTCCCATTGCCTCAGCGTACTTTATCTTATCGAACCAGGTGCCGACATAGATGACACAGCAGTTGGACGCTTCTGGCCAGCCAAGCTGTTGAAGGAGTTGAGAAAGCAGAAGTTGAATTGGGGAATTCTTACGGATGGTGCGAAATGGCGACTTTATTCTACGAAAAGCTCAAGGCCTTACGAGGACTTCGTCGAACTCTCACTGGCTGAGGTATTAGAAAAGAACGATGAGGGCGAATATGGCTTATTTGAACGATTCTTCCACAAAGACTCGTTCATTCCTGAAAAATTTAAATTAGACGACGAAGAGAAAAAAAAGAGCGAAGGTTCCAGTGTTTATAAGTGCCGATTAGACCGGGACAAGGAAGACTCTGAGAAGTCACTGGATGAATACGTAAAAAAACCTCTGCTTTATCAGATAGACGAAATTTTGCAGTATCTCTGTAATGGTTTTATTGCCGACACGACACGGAGAGGTGACGAGTACACTGAAGAAGAAAGAAAAGAAATTTTCGAAAGCTCGGTGAAGCTGCTTTACCGCTGTCTTTTTCTCTTCTACGCTGAAGCCCGCAGGCTCTTGCCATCAGAAGTTGGTAAGGCCGAAAACTACAGCAAGCGCTCTATTCGAGCACTGTGCCGTGAAGCACACAAGTTTCAGTGGGGAAAAAGAAAGGATTACGATGGCTATGACCTTTGGAAACACCTCAAAGGGCTAACCAATGCTGTAAACGACGGTGACTCAGACTATGGAATCATGGGTTACAACGGAGGGCTCTTTGACGACGAACAAGAGAAATTCTTGGGCCGGCACAGACTGCGGAACGACTCTCTCTCTCGGGCACTCTATCTGCTTGCATACGTGGAGCCATACAACAACAATCCGGACGACGAGTACGAGATACCTTATGAGGACCTTGAAGTCAGGCACCTCGGAGAGCTCTATGAGAACATACTGGAGTACACTGTTCTTCTTGCAGACGCCGACCGCATCAGACGCAGAACCAAAAAGGGAGTTGGGGTCCTTTTAGCATCGGAGGCAACAAGGCAGAAAGGGGATACTCTCATTAAGAAGGGGGATGTTTACTTTGGAGAAACTGCCCTTGAGAGAAAACAAACTGGATCCTACTACACACCAGAACCACTGGTTCGATTTCTTAACACAAAAACCGACATTGACCCACTCCGAGAAAGTTTCGAGAAAGAGTATCGAAAAAGGTTCAGCGAATTCCTTGACCAGGCTTCATCCGGACAAGATGAAGGGTCCCGCCGAGGCGCGGCTCGCGCAGCCATAGCAATAGTAGAGCGATTTGTTAATGAGGTTGTACTTGATTTCAAGGTTTGCGATCTAGCAATGGGCAGCGGGCATTTCCTTGTGGATGCAGCCAACCAAATGGCCGGTCTGGTTGTGGAGCTGCTGGCTGAAATTCCAAACATAAAAGGGCTAAGCACAAAGGTCACCAGCAATCTAAACGAATGGCGGCGCCTTGTCACTCGAAATTGCCTTTACGGCGTGGACCTCAACCCATTGGCGGTGGATTTAGCCAAGCTTTCCCTTTGGCTTAATTGTTTTGCTATAAATCATAAACTGACATTTCTTGACCACCATCTCCGATGTGGAAATAGCCTTATCGGGTTACGTACCTTGGATCAGTTGAAAACTGTTCCAAAAAGGAAAAATGAAAAGGAAACAACATCAAAGCAACAGGTACTTCCCTACTTTGATGATCTCTCGAAAATTTTGATCCAAGCTTCAAAGACGATCGAGGCGATTCCGGACATAGAGGAAGACGATACTGATCGGCAGAAGACAATGTTCGAGAAAGCATATGAGTCGACTTTTGTTCGTTTAGTTCCCTTGGCCGATCTCTATACGGCCTATCTAATGGACAGTAATATTACTGAAGAACAATATCGGGGACTGTTCAGCTATTTTGCAGCAGGGCGAAATAAATCGCAAATAGGGGACAGGGAACTCAAGGATGTTTCACGTAAGGTCGAAGATTACAAGAAGAAACACCAGTTCTTTCACTGGGCACTCGAATTTCCAGATGCTTTCAATAAGAACGGTATAGGTGGATTTAATGCAGCCGTAGGTAATCCTCCGTGGGACATTGTGAAACCTAATTCGCAGGAATTCTTCTCAAATTATGACCCTGAGTTCCGTGCATATGGGAAGCAAGAAGCAAACCGGGTAGCAGAACAGCTCATGAGTCGAAATCCGTCCATCCGTGAGAGATGGGAGATATGCTGCAATCTGTTTAAGGAACAAAGTTCTTATTTCAGGGAACCCACAGTCTATGAGGCGCTAGGGAAGGGTGACATCAACACCTGCAAGCTTTTTCTTGAACAGTTTTTTACCCTGCTGAGCAAGGTCGGTCGTATGGGCATCGTGGTGCCCAGCGGCATCTACACCGACCAGGGCTGCCAGCCACTACGGGAGTTGTTCTTTAGCCAGAGCCGGATCGGGTTTCTCTACTGCTTTGAGAACCGTCGTGCCGTTTTCAATATTCATCGTAGCTTTAAGTTCGTCCTTTTCGGCACACAAAAAGGTGGATCAACCGACAGGTTCAAGTGCGCCTTCATGGAACATGATCCGGAACGCCTGTCGGCAATTGATGCTAATGCCCTGAAAATGAGTTTGAAACAGGTAAAGAAATTCTCGCCCGATACACTAAGCGTCATGGAGTTTAAGAACCAACGGGATATTGATGTCACCTCCCAAATTTACGGCGACTGGCCGCTACTGGGAGACAAACTGAAAGATACCTGGAATGTGAAATTGACCCGTGAATTTGATACCTCGACGGATAGTATTTTCTTCAAAGAGGAACCCAGCGATTGCCCTTTGTACGAGGGAAAGATTATCTCGAGTTACGACAACCGGTTTTCACCTGTTACTTACTGGCTCGCAGAGGAAGATGTTCGTCAACGTGAAATTCAAAGGAACTGGAAAGAATTCTCCAAACGCCACAAAGAGCCTTACACATACGACTACCTATGTTTTCGGTGCGGATTTAGGCGAATCGCCGCAAGTACGAATGAGAGAACCTGCCTATCAACAATAATTCCACCAATGGCAACCTGCCCTGACACGACAGTAACGGTGAGCCGTGTCGGCTACAATTCTACCCTTAATCATGCAACTGAGCTGATTTCTCTGGACCAGAGCATGGTTCTCCTGGGATTCTTGAATTCCTTCGCCCTCGATTTCGTTGTTCGGCAGAAGATCACCACTCATCTTGACATGCACTTCATGTACGGCCTGCCGGTTCCTCGTGGGAACATGACAGAGATTCATTCCAGTGGTTCCCTCCGGGGTGTTATTCCGCGTGTTGCTCGTCTCGTATGTGCCGACAGAGATTACGATAAAATGTGGGCGCAAGCTTTTCGCAGTGACTGGACAGATTCTGATTTCTGGTACCCATTATCCGCTCCCATCGACACTTACGGTCCCGCCCATGAGCGGGAAATTCGCCGACGACTGAGGAACCAAGCCAAGAATCTAACGCCCAAATGGGGGCCGCACTGCGGGGTCCACGACCGGTTGCCAGACCGTCGGGACACCGGCGACCGCGCCCAGCTCCGTGCCGAGATCGACGCTTATGTGGCCCATCTCTATGGCCTTTCGCGGGACGACTTTGGTTACATCCTCGATACTTTTCCGGTGCTCAAGAAAAAAGAGGAAAAAGCCTTCGGTGAGTTCATGTCCAAGCGCAAGTGCCTGGAGGAATTCGATAGGATTGTGAATATTTTATGAATCAAAATAAAGGAGTAATATAGAAATGGCAAAGATCACTGATGTTGTAAAGCTCAAAGCAGGCTATGCAAACTTTGTGGAACTTAAAAGTGCGTTCGAGGAAGCACAGGAAAACACTGAGCGCATGGCAATGTACCGCCCGACAAAGTCTCATCGCAAGGCCTTTGAGCGGCTGTGTCGTGGACTCTTCCAACCAAATGACAAAAAGTTCTACCTTCTGAGTGGTTCCTACGGAACCGGCAAATCTCACCTGTGCCTGATGTTTGCTAATTTCCTTAGTCGATCAAGCGGAGATCCAGAGATCAAAGGGTTCTATGAAAATTACAAGAAACTTGATCCAGAGACAGCAAGAACACTGACAAATATTCGTAAAGATGGGCAGTACCTTGTGGCTATTTGTGATTATCACTCTGGGAGACGGTTCGAGGACGTAGTGCTAAAAGCAGTGTTTGATGCCTGTCAGTCTAAGGGGCTAGATTCAGGCGTTAGGACCGAATTCGACGAAGCCGAACGACTCCTTTCGGATTGGGAGAAACAGTTGGGTTCTGACAAGAAGAAACTGATTCGTGTCTTCTATGAGGATTTTCAGAAAGCTTTGGAGAAGGTCGCGCCAGATCTCTCCGTTGAGCAGTTGCGTAAAAACCTAAAAGGGTACGACTCTCACTCTATGGAAATATTTCGTGCAGCATTCAAGGAGACCATGGGAGGCATGGAGTTTCAGGCGCAGGCCGGGAACGTCATTCCAATTCTGAGGGAGCTTGTCCGGAGTAAAGGGTTTAGGGAAAAGTTTAAAGGGCTGGCTATCTTTTTCGATGAGTTTGGATTCACTTTGGAGAAAGGCTCCTACTCGAAAGACTTACTTCAGGGTTTTATGGAGACGATCTGCAAGAATGAGCCGAATGTGGTGTTTGTGGGATGCATTCACAAGGATTTTAAAGCGTACGCTGACAAATTCAGTAAGGACGATGTTGCGGTGATGAACGCCCGTATCACGCACGTAGACCTCCTGAACGAAGGAATCGAAGAAATTATTGGCGCAATCGTAGAGATTGACAAGGATTCTCAGGTTTGGAAACAGGAAATTCAACCGAAGACCGGTGTATTTGACCAGTTGGTACCCTATTGCAAGACACTGAACCTCTTCCCCTGGATAGAGGACGTGAATCGGATTCGTCAAAGGGTGCTTGAGGACATCTACGGGGTTCACCCTATGGCTTTGGCCTGTCTCTTACGGCTCTCATCTGAAATTGGGTCAGACGCTCGAAGCACGTTCACCTTCTTTTCCGGGGACGTGGGTGGAGCCGAAGGTTCGTACGCCGATTTTATAGGAAATGCACCCATCATAGTGGGAGGGGGTAAACTCAACCTTTATACTTTGGACCATCTGTTTAATTTCTTTAAACGAGAACTGTCTCTAAAGAACCCAGAGTTGCGTGAGCGCCAGCGGCAAATAGTGAATGGATTTTACGCGAGCCTGGAGGCGTTACGAAAAGGTGACGATAAGGGGCTTTTTGACGAACAGGCTAACGAGCGTGTGTCAGTTTTGCGTACGATTTTGCTCTATCAGCTTTGCCAGATTCCTACAGACCTGGAAAACATTCAATTTGGTCTTTACTGCCTTACCAAAGCAGAACAGAAGCAGGTAGAAAATCATTTGAAATATCTCGCAAAATGTGGGGCTATCTTCTACAGGCAGCAATCTAAAACATACGAACTTGCGGTGGGAACTGGAGAAGATCCGTACGACCTCATCGAGCGATATCTTCAGGACGAGAGTCTTCATCCAACAGATATGGTCGATAGCTTTCTTAAAGTAGCAGGCGAAGGGAAGGACATTGAATTCCTTGAGGCCAGGCAATTCAATCTGCATTTCAATGAAGACAAACGGTTCAAGCGATATTTCGTAAAGCCAAAGGACCTGGGAAGCAAATTTTGGGAAGAATTGCAAAAGGACTGGGAGGAAAATTTGAACAAAGCGAAGAAGAGTTTCGAGGGCTTTGTGGTTTACGCCCTTTGTGAGGACGATGCAGAGATACAGGTTGCCAGGAGTACCATCCAAAATATTCCTGATCTCAACATGACCGTGGCTGTGCCACATGATCCGCAGCCATTTACAGAGATTTTGCTCAAGGTCAAAGCATGTATGCAATATTTACCGCCCATTGAGAAGGAAAAAATCAGTGCACAGACTGAGTCCCGTCTCCGTGACATTCTTGACAATCCGGATGATGGTTACCTGCCCCAACTGCAACGCATCCTGGATTCGATAATCAACGGTGATGCAGCCTGCTGGTATGGGCAGGGTGGTAAGGTTGTCGTCGACCAGCCCAAGCAATCCCACAAGGCGGTTGACGTTCTTTGCGAGGATCTTTACAAAAAACGCTGCCGTATCAAACACCCTGATATAAATTTTTTGCACGATGATAAGTGGCAAACGGGCAAGAACAACGCCCTAAAACAGGCGGTTGCAACACTGCTGGAGATCGAGAAAGTGATCATTGATAATGGGAATCCGGATAACCACGGGCAGAAGCGCTACTTAGAACAGGTACTGCTTAAGGGAGCCGGAGCACTGAGAAAGACAGGGACCAGTGGGACTGTCAATTTCTTTGAGTGCGAAAGCAATTCAGTGAAGATTTCAGAAGATTTCCCTGTCTTAAAAGAGTTTTGTCGGCGATTGAATGAATTAAAGCCAGGCATAACATTTTCAATTGGGAGTTTTCTTGAAGAAGCAAAGTCTTCCCCTTATGGAGCTAGTGGTACATCACTTGTTTTAGCGACAGCCCACGTTGTGAGAGCTTTTGGGGAGCGTTTACGGATTTACAAAGATTCTACGAAAACCGTCGAGATAACAATAAGTAACTATGAAGATCTTGTAGACATCGTTGGCAATCCAGCAACAAAGGTGGTCTTCGAGATACGTGACATCAAAGCGAATCAGGCTAAATTGCTGGACGGAGTAGCCAAAGCTGTTCACGCTCCGCCATTGATGCACGGGGAGAATCGTTCTCTAAATTCTGCATACGAAGCCCTGAAAAAGTGGTGGCAGGATATACCGCCCGTGGCAAAGCTCATCGAAATCTACGAAAAAGATCGACACAAAAGGTTGAAGAAACTCATAGATGTTTTGATTTCTATAGAGGACACAGACCGGTTTGATCTTCTCTTAGACAGGCTGCCCTCAGTATACATAGATGGGCCGGTGGGGGACGATTTAAAGGAGAAAGAAACCTCGTATATCTGTGACGAATTGGCTTCTGACGTCAAGCTGTTTGAGTCAGGTCTTCACCTTGTCCGCAATGATGTTTCCGAAGCGATTTGTGAGGTATTTGATTCCAAAGGCGATCTTGTTGAATGCGAAGCAACGGTCACGAGTTGGTTTGAATCACTTAGTCCTGTTCAGCGAGACTACCTAAACTACGGAGACCACCCTGAGGCCGAGACGCTGATGAAACACTTGGCAGATTCAAAAATGACGTTTGAGTCAAAAGTTATGACTACAATACCAAGTGGTTTTGGATTAGAGCCCGTTAAAGATTGGAGTTCCATAAAGGTTACGGACTATGTTGCCAAGTGGAGACAGGCAAAGAAGTTGATTGAAGAAGCTGCAGTTGTAATTGGCATGCCCACAATCAAGAAAGTGAACAAAGCAAGAGAGATTAAAGGAAACAGATGGGAAGTTGAAAATGGGGGATTTATCGAACTGGCCTTACCCGAGAACGCCACAGCAATTATTTATACGACCAATGGTGAGGACCCAAGGAAATCGGACGCTCGAAGACTGATGCAAGGGAACGTAATTCTTGAAAGCGAGTTCAAAGATGTTCCCAGAGTGAAGATAATCGCTCGGGCAATCGACGCTCAAGGAAATGCAAGCGCCCCATTTGTGCTTTCCGTGACCAATAAGACAAAAGAGTATGACGTTGTTATTCACCAGGAGGACTTGTATATCAGGGAGGGCACGTTTAAGTTTCCTGAAAACTTTCAAACTTTCGTATCAGTCGTAAAGTCCCTCGTCGATAAAGCGCAGAAGGAAAAGTTGATCACTTCTTCGCAGGCAGAGAAATTGAACAAGCTTCTCGATAACCTTTAAGGTTTCATATGGTCAACATAGAAATAAGAAACTTCGAAGATGGTGGAATCGAAATCAGCCACATCGGCGATTATAAACATCCTTCGGGAGAGAACGTCATTCTAGTAGACAATGACACTGGTTATGTTAAGGCATGCCAGAAACTGGCCGAAAGCGTTGGCAAAAAAGCACTCAAAGTACTTGTGCGTCAAAAATTCCATTTTGCGTGGCTTCGGAGTTTCACAGAGCAAATAGGGATTTTGTGCCGATTTACTGTTAAGACCCCAAAAATCATTCTAGGTGACATGTGGATGGTTGCTGTTCCGGATTGGCTGGATGACGAAACGGTCACTTCCCAGAAATTACTGGATTTGGACATTCCCACCAGAGATTTTAAGCACTTCGAGGACGTGCTGCTTAGTTATTTCTTTGGGCCTGCCATTGCGAGCAAGATGTTAGACTGGAGTAATTTGTCGGAGGTCATAACTGCCTTAGCGCGGCCTGAGGCTAAAGAACACTGCAGCCATTTTCCTGTGCTGAATCGCTGCCTCGAAGAAAAGAGCAAGTCGTGGGCCAGACAGACCAGTGAACATTGGATAATGAACCTATGTGCAGATCTATTAAATGACCCGGAAAAACTTTGGAGGGAATTGACCCTGTGGTCTCTTCTCGGTTCTTACCCTGCGCAGACATTGGAATACGTTGTGCCCCTTCAACGTGCCGCATTTTTGCGCACCGTACCTTTGGAGGCAATTAAAGACCTGCCACTCAACCGTGTTGCTGCGGAACAAGCTCTGCCACAGATTGAGATCTTCTTCACGGAAATAAGCCCATCTGTTAAATCGATCGGTGATTTCCAAAAAGGTTTTGAATGTACGTCGGGTCGCCTAGTCAGAGAGTTTCAGTTAGTAACAGGTTTGCTCGCCTCAAGTCAAGTCGAGGCCTCAAAGACAGATGTTGACCTCATCAGAGAAAAATTCAAAAATTGCCTTGGTCTCGATCCTGCCAAGCTTGCTAGCGTAAGCCGTTTTGCCAAGCCTCCGAGACCGTCCATCCCTAAGGAGGGCGAGTGTTGGACCGCTGACCATTGGGTTACTTGGGCAGCAGAAAAATACATTCCTTACCGGCATTGGCAGACGCAGAATCGCTTTTTTGACTTGGAGTTAGAGGAGGGGATTCAACGCTTCTCAGATTGGTACGTTACTGAATACACATCGATTCACCAAGATGAAGGAAAAAGTCTTGTTCATACCTTGGAATGGTGGGGAAGTTCGATAAGGGATGAAATGTTGTCACTCGTGATTCTTATAGACTCCCTTCCGCTCACTTTTTGGAGCCTTCTCCAAGAGTCGCTGACCAAGGCGGGGTTCCGTCGCCACGAGATGGCTTGTCGGTTTGTCCCCTTACCAAGTGATACTGGAATCTCGAAACCGCTTGTTCTACGAGGTGGATGGGAGTCCTCAAATAAAACCTACGACGACATTCTTCAAGAAAGAAGCCGTAATGATTGGGGAAACAAGCGAGTTGTTTACCTGCCGAGTTTAAAAGAATTGTTGAATGTAGAACTAAATAAAGAACCAGCCGTCCTTCTGCTGAATTTTCTTCCGAGTGACGAACTCCTTCACTCGGATGTAGAGCTGAAAGGGAGCACATACGAGGAAGAGCTTTACCGTCTTTTCTCCAAGATAACAGATTCTGTGAAGAGCCTTTTTGAAAGATGGCCAGGCCAGGCCGGAGGATTCAGTGTTTATGTAATTACTGACCATGGGGCATCGAGCATACTGGAGGAAGAGAAGAAATCCCTTGAGGCTAAGGTTGTCAATAAGCTCTTTCCAAATGAGAAATACCGATTTGCGAGCATTGAGAAATCTGAAGCTGAGGCTATCCCTGAAAACTTGTGGGCTCTTGGCTATCGTTTCACACAACCTTTTATTCAAGACGACCGTGTCTATTTCATCCCTCGGGGACACAACACAGTGAAAGCAAAGGCTGGAGGGTCGGGTTACTCTCATGGAGGTGCATCACCTGAAGAGGTAATTGTTCCAGTCGCCATATTCAGGGCGGTAAAACCAAGTTGGAAGGACTTAGGCGTCAGATTCCTGAACCTTAAAATTGATTCTCAGAGCAGAAAAGCTATTTTCTATATTCAGAGAGTTTTCCCACTCCAAATTGAAGTTCAGAACCCAAACAGTGAAGCCATTCGCATTCTGCGAGTCGATGTTCTCAGCCCTGACACTGATGTAAAGGGGTACAACACACCTAACATAGAAGCTGGTAGGTACTCAGTGGTTACGACTGATTGTTATTTTAATCGGAGTGCTCTAGAAAATTCTGAGTTGACACTGCAGTTGACTTACAGCGTGGCTGATGAGGAAAGTGCGGTAAAGTTAAGCGTTGCAGCTGATTTTAAGTCGGCTGCAAGTGGGGGGTTTAGCTTAAAAGATCTCAAATGAAAGGATTGTAAATATGAGGTCATACGAATTGAAAGCTCGTGACTATTACGGGGAAGTGGTTATCAACAAGGGTCTTATGGGTAAGGCCGGCTTCGGGGCCCGGGCGATTCCTGTGTACGTAGGAGAGTGGATCATTAGCCAATTTATAGAAGGAGATGATTTGACCGAGGGCGGAAGGGAAGAAATTGTGAAGATCGTTACAGTTTATCTCCCTCAGAAAGCGGATAAGAATGTAATTCTAAACCGCCTAAAAGAGCAGGAGGAGGTCAAAATCCTTGACGACTTTCGGGTCAATGTCAATCTTGCTAAGAACACCCACGAATTGAGTATCCCCGTATTGGACGCAAACAGCGAGATGATTCAAAAAGGAATTGTAGACACGAATCCTATGCTTCTGAAGACGGGTATGTGGGGGCTGGGTACCCTTCGCTACGTTCCACCCGATGGGGATGAAGTGAAAAAGGGACAAATTTGGATGGTAGACTTCAACCCGTTTCAAAGTCCTGGGGTAGACCTCGGGTATTTCAAAGAGTGTCGTAAGTACTTCACCCTTCCTGAGTGGATCGACTTGTTAGTTTCTAGCTGCCAGTTTAACCCAGACATACACACGATCCCTCAAAAAATGTTGTTACTCAGCCGGATCATTCCGCTCGTTCAACCAAGAATAAATCTATCAGAGTTAGCTCCAAAAGGAACCGGAAAATCTTTTGTTTTTGACAATATAAGTCGTTACGCAGCAGTCATTCCTGGTGGGAGACTCTCGGCAGCAGCTTTGTTTTACAACAGTGCGAGTAAACAGATTGGGTTGATACCTAGGTATGACGTCGTGGTTGTTGACGAAGTACAGAAGATTCACACCGACAATGTGGGTGAAGCAATGTCGGCCCTTAAGATGTACCTTGAAAGTGGTCGCTACAGGAGAGTTACCGGGGACATGGGGACCGCAGAAGCTGGTTTTGCCATATTGGGCAACATCACCATGGGTCCTGACAGGCGACCATTGTATGAAACTGACGGTATTTTCAAAGAACTTCCCCCCGCCTTGCAAGAATCAGCCTTTGTGGACCGCATTCATGGGATGCTGGAAGGCTGGTTTATGCCAAGGATCACAAAACACACACCTTCTAAGAGCTTGGGATTTAAGGGGGACTTTTTTAGCGAAGTGCTTCATGAAATGCGCAGTGATCTACAGTATGCAGATTACGTGTCCCACAGTATGCGTCTTCCTGAGTGTGACGACATGCGTGACAACAAGGCGATTGCACGTCTTGCGGAAGGATTCCTTAAACTCCTGTTTCCTGACTTGCAGGTGAACGACGAGGAATTTATTGAATATTGCGTCAATCCGGCCGTGCGGATGCGACAGCAAATTCGTGACGAATTAGCCAGACTCGACCAAGAGTTCAAATGGGTGACGATCAAAAGTGAGCGTCCGGATGAGTTTCAACTTTCGCATCCGGAGAGTAAGCCTGAACCGAAGGAAGAGGCTGGAGAAATTGACCCTCTCTCCCCTAACCGTCAGCCTGTTGAAACTACACTCGATATCGCTGAGGGGCATAAAGGGATTTCTTACATTAAACTTTTTCGACCTTACCTTGGAGGAGCCAAGCTAATAAAGTTGATTGATCCCTACGTACGTTATGACTACCAAATACACAACTTCATGAGTTTTTGTGAGTGCATGGCACCTACAGAAGGGCAAGTTGAACTCAACCTTGTAACTAGCGCTGAATCTAAGGAACAAGAGGTCGAAATTTCGGCCAAGTTGAATGAACTCCAAAGCTCTCTTGTACAAGATCGAATTATTCTTACATATACTTTCGATAGTGGTAAGCATGATCGCTGGATCGAAACGGACACAGGCTGGCGAATTATACTAGGACGGGGTCTCGACATTTTTCAAAAACCCGAAGGAAAGTTCACATTGGGTTTTGTAGACCAGAACAAACGTCGATGTAAAGCGACGACGATTTCGTATACAATAATTAAGAGTTAGGCCCGAATAAGTCGAATGGCTGGGAGGAAGGCCTGGGGTCACATTTTCATAGGTTAGTATTTCATCTTACTTATAGCGGGATCCTAATGATTCGGAGGCATTATGGCTAACGCGATAAAGGTTCACTCGGTCGACCAAGAGTATTGGTATATTAGAACCCAAAGATGCAAATGCGGTGGAGAGCTTGAAGTGGGCAATCAGACTTTACTAAGTTCTCAAGACCTTCAATTCGATGTCCTGGACACACGATGTAAGCATTGTGGCCATGAGACCTCTTATAAATTTGATATTACAAACTTTTCTCCAAGGGCCGTTACTCAGCAGTCGATGGAGAAAATAGCAATGGGAATTCCTGCAGAAAAGGTACGGAGTTTTATAGAGATTCCAATGGAAAAGGCCGTTAAGTTTATTTTCGACCTTGCTCAAGCCCAAGACAAACTTGCTTTGGATTACTTGGAAGCTGCTATCAAGCATGCAAGAGAGAAATTTAAAATTACCTTAGATTGAGAAATCATGGCCAGGATTGCAATATTGGAATTCAAAACGATAGGGGATTAAATCTTTATTTGTTACGATTGCTAAATGTCTCGGAAAATGCCTTCTATATGTCTGGCATATGCGACCACCCTCATTTCCCCGCCAAAAATCCTAAGACAAAAACAGTCAATCCCAATAGCCCCTGGAGCTCCCAATTCGATTTAGGTTTCCCGATCTCGGCCAGTCTCAAGGCCCGGTCGGTGAGTTCCTTTTCCTTCTCGAAAGCGATCCGGTTAACCTCCGCCTCTCTTTCAGTGAACTCGGTACAGGGGGTATCCTCGCTTCTTTAATCTCTTCACTAAGCCATCGAGGTTAGTAGAAGGAGCAAGGTTAGAAGCAACAGCTAAGTTTTGATTCGAATGATTGACCTTCGGGTTCTCAACCCTAAGATCGCCCTACCCTCTTCTCTAAGGATATTTGAAAATCTGAAGGAATCAAGAACAGCTTACACCCAGCTGATAGAAAAATTTCGTCAGTCCTTGATTTGAAGAGACTTTTCCCTTATATTGAACACCATAAATTAACCTTATTTTAAAGAGGAGGGTAAAATGGCTCAGAAAAAATTAATGGCAAAAGGACAAATCGTTACCTACTTCGCAGAGAAATTTGAGATCTCCAAGAAGGCCGCTGCCTCTATCATCGATGAGTATGCTGCCCTGGCGATTGCAGAGACCAAGAAAAAAGGAGTTTTTGTCCTTCCAGGAATCGGAAGATCTGTCCTTGTCAAGAGAAAAGCCCGAACGGGTCGAAATCCTGGGACCGGCGAAGCAATTAAGATTCCGGCGAAGACGGTCGTGAAGATCAGACCTGCTAAGGCTTTCAAAGAGGCAATTGTTCCACCAAAGAAGTAGGTGGCAGGCATCGGATAAGGGCGGGCTGTCCATGCCCGCCCTTACTTATGATGTAAGCCTTTGAACTTGTACCTCCCAAAGAGTTCTTACAAGACTGATCTCTTGAATGGGAAGTTCATGGGGTTAATTCCTTATCCTCTTTCTTAGAGTCCTGGTTCTGCAGGCGCCTTTTATTGAGAAGGTAAGAATGCCTGAAAGCCCCCAGGGCAACCAAAAGGAATCCGAGACTAAGAAGTACCTTCAACCAAACCGGTAAACTATCAAGTAACGAGTTGTACTTTTCACCAAAGTAATAAAAAAACATTCCCATTGTGAATCCGCCAACACCAATTTTGATCAAAAACATTTTGACCTGATTTCTTGATAATCCCGATCTCAAGACATTTTTAATGCCCAGACTAATGAGGTTGATCTCCCATAACTCTTTTAAGAGGAAGCTCATCCCAATTAAGAATACCCTTAAAGCCAGACTATAGAACAAGAAAAATCCCAATAAAATTATTAACCCCAACAGGGTCGGCAGACTGTTAAGGAACGTATTATACTGTTTATACAAACTCCAAGTATACATGAGTGAAAATACTCCGCAGAAAACCCCGCTCCACCAGGCCCTACTCATTCGGTCACTCATCCATCCTAATATAGTCGTGTCTCCGCTGTTGGTTCCATCCTTAGTCAGATTTTTATTCATAGCAAACCTCCTATTTGACTGTCGATCTGGCCAGAATCTACAACGCCCCGGATATCCTCGGTCTTATCCTCATGTTTTACGTCTCCTTTGCCTTAAGTGCCAGGAAGACCGCGCTTGTCCTCCGATCCGTATTCTGTATCCGCATAAGGTAACTTCTCTTCAATTGTCAAAGAACACTTCTTACCAGTCTGCTTGTCTATCCTATAGCCGATACGCAACTACCGTAATGCTCACGCCGACTGCCTTTCTTACCCAATAACCTCTTGCCTTTCTTCCTCGTCACCCATCGTTCCCCTGTCTTCATTTCTCATTCACTACTTTTCATAGAACTTTTGACAATATCCTCCGAAGCGTATCTTGCACACCTCGAAAATAATATGACGAACAGATTATTAAGCCTCTCGCTTAAGATTTCTCCAGATTACGATTCATCAGTCTCTTTGTCCGGAAGTCTCAAGTAACGCAGATACCTTTGAGATCTCAACGGCTGAGACGAAAGCAATCTTTGTCTGGAGGGTAACGAACGGTTAAATTGCTGAGGTTCCTCATTAGCGTATCGCGGTAACAGAGCGACCGGGTTTGTACGAAACGGGATACCAAGGACAATTCCCGCAAGCGCCGCGTGGTAATCCTTACAAGCCCCCGGATGCAAAGCATGGGTCAGTTCACGAGGATTCTGCATCTGAGCACGAATTTGACCCGGAGATAACGGTCCCCCACAAGTCAGGCAAGACTGTTTGGGACCGCAAAAGGCAATACGTCCGTAACATACTTCACACATATACCTGGGGGTCTTGCCAGAAGGAAACATCTCCTGGTAACTCAGAAGCCTACCACAACCCAAGCAGCGTCCGGCCCGGACCGCACCCGGAGGAAAACGCTGAATAAAGTCCTCAGGAAAAACATTCTCCAAATTACTCGCCCCTATCCGACTAAAAACTCCCATTGCCTCCTCCTGCCAGTTACACATAGTCAATCCCTCCTTTACATTGGATTTCCAAACGCATCTAACACACCCAAAACCCTTAACCCTTCAAAAACAACCCTTTCATTTTCGTTTGTCCTCTGCGCTAGGGCCACGTAGAAATTATCGGCAACCTTGATGAACCGTTTTTTCAGGACTTTTACTGTGTAATTTGTTAGATTATCACCAGGGTTTCCGTTGCCATACCTTGAACTCCAATTGCGAAAGTCAGGGGAATTCACGACAGCACTGTGGTCCGCAATCTGGTTAAAAGGGGCCTCAAATCTGATCTTAATAACAGACCCGGTTCCCTTTGCAAAATTCTTTGCGGTTTCAAGGTCGCCCAGGTAAAGCCCTGTGCCGTGAGAATTTCCGTGGCCGATAATGAACCCACTATTCAAAATATCCATTGCGTTCTCCAGTCGAGGCGTACCGTGATAAAGAAGGTTTGGCAAAACTGCATTCTGACGATAATGGCTCAAACTGCTGAGGTTTCCGGAAACGGCATAGGTTGATTTCACCCACGATGTCCCTCCATAGGTTGCTCTCTTTTTGGCGTCGTAATAATTGAGGACAAATACCACCCCAATAATAAAGACTCCTAATGTAAACCCACAGAAGCCAGTCGTAATGTATGGCTTAGAGAGATTCTCTGATAATTCAAAAGAAACCCAAAAAGTTAAGTTAAAAAGAATAATGAGAGCGGACCCCAAAGCTATTTTTCCGGTACTCGGATAGTAGTAATGAGTCAGAGCTCCTAAGCAGGCAAGGACACTGACCATAAATGCCAATGGGAGGTATTCCTTGACCTCGAAACCTTTCCAATTGAAATGAGCGTCGAGGGCCAAAAGGCATAAGAGGAGATTTAAGCCGATGACAAACAAATATAAACGCTGACCCTTTTTCATTCCGGATATCTCCTGATGATTTTTGAAAAAATGCTCTTAAAGATTCTCAATCCTCCTTTGTGTTTTCCAGCTCCTGGATAACGGACCGATAAAGCTCGTCGTGCAGCCTTCTTTCCAGCTCATCCAAGAGGTCGATAACTATTTGGTTTTGAGCAGGAGCCTGTTTTCTGATAGATTTAAAGAAAGCCAAAGCCTTCGCAATCTCTTTATCGCTGGATTTTCTCCTAACCATTTTGGTGTCCCTCCTTTCTGAAATCACTCATGAGAACTTTCATCATCCATCAGTATATAAGTCCAAAATTTGAGGCTGTGATTAACCTATTGAAAAATATTTTTTCTAACCTATTGAAAAAAACCATTGAAATCAGAATCAAAAAGAATAAATACTTAGACATATTTCCGGTACCTAACGAGGTGATGTGCATGCCAAAACCAGAAAAAAAGTTTCAAGCCGGAGCTGTTGAGGCTTCCATCTTCGAGAATGAGGTCCAGCACAATGGAAAGAATGTTAGAATAAAGAAAGTGGCCTTCCAGAAAAGGTACAAAAGCCCCCAAAAGGGATGGCAAACCACGTATTCGCTTGATATTAATGACATTCCTAGGGCTATTTTGGTCCTTTCAAAAGCATTTGAATATTTGGTCATGAGCCTTGGGGTCAGACTTAAAAATTGAGATTCGTTGTCATCCATCAAAAAGTTGGCCCAGACTTCCCTGGCGAAACCTTCCGCGTCCTAAAAGAAAAAGAGGAGAAACAATACGGCGAATACTGCA
>Ga0315284_10004333_pt1 | contig 20158 bp, 38 predicted proteins | sample YL17G09_16_MG_FD_203696 | JGI IMG/M metagenome (GOLD analysis project Ga0315284, IMG submission 203696) | Sediment microbial communities from Yellowstone Lake, YNP, Wyoming, USA - YL17G09_16 | ecosystem: Environmental > Aquatic > Freshwater > Lake > Sediment | place: USA: Wyoming | collected...
AAATGTTACATACCCCTCACAAGTCGCGTACAGGGCACGCGGACGCGTCAAGGTCACTCTAAATAACTGGCCGATTGCGATTTAGTAGGTATGATTCCTAGTAAAACCACCCTCGTAGCTTATTATCGGGTCAGCACCAAACGACAGCAGATTTCTGGTCTTGGTCTTGATGCACAGAAGCAGATGGCTTCCCGTTCGGGTAATTGTATCATTGCCGAATATATTGAAGCTGAATCAGGCAAGAATTCAAATCGGCCTGAAATAGCAAAAGCAATTGCTCATGCAAAACGCTGCAAGGCTACATTGTATATTGCATGCTTGGATCGACTGGCAAGAAATGTGGCGTTCATTGCTAATCTTATGGAGTCGGGAGTCGAGTTCATTGTCGGTGATATGCCGTACGCCACCAAGTTTACACTACATATAATGGCGGCAGTCGCAGAGGAGGAAGGTCGCCGTATTAGTGAGAGAACAAAGAAAGGCTTAGAACAAGCAAAGTTGCGAGGTATAAAGCTGGGATCAAATAACGAGAAGTGGAAGGCAAAGCGTGTTGGGAACCCTGGCATACTGAAAGCATCGGGTGTGGCAGCAAAGAATAGAACCAAACAAGCAAGAGAGTTCTATGAGACTATAATGACAGAAATCAAAGAGAAGCGGGATGTAGGATGCCAGTTGAAAGAGATAGCAGATGATTTGAATGCCGCTGGGTACTTAACTCGGGCTTCGATGCCATATACTGCATCTATTATTTGTCGTCTGACAAAACAATATACCTAACATGCCTAATATACCTAACTGGAAAGAAAAAGCACGTGAGAGAATTGAGAGAGATCGTCCAGCACTAGCATGTCCTGATGGTGTCCTTTTAGAGATAAAGCGTTTGCGTGGTATGGGATTAGAATTACAGCAAATTGCTTATGAGTTGAAGATTCCATTTGAACAAGTGGAGAATGTGTTTCTAAGAAATGCAGCCGCTTGGAATCGGGGCGCTGCATTTATTGAGAGGAGAAAAGAGCTAGGGATCAAAGTATACCCGCAAGTCACTCGACAAATCAGTACCGAAACAAGAATAAAGATTGGAGACAAGTCAAGGAAGTATTGGGCAGACTCAGAGACTAAGAATAAAAAGCGAAATGAGCAACCTAGGAACAAGTATAAGGGTGTTCGCCGTCGATGTGATAGTTACAAGTGGGAGGCAAGAATCTTCCTTGATGGTAAGAGTAAGTATCTTGGCTCCTTTAAGACAGAGGATGAAGCGGCTGTAGCATACAACAAAGCGGTGGACTTGTATTTCAATGGTAATGGATGGAAGAACAAATGCTAGCTGAAACAAGAGAAATAGATGTAAGAGTACAGAAGACTATTGACGTGCCAATGGATTGTCTCAAGTTGAAAGACATTCAGATTAGTCTGGTTGGCAATCAGATTTATGTTGGCACAGGTCATCGGTGCATTATAGTTGACCACAATGAATTTGTCAAGATTATGAAAGGAGCATTCTTTGTTAATTGTAGCTGAAACAAGAGAACTATTTTCCAGACCTATGCAGGGATCAGTTGAAGTTCCGATGGACATTTTCAAAGTTCGTACTGAGTATGGACCTAATATACAGATTCGACTGGATGGAGAGAAAGTTTATGTAAGCGTTTCGGCATGCGACCATCCGAGTAGGTTGAAATCTGTATCCGTACCTTATGATTACTTTGTCGAACATATTGGTCAAACATTTTTTGGTGATGGGTGGCGTCAATGAAGTACAATGAACTTCTAATTCACGAGATGCTGGATCGAACCTTCTTGGTCGCCAATATGTTTGAAGATATTATTTCTACACATCCAGTGGCCGAGCATCCTAGATTAAAGAAGTACATAACCGAGATTGAAGCTGCTCTGTTCGACTTATACCAGCGAGTTGCCGATATCGACGAGGAGGTATATTGGGGCGAATAGTCAATATCCACACGACAAGTGTGTATGATGTTTACATCGGCCGAGGGTCCAAGTGGGGAAATCCATTTGTGCTTGGGTATGATGGGACAAGAGAACAAGTGATTGCTAAGTACGAGATTTACATTCGCCGTACAAAGAGTTTGATGGATGCTTTGCCAGAATTGGTTGGAAAGGTGCTTGGTTGTTACTGCTATCCTTTACCATGCCACGGTGACGTGTTGTTGAAACTTTTGAAAGAACAAGATACAATGTTGGGCATTAAGCGCTAGTTGCCAACATCGAGGGAGCTTCAATGTGAACAGACAACAGTGGAAAGATGAGACTGGGATCGGCATGTTCGAGAAGGTCTACCTGACAAAAGCACAGAAGGACAAAGCAAATCTAATTGTCCTATTCTTTTTAACCCTTTTTACCTGCAACTTGTGGGTTATTTTCCTGGCTTTGATCGCTATCTTCGTTGTGCCACCTGTAGTCAGTTTTCTAAGTAAAGGCGGTTGAATAATGGTTATCGGTATTCCAAAAGAAACTAAGACAGATGAATATCGTGTTGGACTCCTACCGGCCGGTGCCAAAGTATTAACCCAGGCAGGGCATACAGTGCTGGTTGAGGCTAATGCTGGGCTTGGTGCTGGGGTCTACAACCAGGATTATGAACGCTGCGGGGCGCAGATAGTTTCTGATATAGGGGAAGTCTATAGGCGTGCAGGATTGATTGTCAAGGTAAAGGAACCCCAACTACTTGAAATTGCCTTGCTGCGCCCATCTCAAATTCTCTTTGCCTATTTGCATCTGGCTGCCAATTGCCAATTGATAGAGGGACTTCTTAAGAGTGGTTGTACTGCGATTGCCTATGAGACTTTAGAGGTCAATGGTCAGCTTCCGTTGCTCACGCCGATGTCAGAGGTGGCGGGCAGAATGAGTGTTCAAGAGGGAGCCAAATATCTTGAAGCACCGCAAGGTGGCAGGGGCATACTATTGGGCGGGGTGCCTGGGGTTAAACCTGCTGAAGTCCTGATTCTGGGTGGTGGGGTGGTGGGATCAAATGCCGCCAAGATAGCTGCTGGTATGGGTGCCCAAGTGTATTTGCTGGATACCAATATGGATCGGCTGAGATACTTGTCCGACGTGATGCCAGCAAATGTTACTTTGTTGTTCAGTGACCGGAATACAATACTCGACCACATACAAACGGCTGATTTGGTGATCGGTGCAGTTTTGGTTCCAGGTGCCGAGGCTCCACATCTAATTAGTTGTAATGATTTGAGGTTGATGAAATCCGGTAGCGTGATTGTTGATGTTGCCGTGGATCAGGGTGGGTGTGTGGATACTACACATCCAACCACGCACCGTAACCCTACTTTTGTTATTGGCGGGGTACTCCACTACTGCGTGGCCAATATGCCTGGTGCCGTGCCACTAACAAGCACACCAGCCCTGTGTAATGTTACACTGCCGTGGATTTTGAAGATAGCAAATCGGGAGTCCATACCAGACGGGGCAATGAACATTTGCGATGGTATAGTTACGAACGAAGCCGTGGCACGAACCTTTGGGTTACTATGAAAACATTGGTAACTGGTGGTGCAGGATTTATTGGCTCTAATCTTGTAGGGCAACTGTTGGCAGATGGTCACGAGGTGACAGTCCTAGATAACTTTTTATCTGGACACTGTTCGAACCTTATGCCATTCCACAGGGCGCATCTCATTGTAGGTGATATCCGTGATAGCGGGGATGTCAGTAGGGCGGTCGAGGGAGCAGAGGTTGTCTTTCACTTGGCCGCATCAGTGGGGAACAAGCGTTCGATTGAACATCCAATTCTTGATGCCGAGATTAACGTGATTGGGACGCTCAAAGTTCTTGAGGCGGCACGGCGGGCTGGTGTTAGAAAGGTTGTCGCCTCTTCGTCGGCTGGAATCTTTGGCGAGTTGAAGACATTTCCCATTAAGGAGGACCATCCTGTTGAACCCGACTCGCCTTATGGATGTACTAAACTCTGCATGGAGAAAGAGTGTCTGGCGTACTCGAAGCTTTATTCATTGGAGGTCGCCTGCCTTCGCTACTTTAATGTTTACGGAGTCAACCAGCGATTTGATGCCTACGGTAATGTGATACCGATATTCGTGTTCAAGATATTGCGAGGGGAGCCTATAACTATTTTTGGCGACGGCGAACAAACCCGCGATTTTTTGAATGTAAAAGACGTGGTTCAAGCAAACATTAAAGCTGCACAGGCAGTTGGCGTGTCAGGCGCATTCAACATTGCTAGTGGGAGTAGTGTTACGATCAACCGTCTGGCGAGTCTACTTTATTCAATCTCTGTTGCAGAACATTGTGTGGAGTATGGGATACCCAGGCCGGGTGACGTGATGCACAGCCTAGCGGACATAGGGGCAGCACGTAAAGTCCTTGGCTATGAGCCGAAAGTGTCGCTAGCAGATGGACTACGTGAATATGTTGCATGGGCAAAGTCGTCACAATTGCTATAATTAGAACAAGACTTGACAAACCTAGAAACGTGAGGTATACTTGAATTATGGAAAACATAGTTGTTACTATTGAAACTGAGAACTTTTCACTTCGCACACGTGGAACCAATAAGGATACCGCCCGTAGCATAGCACAGGCGATACTTGCCTTGGTGCGAGGTTACGATGAAGCAATGTACAGTGATGTTGGCAGCTGCCTACGAAGGGAGTTGTCGCTGTGAGAGATACAATCCCGTGTGAAGTATGCGGCGAGCCAACTCCTCATAAAACCACCAAGCGGTGTAACTGTTGCTACGAGGTGGAGTGTAGATTAGAGAGATACTTGAAGTACGAGAACGGCCGTAAGTTTGCCGAGACCTTGCTCTGCGCTAGGCGTGCCGAGAATAAGATATATGTTCTTCGGTACCTAGAGCAAGGCGGGTGCTATGAGACGGTAGGTGTCTTCAGTAGAGAAGAGTCAGCCTATGAGAGGATAGAGTTGATTTGTTCGTCGCCTGAGCGCCGTAGAGAGTTCTGGGATAGTTTTACTGGACTTAAGCCTAAAAACTTGACAATCTACAACTTTCATATCGAACCATTTACACTGGATCATTGGTTTCCAGTTTTGGATGACTGACCTGAGTTTGACTATGAGAAAGTTCTTTGTGACAATCAAGTTATTGTATCCTATGACGAGACAATAACAGTCAACATGGAGCGGGGCATGCTGGCATCATCACCCAAGCACGATGGTGAGTGGTCATTTATGTGGAAGCACGGAACCATTCTTATTGGACAGACTAGAAGTGAGATCGCCTCGAAGGCAGCCGCTTTGTTTGTAGAATTGTGGTTGCGAGGTGTAGGTGCTCCGTTTGCCAATAAGTTGATGCAAGGATACGTGATGTACTTGGAGCGTGAGTAATATGTGTGGCGTAGTGATTTCTTACCGACCTGATATGGGGATGTGTGCTAGAGCCTACGGCGGCGGGGTGCTTCGGCCAGACGAACTTTTTGTCCGAACGCGACCAGACCCCGTTTCATTCAGTCTGCTTGGAATAGCGCGAGTGTGGAAGGCGGAAATAGGTTGTGCTATTTGGAGATTGAAGCAAAGGATTTGTAAATGAATTTCAAACTCCGACAAATTAAAGGTGAGAGTCGAAAGAAGCGAAAAGAATGGAGATCAGGAGTTTATAGAATCGTCTGGCGCAATGAGGCGTTTGGGGTCAAGGTGCCCCCAGGATTCTTCGCTAATATTCGAGTAGACAACCAATGGTTGTCAGTGGACCGACACGGGACTTACAAAACTTTTGCGGCAGCAGAAAGGGCGTGTATCAAGCATGAAGGGCAATAGATACCAGAATCAGTGTTTCCTTGTCAGAGCCTATAGATGGTGTAGATGGAAGCCCCTGGTGGCTTTGCAGGCAGTATGGCACATTGTTCGACATCCGACACCCGACGACCGAGACTTTTATTTGAGTTGGTATGAGTACGTTCAGGTTGTCTGGGACTGCTACATGGCTGACGCTGACTTCTGTATGGAGCATTATTATACGCCGGAAGAAGTGATGGGTGCTTGGTGATGACGAACAAAAAATTGGTTGTACTGAATGTACTGCACCACATTGGTCCACAAGTGGACGGGACAATCTTCCAGTCATTTCTTGACCAAGTGTTTAGACATTCCCGACAAGTCATATTTGAGATTGAGCGGGACAGCGAACAGGCCGTTCGACGTATTGCCCAGGAAAGTGGATTTACCGTGGCACATGAAAACCGACTCACACCGTGTTACTGGAAAGGGCATTAGAAAATTACTGCATTTCACGGCGAGATAGGCGAAGAGATACCCAAGCATTTCAAGAAGCCTAAGAAGAAAAGATTTGGCCTACAGTATTCTTACGACTTGTTTGGAAGGAATCATAAGCACACACTCTGGTATCAAACCAAAAGGGCGAGAGATCAGGCTTTTGTTGATCTACCCAAGCATGAATGTAATATTTTGAAGGAACGTGGTTTCACTAAACACTATACGAAGGTGGAACGATGATTGCTTGTTCATACTGTGGTGGGCTCGAAGCCACCTTGTTGGCTTCGGCGGTGGTTGGCGTCCATTACTTGTGGCATCTTGTTCATTATTTTAGGACAACACAACTCTAAATTACCCGTCCTTTAGCGATTTAGTAGTAGTAGAGAACTTGTTTAAACCCCAGAGTATAACACAATGCGTCCCTTTGCGAGTTTGAATCTTAGTGGTCTACTGTCCGATGGCTGCACGCAGCTTGACCCCCTCATCCAGCTTGTTCATTTGTATCAAGCTACTAATGGTAAGCCATGTAGGAAGTGTCCCGATCAAAGTGATTGTAAGGCACGCGAGATTCATTTCAAGAGTGAGGGTCTAACTAACAAGCAGCTTGCGCGCCGTGACGGTATCTCACTGAATGAAGTGCGCCGTCGGAAGGAAGCCGGTGAGTATGATGACTAAGAAAATTACATACCACCCGCATACGCCGCCACCATCGTTGACCGTTACTATTTCAAAGACGGCAGATGGTTCAGAAGACTATATGCAGATTATTAGCGCAGACCAGTTTACGTTGAACATTGTGTTACTTTCGCCGTCAATTGAAGTCAATGACTCACGTATAAAGATGGAGTCTAGTGATGATGACTAGAGAAGAATATCTAATTGCCTGCATCGAAGAGTTGCGAACCGACTTTATAAAAGTGGGGGCGGAACTCCCCTCGAAGATTCGCGTCTCCTGCGGTTGGCCCTCTAAAGGTGCCCTGGCTACGAAGCGCCAGCGGGTTGGTGAGTGCTGGAGTGCTACTTGTAGTGGTGATGAGACCTTTGAGCTTTTTGTCAGCCCTGCCTTGAAGGACAGTATTGAAGTTCTTGCAACGCTTGTACATGAAGCCTGCCATGCTGCTGTAGGTGTTGAGGCCAAGCATGGGTCGGCTTTTAGAAAGGTTGCCAAGGCACTTGGTTTAACAGGTAAAATGACAGAGACCAAGGCAGGTGATGAGTTGGTAGAAAGGTTGAAGCTACTTGTCGAGAAGCATGGGGAGTTTCCCCACGCCGAGTTGAAGCATAGTAATGCGCCAAAGAAGCAGACAACCCGCCTGAGACCTGTAGAATGCCCTGAGTGCGGCTATTTATGTAGAGTAACTGCTAAATGGTTGCGAGTTGGCCTACCAGTTTGTCCCTGTGGAACTGAAATGAGATCAGAAGAAGAAAGTTAAAGTGGCAACCGAACGCCGTGGAACATTTAATTGGGAGAAGGTATTAAGCAAATGATTGACGAAGAAGAAGGGTTCGACACACCATTCAACGAGATTTTTGCTCCACTCAACGAGGATGGCATAGAGAGTCTCGATCCAAGAAAAGCTTTTGCTCTCGGTATCGAGTGGGCCATGTTTGTTAATTGGTTGTCAGACGGTGACTTCTTCGAGATGGTTGTCTCGAATGAGGGCGTTGATCGGTGTACACGACTGGCAGAAAAATATGCACGGCTTGTTGAACAGTACCGCGTTAATGACGCTTGTGTAGAACTTTGGGTGAAGGATTATTTGAATTGATACTCCGACCATCAGACATACATGCGGATAGTGGCCGTGCAAAAATCGGAGTGGTCACGGCTGCTCGTGACCTTGGCGTTGAGTTCAATTGTAAGCTGTCGTCCATGTGGCGAGTAGATGTCAACGGTAACGAACGAGAAGTTTTCTTGGAACTAGCAAGAGAAATTGCCAATGCACTTTAACCTGGGAGAAACAGAATGAAGAAATCAAAGCGAGCGTACAAAGCCGGATATATTGACGGGCGACAGGATGCCGAGGATGAAAACTTAGAAGAGGGATTCGATGAGGGATTCGCAGCTGGATGGGAGTCAGCCCAAGAAGATATGCGGGAATACCTAAATGGAGAAACCGAAGATGCGTAGCGATCAGTTTATGGGACTGCCGACTGAGGCCCTAGAGTACATTCACAAAAACCTTGAACAGGGACCGGTCTGCGAATGTTGTAAGCGACCATTCCCTGTTGAGTTGAAGGTCATCGGACACTTTGACGGAATGTTCATGGATGTGTACAATCTATACGAGCACCAGTTGAAAGACGGGTTTGTAGCGGTTGAGTTTCTTCAAGCGGAGCCTTGGTCAGGGGGTCCATGCTTTTTTATTGGTCTGCGAGTGCATGATGCCGACGGGAGCCTAGTAAGAACCTTTGAGCATCCACAAGATGAAATCGAGAACTGTTAGGCTTACAACCGCTAAAGTAGAGCGGCAAGGCAACGAATGGTTCATTACTGGCTTACCGTGTGGCACCTGTGGCCCATATTCGGACGAAGAAACAGCAATGGACGACGCCCTCGGGCTCGAACGAACCTACAAGTATCACGACAAACCTGGATTTGTAACGTGCGACCCAAGTCATGAGTAAGGTTGAAAAATACTTCAGACTTGCAGCGCAAGTGGCTGAGCATGGTGACAAGCTTCGTCAGTACAGGTTGGGCGCTGTTGGTATCAGAAACGACGGCGTGATTGTCACTAGCAGCAACACTCGTTGTCGGTCGCCACAGAAGCGGGCGCACGCTGAAACCCGTCTTGTGCGTAAGTTGAACCGAGATTCTGTCGTATTCGTAGTGAGAATACTGCGAAATGGGGCACTTGCGAACGCAAAACCGTGTCCAGACTGCCAAAAAGCACTCCGAGGACGCGGAATTAAGAGGGTCTATTACTCGATTGGCACTTGTCACTACGGAGTGTTGATATTTAATGAGTGAACATCGGACGAATACGGCAAGTTCGTTTTCATGAGCAGCGTGAGAACGTACAACTCAAGTCTATGCCGTTGCCACCCCAATACAACAATGAGTAACTAAAACTCATAATATAGAATACCGACTATTCCCTAGTAAGACCACCGACCACCATTGACCACTACACCTCTGCCGCCCACATCCTAGTTGTGAGTTCTTGACTGCTGGTTGTGAGTTCTTTTGGCTTGCGGAATGTTTCTTCCCTGCTCTGGGCTGTTTAAACATATTCTAAACCTATTCTGGGTTGTTTAAACGATTTATTTGGGTATTTTTCTACAAAATTTCCAGATTTTCTTAGAAAAATTGCCGTTTCTGGTGTCTGACTATAGATGGTGGGAATCTCTTTATGCCGCAGGTCACAGACTTAGCCGATCCACGACGATGCCAAGCGGCGACTCTAAGTGGGCAGTGTCTAAATCTTGCAGAAGACGGGCGAGAGTTTTGCACCAGCCACCCCTACGGCAAGCGTGACATAGCTCCGCGACTAAAACAATATCTTCTTACGGACTCTGGTGAGGCTGGTCGTGTCGCCGCGTTTGCCGACAGTGAATCTGTCAAATCTCTGCGCGAGGTAAGTGCGATTGCTAATCGCGTCCTCGAACGTCTTCTTAATCTATCTCACACTGACATTGATTTCCTAGCCCATGCTGGGGCAATCGACCGACAAATCAAAACTACTGTGTCGGCTGTCAAGACGATGGTCGAATTGGAAGAAAAAACAGGCTCAGTGCTCACGCAGGAGCAACTTTTAATACTTATTCGCTCCCTCTACGAGATAATGCACGAGGAATTGGAGGGAGTTGAAGGCCGGGAAGAGATCGAAGATAGAATTGGCGCTAGGTTTGCCCATAAATATTCCCAGCGACAACAACTTAGATTGACAGACGAGACTGACAAGTGATACGTGAATCGAGCGAGCACGCGAAACCTATCCGCTGTCGAAAGTGTAAGAAGATACGGGCCGCTTGTTACTACACAGTGGGAGACTTGTGTGAGGATTGTCAAATCGAGAACTACGTTCGCTACAGTGGCTACAGTCAGAATTGCAACTTAATGAGGACGGGTGATGGTCCCACTAAAAAACGTAGAACTTAAGCCGGGCGATGTGATCGGTTTCTCTGGAACATCGGCTGTTAGTGATTTGATTAACGTCGTTACATACGGGATTCCAAGATTCGGGCTTAGTCACGTCGGGATTATGGGGGAGGCAACGGATGGTCGCTTACTGTTGTGGGAATCAACAACCCTCGATCCTCTTCCCTGTGAAATCTCAGGCAAGGTTTTCAACGGGTCACAGGCTCACTTGTTACCCGATGTCCTTAAAGGATATAGCGGCAAGATGTGGGTGTACCCACTCTATAGAGACCTCTATGACGCGGAAAACAAACGTCTTACAGAATACTTAATGGACACTGTGGGGCTGCCGTATGACCAGATGGGTGCAATGCGGTCTGCGGGTATTGGATTAAGCTGGGTCGAGAGCTTACTTCCAGCACACGCAATTGAGAACGTGTATTGCTCTGAGTGGGTGAGCGAAGCCCTGGAGCACATTGGAGTGTGCCCCGCAGCGAATTTTAACCGATATTCACCAAACAGACTAATTCGCCGTCTTCACAAGGTTAGTATAGTTTGTCATCCAATGAGGCTAAAATGAAATACGTACTCGGCATGGTTGCTTTGATGGTTGTGGTTGCTTCTGTTGTGGCTGCCTTGTGTGTGGGCGTGACCAATGGGTCAGCCTCGCTTCTGAATCTTGCGAACTCAACCTTATCAGGAATTGGGATTGCAATTGGGGGTATGCTTGGAAGTGCGCTGGTGCTACGATTTAAGTCTGCTCGCAAGTTTATCGGCAACGTAGTTCAAGACATCCAGAATCATAGCAAGTGAGTTTATGCGTAACCTCCTCCTAGCGTTGATACTGCTGGCGTCAAGTTTTTCGATACGGCCCGCACTCAATGCAACGTCTACAACTGAGCGTCCAACAGTCAATCTCCCTGCATCAATGCGGCAGGAGAATTGGTTGGGAAGGCGTGGTCAAGGTAGTTGTGTTTGGGCAAGCACCATCTCGCTTTTAAACTGGCAAGGTCGCTATAAGACAGCCGCCTTGATTCGGAAAACTTATGGTGATGGCGCAGGACCCGATGATTGGTCTCCTGCGATGGATAAGATTGGCGTTAGATATTGTTTCACAACAAGCGGGGACGTAGCATTCTTGGATTGGTCTTTAAGAACGAGGCGGGGTGCGGCCGTTGTTGTGAACGGTGGACGGCACATGGTAAATCTTGTTTCGCTCGATGACAAGGTTGCCGGGTTACTCAACAACAATGATGTAGATCATATTCAGTACGTGTCACGTGAAACATTTCTGGCTGAATGGATTGCGAGCGGAGGCTGGGCTTTTTCTGTGCTTTACTCACCACACGCTCCGATGACAAACTAATACTACCCTAGTGAGACTACCTTTATGCGATACCTTTTAATGGTTGTTCTGCTTAGTTTATGTTCCCATTGTCTGGCCACTCCAATGGGCGGGGTGATTGCCAATGAACGCATTGTGCGACTTCCAGAAGATGGAACCAAGTTTTACATAAGCATTATTGGGGATAAAGCTGATGCCCGATACACCGAAGTTCTCGGCTGGTTTGAAAATGTTCCGAAACTAAAAGCTTTAAAGGGGCAGGTACATTTCATTCCTGTTACAACGGATACCGCGATCTATACTGAGCGGTATGAAAAGTCACTCAAGAGTGTACCGTCGGTGCGAGTCCAGAGTAACGACGGTACCGTACTTTATGAGGCGTGTGGCAACAAGCTACCAATGAGTGGCGAGAGTCTGTATAATGCTATTGCCACGGGCGTCAATGGCGGCGAGGAGTGGTTGCCCTGGCGACGTAAAAATCATCAACCCGACCCAATTGTACCAACACCCGTGGTGACACCTGATACTGATCCCGCCCCTCAACCTCTTGATGATGGGGAGATACCTGTGTTTGAACCAGTGGATAATCTGCCCGTGGCTTTGATTGCGGGGTGTGTGGTTGCGCTGATTGTTGGCCTCGTGGCCGGACAGATTGAAAAGTCTAAGAAGATTCGAAAGATTGGCAAATCTTAAGGGAGGATTTATGAACATTGTAGTATCGGTAGCGTTGGTGATTGCATGTGTGTTGATTGGCCGTGAGGCTGGCAAATGGTTATTTGGAGCCAAGAAAAATCTAACACACACACGTCGGTCTGCCTTGGCGCTGGCCGTTTCACTCCGAGAGATGGGCATGAAGCGTGTACCCGAAGTGATCGAGGAGTTAGCGGTTGGAGAGGTCTCCGACTTGCTTGAAGCACTTCGAGACATGTCAAAGTTGATGAAGGCCGGAAACGAAACGATCTTGAAAGAGCTAGAAGGAACCTTCGAGCGCGTCCTGGACGTGAAGCTATCGACACCAGAGGGGCGTGCAGTTGTCAAGGCTCGACTCATCGAGGTTGAGGCCATTGTAGCAAAGGCTGCTATTGTGGCCGCTCCGTTTGCTAAGGCCGCTGTTGTTGCCGCACTGATATAAGTATGACTAAGCCAAACTTTGTGTTGACCGTGTTGCTTCCCATCATACTGATGGTGGTTGCGATTGCCTGGACCAGAGGGCCTACCCCCAAGACAAATGTCACTGCTCCTGTAAAAGCCGAGTTGATAATTTTTTCCGCAACATGGTGTGGCGCTTGCCAGTTGATCAAGAATGACATTGATCAGATTGAGGCGTCTGGAGTCAAGGTCACAAGAGTAGACATAGACAAGCAACCAGAGTTGGCAGCCAAGTATCAGGTGATGAGTGTCCCTACGATGATACTAACTAACTGTGGACCACAGCACCGTAGTCTGGAACGAACACAGGACATAGCGGATGTAATCAGATGGCTACGCGAGTTAAGACAAAGCGATGTGGTAACTGCCCACCAACTTCAGTAAAAGTCCCGAAGCCAGTTGGAGTTGTTGGTGACGAGGGGATTAAGATTTGGAATCAAGTGCTTTTCACGCTCAATAGTACGGTCGAGATGATATCAGGGTATACTACATTAGGAGTTCCGGGGACACCGGTGCCACAACTAAAGAAGATTGCTGCCCGTTTAAATGACCTCATTAAGACAATTGACAAATGAGTAAGGTAGAATTGTACGAGTCACTGGCTGATGCGTTCCTAAGAGAGGTGACTACAGGGACGACGACAAAGTGTTCGGTGTGGGCAACCCGCCGTAGGATAATGGGCAGCCCCTTCCCCGGCCCTTACGGATTTTTACATCATCCTTGGTGCAGAGATATTCACGACAGTCAGGCAACGTATACAGTTGCAATGAAGGCTGCTCAAACGGGTGTGACAGAGGTTGGAATCAATCGCGCCTTTTACACACTGGATAAACTGAAACGCGATGTCCTTTACGTACTGCCAACAACGCTGGCTGCCGGAGACTTCAGTACTCATCGTTTTACCGGAGCGTTGAACCTTAGTCCCTACCTGACAAAACTGTTTGTAGCAACCAACAAGGTTCAGCTTAAGTCTACTGGCATCAACGTCCTCTATATTCGGGGGAGTCGCGGTAAGACGAACATGAAGTCCATTCCAGTATCAGAACTGATACTGGATGAGATTGATGAGATGTCGAGGGAGGCAGTCGGGCTGGCTTTAGAAAGATTGTCTGGTCAGGTTGAGAAGCATATCCTAGCACTCTCAACTCCGACGGTACCGCAACGAGGCATACATAAACTTTACCTAGAGAGCACGCAAGAGCATTTTACATTCAAGTGTCCATGCTGCGGGAAGTTTACGGAGTTGATCTGGCCGAACTGCGTAGAGGTTATTGGAGACAGCGTTAGTGATCCAAGATGCCATGAATCATTCTTGAAGTGTAAAGAGTGCGGCGGGAAGCTCGAACACTCAACGAAGACTGAGTGGCTGGCATCTGGCAAATGGCAGACAACAAACAAACAAGTATCAAGAAAAGAGTCACGTGGCTTTTATATCAATCAACTGTACTCGTCCACTGTGACGCCGGGCGAGTTGGTCATTCAGTATCACCGTGGGATTGGTGACGAAGCGGCCAACCAGGAGTTCTTTAATAGCAAGTTGGGCCTGCCGTTCGTTGGAGAGGGTGCCCAGATTACTGACGAGATGATTGATCGGGCAGTCGGGGATCACAGTATCTCGGACCTGCGGCCAGCGACAAGCGAAGGACTACGGACGCTTGGATGCGATCAAGGTAAGATTTGCTACGTGTCGATTGTTGACTGGCGGCTGGGGAAGAACGCAGAGCTAGATATTCAAGCTGCGGCACGCGGTAAGTTGATTTGGTTCGGAACTTTCCTAGAGGATGACTTCGAGTATCTTGATGAGCTTATGCGTGAGTGGCAGATTTTGGGGGCAGTGATTGATCTTGATCCACAGGTAAATGAGGTGCGGGAGTTCTGCCGAAGGTTTCCTGGTTGTGCGTGGGGCTCTCGCTACCGACGTGGACAGACTGCGAAAGAGTTGACAGTAAGCGACGAGGATACGGGCGCGCCGCTGGCAACCGTGGACCGAACCGCCTGGATCAGTTGCGCCTTGGGAAGACTAAAAACAAACCCGCCACGACTAATACTGCCGAGAGACATATCCACAGAGTACAGAAGCCATTTGAAGTCGCTGTGCCGCTCATACGTGAGGGACAAGACAGGAAACTCGGTCGCCGAATATTTGACAACTGGCGGGCAGGATCACTTCAGTCACAGCCTAGTGTACGCAACAATTGGGTTGTCCTTGGTGGTGGACTCTGGTGTGTTGAATCAGAACCGTAACATAACTGGTGTGATCTAATGGCTAAGACGAAGGAAGAGAAGTCGGCTTCCAATAAAAAGTGGTATGAGGAGCATAAGGAAAGGGCGGCAGCCAATCATAAAAAGTATTATGAGGAGCACAAGGAAGAGATAGCGGCAAATAATAAAGCTAACTACCAAGCAAAAACGTCCTGAGAGGCTTGCCCAGAAGAAAAAGTATGCCAGCACACGTAAAGAAAAATTGCATGAATACTCCTTGAAATATGCTCCCATAAAGTTGGTGAAGCGACTTAAAAGTACGTATGGGTTGGAGTGGGATAACTATGTTGCTCTTATTGAGAAACAACAAGGCAAGTGTGCGATTTGTGGTAAGTTATGTGAGAAGCTTTGTGTAGATCACGATCACACGACGTGGGTCGTGTGTGGACTACTTTGTAGGAAGTGTAATACGGTAATTGGATTGTTTAGCGATGACACTAATTTACTTGGGCGTGTTATACAGTATCTAAAGAAATATAAAGATGGGTGTGTGAAAGTAGTGACGTGAACCGTAATACTTATACTGATCTGTCAGGGCCGGTCGCAAACCTCAAAACGAAATAAGCTGGGAAAACAGTATAAAACGGCTTTATAGTATGACACGCGAGGAGTATGACGCGAAATTGTCAAAACAAGATGGTGGATGTTTCCTGTGTAGTGCTACCAAGTCTCGGAGAGGTAATAAACATTTCTGCGTGGATCATGACCATAAAACCGGTTTAGTTCGCGCGCTACTTTGTCATAGGTGTAATACTGCCATCGGATTGTTTGGTGAGAATGTTGAACTGTTGAAGCTGGCCATTCAATACTTAGAGAAATATGCTGAGAAATAAATATGGACCTGATCCCAACTATTCTTCTGGACTCGCGCCATCCCTCGTACTTCAACTCGCAGTTCAACTGGGAAATTTGGCGCGGCGTTTATGACGCCGGGACGCAGTTTCGTGATCAGTATTTACAGCAGTTCAGCGACCGAGAGACCACATGGGACTTTGAAGCCCGCAGGAATATTACGCCCATCCCGTCGTTTGCTAAGACGGCCATCAACGAAATTCGGAATTCTATCTTCCAGCGGCTAAGAGATATTAGCCGGGCTGGTGGATCACCGGCTTATAAACTGGCAGTAGAAGGTCTCAATGGTGGAGTAGATCATCGTGGGTCCACGATGAGTTCCTTCATGGGGATCAACGTACTGACAGAGTTGCTTGTCATCGGGCGTACTGGAATCTATGTTGACAATCCGCAAGTAAGCCCAGGCACAACTTTGAATCAGGTGACGAATGTTAGGCCCTATGTTTACAACTACCAAGTAGAAGATATTCTGTCTTGGACAAACAATAAGCCGGAAGACCCGTCCGAGTTTCAAGCGATACTGTTGCGTGACACGGCGCTGGATTTTGATACGACTACGCTCCTACCTACGCTAACAACAAAACGCTTTCGTCGGATGTGGATTGAGGACGGCAGGGTTCATGTTCAGTTTTACAATACGGACGGGGCACCTGTTGACCAGTTCGGGAATCATTCACCCGAGCCGCAAGTATTAGAACTGACTCGCATCCCATTTGTGATGCTCGATATTCAGACATCCTTGATGCAAGATATTTGCTATCACCAGATTGCTCTATTGAATCTGGGGAGCAGTGATGTAAACTACGCAATACGAAGTAACTTTCCGTTCTATATCGAGCAAAGGTCTGCCCAACTATCGTCGCACTTGAAGCGGGCGGCAACCGATGGCACGGCGATGGCAGGGGACCAGAGTTCACCGGATGAGGATGTTTCGCTAGGTACGACACAGGGGCGAACCTATCAGAAGGGAATGAATGCGCCGGCATTCATCAATCCATCGTCAGAGCCGCTGACCGCCAGCATCGCACTGCAAGACAGACTGAAGCAAGATATACGGGAGCTAGTGAACTTAGCAGTAAGCAGCTTGGCGGTCAGGAAGTCGGCCGAGAGTAAGGGGATGGACAACCAAGGTCTGGAAGCTGGCCTCTCTTACCTCGGGCTGGTTTTACAGAGCGCTGAGAATCAGATTGCCGATTACTGGTCGGCCTACGAAAGTAAAAATCCACGCCAGAGAGAGACGGCCATTGTTCGCTATCCAGATCAGTACGGACTGAAGACGGAGGCAGACCGGATCAAAGAGGCTGGTGAACTACAACAGATTTCCGTGGCGATTCCCGGCAGGCTAATCAAGCGGGAGTTAGCGAAGAAGATGGTCAGCGTGCTCCTTGGCGGAAAGACAACTGTCAACATCATTGAAGCTATTAACGAAGAGATCGACAAGGCCCAATACACAACGAGTGATCCCAACATAATTATACCCGCCCAGGCTGCGGGTCTAATCGGGAATCAAATAGCTGGTGTGGCACTTGGGTTCGAAGAGGATGAATATGTCAAGGCAAACGTGGACCACGCAGAACGGATTGCAAGAATCTCACGGGCACAGATGAAGGGCGGGCGAATCAGTCCAGAGGGCGAGCCAATTGTTGCACCAGTCGAGGGAACAAATCTTGCCGCTCGCGGGGTGACAGACCTTGCTACAAACATGCATGCCGGTGCCGAAGAGAAACAAGCCGCACGTGAAACTACCTTGAATAACAACACTGCTTCCACAGTTCGCGGTAGGGCGCAGCCTATGGGTCCGATTGGTGGCGCAGGGATGCCCGGTAATTTAGGTGCCGGTGGCGGTACAAGAGGAGGTAAGTTCTAGTGGGGTTTGGGTTCAGTTCTCCTAGTATTGTTATTGACATTGATGCGATTTCGGACGAACTACTTCCGTTAGTTGTATCTGAAATACTGGGATCGACTGGAGTTACGGGCGATACTGGTCCGCAAGGTGGGACGGGCGACACTGGTCCGCAGGGTGAGACGGGCGCAACTGGTCCACAGGGTGAGATGGGCGACACCGGTCCGACTGGTCCCAGCGGCAGTGTCAGTGGATTTAATTCAAGGTGTCGCGTTTATTTTGATGGCACTCAAAATTTTGCGATTGGGACACCAAAGAAGGTTACTTTCAATCGCATTAACTTTGATACGAATAGTGAGTGGGATGTTGTCAACAACAGATTTGTGGTGAAGGAGGCTGGCTACTATTTGTTAGTTGGACAACTTCAATGGGCCAACTATAAGAGTCTCGGTTCCATGATGTTTTATAGGAACTATGTTCCAGGTAGTTCTCCCCCCCGTTGGTGAGGCATTGTTGATAATCATGAGCATAAATACTCAGGCATTGTACCTTACTGGTACTACTATCAACTATCTGAACGTCGGGGATTACATTGAAGTATGGGGTTTGGCTTCTAATGCTATATCCTATGGTGGTAGTTCTACCATGTTTTTTTCGGTCCACAGACTATCTTAACTGTGGGCAAATTACTGTGTGACCGATAGATACTTCCAGTCGAGGAGTAAAATATGTTGTTAGTCAAAGAAACTTCGAGTATGAAGCACCTGTTATACGGACGTATTACCGTTGGTACAAGTGCCACCCAACTGACAATTGCCACTGGCCCTTGTAACCGAGGTGTCTTGGTTCGTGCGCCTGGAATTAGTGAGTCTGATGCCAACACCGACATCGTGTATGTTGGTGATGCAGACGTAACAGTTGCCAGTGGCTTTCCACTTCTCCCTGGCGGTGTTATCGAATTGCCAGTAGATGATCCCAGTTTGATCTATGTCATAGCGGCCTCTTCGCAGTCACTCGCTTGGATGGGGGTATAATCATGGGATTCGGATATTCAGGCGGTGAAATTGTTGGGTTGACTGGTGCTACTGGCCCTGTCGGACCAACTGGTTTAACTGGTTCCACTGGACCGGTTGGTTCAACCGGACCGCAAGGCGTGGCAGTACACTTACTTGGATCAAAAGCCACTGTCGGTGACTTGCCTTCAATAGGCAATACTGAAGGTGATGGTTGGTTTGTTATTGCCGACGAAGATTTATATGTGTGGGATGGTTCTGTCTGGGTGGACGTTGGACAGATTGTTGGTCCACAGGGTGAGACGGGAGTCACAGGGGCGACAGGCGTCACAGGGGCAACAGGAGCAACGGGCGTTGATGGGGCGACTGGTCCACAGGGCGAGACCGGGGCGACTGGTCCGCAAGGTGAGACGGGCGACACCGGCGCAACTGGTCCACAGGGTGAGACGGGCGATACTGGTCCGACTGGCGTTGGCGAGACGGGCGACACTGGCGCAACTGGTCCGAAAGGTGAGACGGGCGACACTGGCGCAACTGGTCCACAGGGTGAGACGGGCGATACCGGTCCGACCGGTCCGCAAGGTGAGACGGGCGACACAGGCGCAACTGGTCCACAGGGTGAGACGGGCGACACTGGTCCGACTGGTCCACAGGGTGAGACCGGGGCGACTGGTCCGCAAGGTGAGACGGGCGACACTGGCGCAACTGGTCCACAGGGTGAGACGGGCGACACTGGTCCGACTGGCGTTGGCGAGACGGGCGACACTGGCGCAACTGGTCCACAGGGTGAGACGGGCGACACTGGTCCAACCGGTCCACAAGGTGAGACGGGCGATGCTGGTCCGACTGGCGTTGGCGAGACGGGCGACATTGGTCCAACCGGTCCGCAAGGTGAGACGGGCGACACTGGCGCAACTGGTCCACAGGGTGAGACGGGCGATACTGGTCCGACTGGCGTTGGCGAGACGGGCGACACTGGTCCAACTGGTCCACAGGGCGAGACGGGCGACACTGGTCCAACTGGTCCACAGGGCGAGACGGGCGACACTGGTCCAACTGGTATTACTGGCGCAACTGGTATTACTGGCGCAACTGGTATCACCGGAGCAACTGGTATCACCGGAGCAACTGGTATCACTGGTGCCACGGGAGCTACCGGGCCACAAGGTGCTACTGGTCCCACTGGCGTACAACAGGCACAGCGCCTGGCCAATCGAATCTATGTTGGACCTAACGGTAACTATGCAACTTTGAAGGAGGCCGTTGATTGGTTTAATGCTAGTGCTACCGAAGGCACCGAGATATTACTTGACGCCGGAATCCATCTAGTTGCTGCTACAGTGACTGTGAACGGAAGCCATTCACTACAGGTGCGTGGATTGGGTAGT
>Ga0315284_10004334_pt1 | contig 20156 bp, 11 predicted proteins | sample YL17G09_16_MG_FD_203696 | JGI IMG/M metagenome (GOLD analysis project Ga0315284, IMG submission 203696) | Sediment microbial communities from Yellowstone Lake, YNP, Wyoming, USA - YL17G09_16 | ecosystem: Environmental > Aquatic > Freshwater > Lake > Sediment | place: USA: Wyoming | collected...
ACAGATGCGGCAGGCCATCCGCATGGCGCAAATAGAGCGCAGGCGCTGGCAGACCACGGTGGAGAGCATGCCCGATCTGGTGATGATCGCGGACGACAACGGGCGCACGATTTATGTGAATCCTGCCTTTCAGCGCCTGATCGGCTATCCCGCACGACCCGACCTGCCGCTGCGCGAGTATCCCGCTTTTTACCAGGCCTATCTGCCCGACGGGGAGCTGTATCCCTGGGACGAGCTCCCCCTGCAGCGCGCCGCCCTCCGCAACGAAGCGCTGCGCGACGTAGAGGTGATCCACGTCAGTCCGGGCGGGGAACGGCACATCACGGTCTGGAACGCCTCACCCCTGCACGAACCGACGGGTAAGCTCTTCGGCGCGGTGGCCATCGGACGGGACATCACCACGCAGCGGGAGGTGGAGGACGAGCGGGAGCGGTTGCTGGCCGAGCTGAATGCCACCCTCGCCTCGCTGGCAGACGGCCTGATGGTCTTCGACACACGATTGATGGTGGTGCGCGCCAACAGCACGGCGGAGGTGATCTTCAACCTGCCGGAAGGCGCGCTGCCGTGCACACTGGCGGAACTGGCCGAGCGGGTGCGAACCGAGACGCCGGATGGAAAACCCTATCCCTACGACGCGTTCCCCGTAGTGCGGGCGCTCGAAGGCGAGCAGGTCGTCGGCGCGATTATAGTGATCCACCCGGCGCCCGGGCGCGAGGTTTGGATTTCCACCTCCAGCGCGCCGATCCGTTCACCGGATGGACGGGTCTGGGGCGCGGTCTCCACCTATACCGACATTACGGCGCTGCACGCGCTGCAGGAACAGCAGGAAGTGCTGCTGCATTCCGTTTCCCACGATCTGCGCATCCCCCTGACCATCGTCAACGGGCACGCCCAACTACTCAATACACTGCGAGAGGAAGCGAACGTGGACGGCGCCATGCGGCAGAGCATCGAAGCGATCCTGCTGGGCACCCATCGGATGAACGTGATGATCTCCGACCTGGTGGACGCCGCGCGGCAGGAGAGCCGACAACTCTACCTGCGCAAACAGCCGGTGGACCTGGGCGCCTTCCTGCGTGACCTGCTGCAGCGCTCGCGGGCGGTGCTGGAGGTGCAGCGCATCACCCTCGACATCCCCGCGGACTTGCCGCAGGTGCTGGCCGACACCGACCGCCTGGAGCGCATCTTCCTCAACCTGCTGAGCAACGCGCTGAAATACTCGGCGCCCGGCACCCCGGTGCAGGTGACGGCGCGGCCTTCCGGCAAGGAGCTGGTGATCTCGGTCGCCGATATCGGCCAGGGCATCACCCTCGAAGACCTGCCGCACCTGTTCGAGCGCTTCTACCGCGGCAAAGGCCGGCACAAAACCGAAGGCCTTGGTCTCGGGCTGTTCATCACGAAGATGCTGGTGGAAGCGCACGGCGGCCGCATCTGGGCGGAAAGCGAGCCGGGCCAAGGGAGCACCTTCCACTTCACGCTGCCGGTGGCATAACTCCCTGGGATCGCAGGCGTCCCGCGCCTGCCTGGTAGGAGAACCTCCTGGGATCGCAGGCGTCCCGCGCCTGCCCGGTAGGAGAACCTCCTGGGATCGCAGGCGTCCCGCGCCTGCCCGGTAGGAGAACCTCCTGGGATCGCAGGCGTCCCGCGCCTGCCTGGTAGGAGAACCTCCTGGGATCGCAGGCGTCCCGCGCCTGCCTGGTAGGAGAACTTCCTGGAATCGCAGGCGTCCCGCGCCTGCCTGGTAGGAGAACCTTCCTGCGATCCCAGGGAGTTTCTGCTATAATGGCGCACGATGAGATACCGCACATACGGCAGGCACGACGTGCTCGTGTCCGAGATCGGGCTCGGGGGGCATCGCGAGGGAATGGAGTGGCACGACGATCTGCGCCGGCGGTCGCCGTATTATCGCTCGCCGGAGGAGCGCGCGCGCCTGGTCGGGCAGGCCATCGACCGCGGGGTGACCTATTTCGACACCTCCGTCGGCTGGGAGCTGATCTCCGTCGGCGAATCGCTGCGCCTGCTCGGGGTGCGAGAGGGCTTGTTCGTCTCCGGCTGCAAGGTCGATTTCTTCCGCCACCTGCGGCGCGAAGGCGACGAGCCGCGCGAATATACCCGCCGCTGGTTCGACACCTATCTGCGGGCTTCCGGGCTGGAATACATCGATCAATACCTCCTCGGCGCGCTGGATGCCGACGACCCGTTTGCGGGATCGGTTGAGCCGCTTGACGAGGCTGTCGATGAAGCGATGAAACTGCGCGCGGAGGGGAAGGTGCGCTGCGTGGCCTTCTCCGTCCACGATCCGGATTACGCGGCACGATTGCTCGAGCGCTACCCGGAATTCGACGCGGTGATGACCCCGTATAGTTATTACAATCGCAAGGCGGAAGGGAGCCTGCAGGCCGTGCTGAAGAAAACCGGCGCCGCCTGGATCGCCATGAAGACGCTGATCTGGCTGTTCTACGGCGTCCCCGTCACCGTCCTGCGCTGCTTCCGTGAAATCCCCGGTGTGCCGGACTTCACCCCGGAGATTCCCATCGCGCAGCTCGCTCACCGCTTCGTGCTGGAACATCCGTCCGTCACCACCTGCGTGCCGGCGATGAATTCCTCAGCGGAGATCGAGGAGAACACCGCCGCTTCCGGCATGGAACCGCTCTCGCCGCAGGAGATCCGGCAACTGGACGCCTGCGTTGCCGCCGCCCGACAGGAGGACAGCGCCTTCCTGTTCCTGGGCGGCCTGCTGGCGGACACCGCCCGCGTGCGCTGCCATGCCCTCTGGCACCTCCGCGCACATTTCGACATCGCCTTCACGCCCTTCCGCCTCGACGCTCCTGACGCCGTCCTGCAGATTGCCCACGCCGTGCAGGAAGCCCTCGCCGCCGCCCGCGCGCACCCGCGGCTGTCCGCCTGCCTGGATTACTGCACGGTCGAAGTGTAGAAACGCCAATTTGGAGTGCGACGGCTCGACGCCGCTTTCCCTTTCGCATAAGGTTCGCGATACAATATTACTCAGAGTCTATCGAACCGTTTGTGGTTACAGGTGGATAGCTCCTCCGCTTCATTAGTTGTGAAAACTTTGCGGAAAAAGGAGTGCGGCATCGAGCCGCCGCACTCCGAAAGGGGCGCACTTAAGTGCTTGGTGGTTGGGATTGAAACGAGGATACTCAGATCATGCCCGACGTGCTGAACATTTTGCTGGTGGAGGACAACGCCCGCCTGCGGCCCGCGCTGAAGGCGGGATTGGAGACGACGGGGACGGTGCGGGTGGCGCGTGATTGCGAGACGGGGGAGGCGGCGCTGGTCTGCTGCCTGCGGGAGCCGCCGGACGCCATCCTGATGGACGTGCAGCTCGCCGGCGCCATGAATGGCATCGACGCGGCGGTGAAGCGCATCGCCGAGAAGCACGGGACGCTCTTCGTCGACACGCAGGACGCCTTCAACCGCGTGCTGGCCGCCTGCCCCTCCGCCGCAATCGCCTGGGACCGTGTGCACCCCAACCACATCGGTCACATGATCCTGGCGCGCGCGTTCCTGCGGGCGATAGGATTCGAGTGGTAGCAGGAATTCGTAGTAGCGCCGTCAGGCGCGTGCCCGATCACGAATTAAAAGCCCGTTACCAAATTACAGGAAGGCATCAGTTCGTAGTAGCGCCGTCAGGCGCGTGCCCGTTCTCGAACCTAACGCCCGTAACCAAACTAAGAGTTAAGCTTCTCTCATAGTTCTGTAACGAGCATTAGATTCGTGAACGAGCACGCGTCTGACGGCGCTACTACAAACTTCAGCTACGGGGGTAATCCCGCTGATATCCCCGGAATGCCCAGGCCGGCTTCGCGCGCCTTCCGGTAGCCGTCGTTGCCGTCCGGCCCTCCGCAAACGGTCCATTCCCAACCGCGCGCGACCCCATCCCCGCTGCCGCAGATCTCCGTCGTGGTGCGGATTGTCCGGAACAGCCGGGTGAACAGCTCCCGCGCGGGCACAGTGTCCCCATACTGCAGATCCAGCCGCTCGAGCAGGTCCAGGTCTTTCTTTTCATCCCGCAGGCCCATGGCGTTATTGCGGAGGCACAGGCGGGTCGCAGGATCGAAGTGCGGGCAGGGCGGGCAGATGTCGCATGGCCCCTGTTCCAGCGTGATGGGCAAGTCCGGGCGCCGTTGCACGGCGACCACGGCCTCGTACAGGTTGTCCTCGGCGAGCGGTGCCGGCTCGGTCCGCCCGCCGTGGAAACAGGCCATGCACATCAGGTGATGCGGGCGGATGTGCAGCGCATCCGCCTGTAAGACGAACTGCGCCGACTCCGCCTTCGCCCGCGCCATCTCCTCCGCCGGACGCGGAGGGATGAGGGCGTCGATGCCCCGCGCCGCGCCGCGTTCGTAATGCCCGGCCCCGGCGCTCGGGCAACCGCTGGACGCGCGCTCGGACTCGCAGATGCCTTCGATGGAGAGTATCTTCTCCAGCACCCGCCGAAGCAGCTCCCAGGCCGGGCGGGTGTCGCCGGGCGCCAGTCCTAACCGCTGTAGAATCGCCAGGTCGCGCCGGGTATTGAACAGCGTGCCTCCCGGCGTATCCTCGTCGGCGCCGGGATTCTGATAGCGATAGTGCGAAGTCACGTTGCAGCGGAGGGTGACGGGCAGGCAGGGATCCCGGTGGACCGCCTGCGCGATCTCCGCCAGGCGGTCGGAGTTCGCCGCGGTGTCCGGATTGCCGCCCGACCGGCAAATCAGGCACAGGAGCTGATAAGGCCGCAGCTCGAGCGTGGGAAAAGGCATGATCGCTTACCTCCGGATGGCCAGCAGATATACGGTGATAAAAATACTCGTGTCGGCGAGAAAATGCGAAACCATCGGCGCCAGCAAGCCGCCGGTGCGCCGCGCCTGCTGCCGCCACACCCATCCCGCCGCGATCAGCCCGGCCAGCATGGCGATCAGCCACGGCCGGCGGAGAAAGCTCGCCAGCACCAATACGTGATATCCCGCAAAGAGAAAGTCATTCGGAATGAGTCGGACGGACGGATCCCCCAGGTAGCCGCGCCAGTAAACCTCCTCCAGCCAGGGATTCACGGCGCAGAAGTAGGCGATGAAGAGCGGCCAGGCCGCCGGCGTGATGCCGAATCCGGCCAGCGACGCGCCGAATCCGCGCGGCAATCCCAGCAGCGGCCACAGGAAATACAGCAGCGCGCCCCCGCACAACCCGAATAGCGAGGTGGCGATCAGGTTGAGCGGCTGCCGGCCCGCGCCCGGCTTCCGCGCCTCGCGCCACCCGCGGTCGAGGAAAAGGACCAGCGCCATGCCGAGATGATACAGCAACACCGCGGCCCACGCGCTGTGGAGCAGATACATGCCGGCGAGCACCGCCAGGTAGGGGGCGTATGGCGCGGCGATGCGGAGGGCCGTCGTCGGCGCTATGCAATTCTGCGGAGACGTGATGATCGGCAACACTTCACCGCATTGTATCATACACCGGGGGCGGTTTACGATCATCCTTCCGCGTCTCCCCCTCACCCCCCAACCCCCTCTCCCCGATGAGAGGGGGAGCGCCTGGTCTGTAAAAGAAAATGGGCAATCGAAAACCCACCCGTTTCTCCCCCTCTCATCGGGGAGAGGGGGTTGGGGGGGTGAGGGGGAGACGTGGACGGCCTTCGGGAACAGTCACTGTTCGTTGGCATAGGCGTCTTTGATCGCGAGAAAAGCTTCCTCGTTTTTTAAAAAAGCTTCCCCCACCTTCGGGTCGAAATGCGTGCCGCATTCCTTTTCGATGATGCCACGGGCGATATCATGCGAGAACGCTTCCTTGTAAACCCGTTTGGACGTCAGCGCATCGTAGACATCCGCCAGCGCCACGATGCGGGCGCTCAATGGAATCGCTTCCCCGGCAATGCCCTGGGGATAGCCTTTTCCATCATAGCGCTCGTGATGCGAGAGCGTAATGTCCCGTGCCATATGCAGGTAGGTGATGGATGGGAATTGCTCCAGCGCGGCATTCAGCGTATTCGCTCCGACTTCCGTGTGCTTCTTCATCACCTCGAATTCCTCGTCGGTAAGCTTGCCGGGCTTCAACAGCACGGAGTCGGGAATGCCGACCTTGCCGATATCGTGCAGCGGGCTGGTGAGATACAGCGTCTCCACGAAATCGCGATCGATAACGGCCTGATTCGTGGAGTCCGCCGCCAGGTGCTTCGCCAGCACGAGAGAGTATTCGCGGATGCGCTCCAGGTGCTGCCCGGTTTCCGGGTCGCGCGACTCGGCGAGTTTGGCCAGCGCGAAGATGGTCACGTGCCGCGTCTCCAGTGCCTGGATGCGTTCACCCACCTTCACGCGCATCAGCAGCTCGGTGGTGTTGAAGGGCTTCACCATGTAATCGTCGGCGCCCGCTTCGAAACCCTGCACCGCCTCTTCCATTCCGGAATGCGCGGTGAGCAGGACGAAATACACATAGCCGTCCGACGACTCGGTGCGCACTCGACGGCAGAGCTCGATGCCGTCCATTCCCGGCATCGTCCAGTCGGAGATGATCATGCGCACCTTGTCCTGCGTGATGATCTCCAGCGCCTGCTGCCCGTCGTTCGCGGTGATGACATTATATCCTTCGGATCGCAAGGTCATCGCGAGCATCTCGCGAGTGATTTCGTCATCATCGACAACTAAAATTTTCATCGGTTCCTCCTCCATTACGATTCGATATTGCTACTTTGGTAGGTATCGAGATAGTTTCCCAGATTGTGCAACTGCGTATTGAATTCGCCGAGCGTTTCGCGCGCCTGATCGAATTTCGCCCGTTTGCCGCATTCCTCGAGCTGTGCCGCGCACTGGCGGAGCTGTTCGGCCGCCAGCGTCGCCGCGGCCCCTTTAATGCGGTGTGCCAGCTCTTTCACCGCGGTGCCGTCCTCCCGCTCGATCGCCGCGTTCAGCTCGGTGATGTCCGCGCCGGTGCGCTCGATGAATTTTGCCAGCATGTTCAGCGCAAACGACTTCTTCCCCCCGCAGCGCGCCAGCAGATCCTCCATGTTGATGGGAAGCTGTTCCCTCAACGCGGCGATATCCGTCTCGAGCGCAACCGGGGCCGCCGGAGCCGCCGCCTGCGGTTCCGCGCCGTCTACGGCACAGCGCCCCGACCAGCGGCGCATGACGGCAAGGAGCTGGTGGCTCTGCAGCGGTTTGCACAGGTAGTCGCTCATGCCCGCGGCAAGGCACTGATCGCGGTCGGTGGCCATCGCGTTCGCCGTCAGCGCGACGATGCTGACCGGCTGCGTGATGCCCTGTTCTTTTTCAAAGGCCCGGATCATCCTGGTGGCGGTATAGCCGTCCATCTCGGGCATCTGGCAGTCCATGAAGATGACGTCGAACTGCCGCTGCTTGACTGCTTCCAGGGCTTGCCGGCCATTGGCCACCACCTCGCACTGCAGTCCGAAGGTGGACAGCATCTCTTTGAATACAAGCTGATTGATCTCGTTGTCCTCCGCCAGCAGGATGCGGATATCCCGCGGGAAGGTCTCGGTGCCCGCCATCTCAGCGGTCGAGGTGCATTTGCGCGTCAGGGAGATCACCGTTGCATCGGCATCGACGATGCTGGCGGTGATGGCATCGAACAGCGCCGACTGGCGGAACGGTTTCATCAGGTACCCCTGGAAACCGACGGCAAGGATTTCCTCCTCGCTCTTCAACCGGCCGATGGAGGTGAGCAGGAGCAGCTTTATGTTCGCGATCGATGGGCGCCCTTTGATCTCCCTGGCCAATGTCATGCCGTCCATTCCTGGCATCTGATAGTCGATCAATGCCAGCAGATACGGCTCGCTTTCGCGCGTGGCGTCCTCAAGGCGCTGCAGCGCTTTCGGCCCGGTGCACGCGATGTCGACGTGCATCCCCCAGCTTTGCATCACGTTCGTCAGCACTTCCTGATTGACGGCGTTATCCTCTACGATCAACACGCGCAGCCCATGCAGCCGGTCGTAGCGCGCCGCGACTGTCTCATCGTCGGTATTCGCCACCTGCAGGGAGACGGTGAGCCAGAAAGTGCTGCCGTCGCCGGGCACGCTCTCGACGCCAATCTGCCCGCCCATCATCTCGATGAGCCGCTTGCTGATCACCAACCCCAGGCCGGTGCCGCCGTATTTGCGCGTCGTCGAGGCATCGACCTGCGAGAACGACTGGAACAGACGCAGCCGCTGCTCCTCGCTGATGCCAATCCCGGTATCCTTCACCTGGAAGCGGAGAATTACCGACTGGTCGGACAGCTCATCGACATCGCAGCGAATGCAGACTTCACCGTGCTCCGTGAATTTGATCGCATTGCTCATCAGATTGCTGAGCACCTGGCGAAGGCGCACCTGGTCGCCGACCACGTAGATGGGCGTCGCGGTATTGATGCCGCAGATCAGCTCGATCCCCCGGGCCGACGCGCGTTGCGAGAAGGTTTCGGCCAGTCCTTCGATCATGTCGTGCAGATGGAAGGATGTGGCTTCGAGCTCCATCTTCCCCGCTTCGAGCTTGGAGAAATCCAGGATGTCGTTGATGAGCGTCAGCAGCAGCTCCGCCGAGTAGGTGATGGTCCGGGTATAGAGTTTCTGATGGTCGGTCAGCGGGGTATTGATCAACAGCTCGCTCATGCCGATGACGCCGTTGAGCGGCGTGCGGATTTCGTGGCTCATGTTGGCCAGGAATTCGCTTTTCGTTTTGCTCGCAGCCGTGGCTTCCTCCGCCATGCGGTTGGCGGTGGCGACCGCCTCTTCGAGCTGCCGGTTGGTCGAGGTTAACTGCTCGTAGGCCTGCCCCGTCAGCTCCTCCATCCGTTTGCGAACCGTCACGTCGCGCAGGAACACCAGCACGGCGTCCTGCTCGTCATAATGGAACGGCGTCCCCGTCACTTCGACGATCGCTGCCTGGCCGTTCTTCGTGAGGAGCGTCAGCTCCAGCGCGAACGATTCCAGGCGGGCGACCGTCTCGACCAGCAGCGCCTTTTGCTCGGTCTGCAGCGGTTCGAGCAGTTGCTCAAATGAACATTCGAGCAGCACTTCCGGCGGGTAGCCGAGCGAGGCAGCCAGCGCGCCGTTTACCGCCAGCATCTGCAGGCTCTCCGCGTTGAAGATGGCGATCCCTTCCGGCGCGGTGTCGAAGATGGCGCGGAATTGGCGCTCGGAGGTCGTGATGCACGCGGAGGCTTCCTGTTGCGCCGTCTCCAGCGCCAACAGCATCGTATTCACGGAGAGCGACAGGTTGGCGATTTCGTCACGTCGTCCGTATTGCAAGGCGGGCACGCGTGCGGACAGATCGCCGCCCTGCCCGATGGTTTCCATCGCGTGGTTGAGTTTGAACAGGCGGCGCAGCACCAAGGATTCCATGCTGAACAGGAAAAGACAGCCGAAGATCAGCCCGATGGCGATGACCGATAGGTGAATGTAGCGGGTGATGACCAATCCCTGCTGATACAGCGAGCGGCCCTCGCGCAGGCGGAGAATGAGGGCCGGCTGGTGGCGATAATCCTTCAATATGGTGTAATTCCCGATTTCCTTCTCCGAAAAGGGGATCGAGACGATGCCGCGATAGCGTAGTATCAGTCCTTTTGCACGCCGAAAATCATCAGGCAGGGCAGGCTTGCCATATGGCTGGATCGCCAGGGGAAAATGCACGATCTTGCCCAGCCGCTTCACCTCCGCGCCATCGAGGAAGCGCCCCATGAGCAGCGTGCCGTTGGACGGCCCGGAAAAATCGCTTTTCAGCACGGGAAACGAAGCGATCAGCAGCGGAATATCGGGCAGCATCACCAGGCCGACAATCCGGCTCTTCGGGGTGGCGTGCCGAATGAGATCGGGATGGGCGCGGAGATAGTCGCGGAAAGACCGCGGCAGAGGAATGGATTTCCCCGATGTGGTATTGAAACATTTCTCGACGATCGGCGCGCCGTCCTTTCGATAAAAACCAACGATGTTGATGCGCAGGTTTATGATGGCGTCATCGGTGAGATTATTGGCCATGTAGCCGGGACGCTTCCCCGCGATGAAGTAATAGGTCTCATCCCAGGGGGCGTAATCGCCCACGGACACCGCCAGGCTATCCAGGTCCGTCTTGATGGCATCCTGCACGCGGAACATATCCTCCCGCCCGTCCTGATGCTCGATCTGCTCGAAGCGCTGGCGAACGACGATCTGCGTGCTGATCGCCATCAGCAGGATCAACCCCAACAATACGCTGACAATGGCCGTGATGGTTTTGACCCGCAATGTCATGCCCGTGTCCCTTTATCGCGTTCCGTAGTCATTGTGAGGCGGAAATCCGCCCGGGAAAATGGAATCCACTTGACAAATAAAGTATCGGATATTTGAGGTGAAAGGTTGATGGGGTCCACGCGGAAGAAGGATTCCATCGTGATGCCAACGAATCTTCATTTTTGATCGGTGATCAAATGTCATCCACACGAACCCTGATCGGGAGGTTCATCCATGAAACTGCGTAAGACAGTGTTCCTGCTGGTGTTCGCCGGCCTGCTGGCTTCCGCGGCGCTGGCCGACATCGTGCTGGTGGAAAATGGCCGGCCGCGCGCCACCATCGTGGTGGCGCAGGATGCGGTGGGGGCGTATACCGAGCTGACCCCACAGAATTACTACGTCGAGCAATCGGGCAAGGCCAAAGTGGCGGCGGCGGCGCACGACCTGCAGGTCTACCTTGAAAAGATCTCCGGCGCCAAGCTGCCCATCGTCGGCGACGACGCGACGCCGGCGGGTGCGCTCATCCTGGTCGGCCGCGGCAAGCTGACGGCGAAATACGACATAACGATCCCCTCCGGTCTGACCAATGAATTCAACGAGGAAGGCTGCGCCATCATCACCGACGGCGACCGGCTGGTGCTGGCGGGCAACGACGCGCAGCCCTACCACGGCACCGAATACGCGGTCTCCTTCTTCCTGCACAAGCTGGGAGTGCGCTGGTACATGCCCGGCGACTACGGCGAGGTGGTCCCGAAGAAGGCCACCATCACGGTGGGCAGGATGGACGGGGTGAGCCGCCCCGACTTCAAAATGCGCAACTGGTGGTCCACCATGGCCGCCGACATGTATCCGCCGGAGATCCGCTGGAAGATTCACAACGGCATGAATCCCACCTCCCCGGTGGCCATGCCCGGCGACAGCTCCATCCGCGCGCTGCTGCCGCCGGACAAGGAGAAGGACAACCCCGCCTACGCCAAAATCTTCGCGCGCAACCTGGACGGCAGCGTATACCCCTTCATGCCCAACCTGACCGGCGACGAGTCGGTGAAATACGCCGCCGAAAAGATCAAGGACCATTTCCGCACCCATCCGGAGGTTCAATCCTGGGGCATCGGCGCGGATGACGGCTTCCCCCGCGACTATACCAAGGAAACGGTGGAGAAAAACCTGAATTTCCCCGACCAGGTGGGCCGCTACAACGACCCTGGCGGCAACAGCGCCACCGAAGAGTGGATGACCTGGGTGCAGAAGGTGGCCGCGGAGGTGTATAAGGAATTCCCCGACCGCATCATCACCACCAACGGTTACGCGAACCGCAATACCCCGGCCTTCGGCATCACCCCCGATCCCAATATCTGGATTATGTTTGCCGGCATCTGGTCGGACACCTATCACGCGATGGACAGCCCGAAGAGCTGGATGACCCGGCGGCAGTTCAACATGCTCAAGGACTGGACGAGCAGCTACCACAACGTGTTCATGTATAACTATCTGTATTACAACCTGGTCGGCTGCGGCGCGCCGCCCATCCCGCTGGCCCACCGCCATATGCGCGAGATGCCGATGTTGAAGAAGATCGGCGTGGTCGGCTTCTTCGACGAGGGCCGCCAGGTGCGCGGCGAGTCCGGCATCTTCCCCACCTACCTGCGGGCGCGCATGATGTGGGACACCGGCCTGGATGGGAAGGCGCTGATGGACGAGTTCTTCACGAACTGGTATGGTCCCGCCGCTGCGCCGGCGAAGGCCTACTGGGAGGAGATGGAGAACGCCATCGAGAACAGCATCTGGTCCGGCGGCGAAGACCATGTGCTGTGGAACGTCTACACCCCGCGGCTCATCGCCAAACTGGAATCCCACCTGAAGAAGGCGGAAGCGGCGGCGCGGGGCAACGAGCTGGTGCAAAAACACGTGCTGGCCGACCGCGTCACCTTCGACCACCTGCGGGCCTACATGGCGATGATGCGCGCGGAGTTCGACGCGGACTTCGCAGAAGCGGCAAAACAGGCCCAGCGCATGCTCGACGTGCGCAAGCCCGCCACCGCGATCAGCCGTTACTACTGGGACCCCAATCCGCAAACCGGCGAGTCCTCCGGGTTCTACTACTGGGGTTCCGTCTCCCGTCGCAACTATTATCAGGAGATGGCCGACCTGACCACCGGCAAGACCGGCGAGATGATCGCCGTATTGCCCGAGCGCGCGAAGTTCAGCATCGACCCGCGCGACGACGGCCGCTCCGACTGGTGGTTCACGCCGGAATTCGACGACGGCAAGTGGAGCACCATCCTCACCACCGTGCCCTTCCTCGGCCAGGGTCCCTACCTGGATAAGGTGGGCTACCCCTACATGGGCGCCATGTGGTACCGGCTGAAGGTGGACGTGCCCGCCTCCGCGCAGGGCAAGACGGTCAAGCTCTACTGCGCGGCCGCGGAAACCGAAGCGTGGGTCTGGGTGAACGGCAAATACGTCGGCCATCGCCCCTACATCGACGCCTACATCCGCCCCAATCCCATCGACATGGACGTGACCAACGCCCTGGCGCCCGGCAAAACGAACGTGGTCGCCATCCGCCTCCACACCAACATCGTCCCCTCCCAGATGGCCGCCGGCCTGGTCTCACGCCTGTTCCTCTATTCGCCCAAAGCGAAATAGGGATGAGGTAAACCACATGAAGACGGGACCGGTCCAAACGGACCGGTCCCGCCCTTATACACATCGATAAATGGGAGGGCGAGGCTCCCGCCGAGCCGCGATCATGCGCCCGGTTGCGGATTTAACGTGTCAACCCCCGGTTCCTATTTCAGCGACAATTCCTTTCATCTCTTCCCATTCCATAGCCCATAGCATCGCGATGGGAGCCGTCAAAGACCAACGCTCTGTAGAGCATAATTCCATACCGCAGGGATTAAAGTTGCTGAAAGAGAGCACATGTTATCCGTTTCACCGACCGGATAATGGGGGGCGCTGCTGCGCGGCATCGCGAAGACGTAAATTTGTGCTCGTTTCATACGGCTTGATCGCCATCTGTGCGCGCGGCGTATTCATGCTTGCCAACGCCTCGATAACGGCGATTTTCCGGTCAATCTGCTCGAGTTTGAGTAACCCGATCAGCGAATCGAGACTGTCGGTTGTGTGCATCGCCAGTGCTTTGATTGCGTTCTTTGCCACGGCAAGCGACTCGTCATTCGCACGCTCGACAAGTATCGCCCTTGCTTCCTGGGAGTGAATTTCACCGAGCGTGCCGACTGCGGCCTCACGTACGATGGGTTCGTTATCCTGTGCCAATGTCCGCAAAACCTCGAAGCCGATTCCGTCGGGGTTTGGACGCTGAAACGATCGCGCGACTTCACGCCGGACGGTGGGGTCGGCATCCGTTGCCAGTGCTGACACTGATTGAAGGGATTGCATATCGCCGATCCGGTTTAGCGCACGGATCGCCGCACATCGTACGGACGGCACCTCGTCCTTCAAGGCGCTCTGCAGCAAGCCGATCACGCCGGCGTCCTGATAGTAACCCAATGAGGTGGCTGCTTCAATTCGCACCGTGTGCGCGGTATCCTGCAGCGCCGCCGCCAGCGCCTCGATCGTGCGTTTCCCCGTTGTGCCCCGTAAGGCGATGGCCGCACGAGTTCGTACATCGACGTTGGGACTCGAAAGGAGTGTGCAGAGCGGCTCGACCGCGTCGCTGTTCCGTATATTCGCGAGCGCCTGCGCCAATTCCAGCGGGAATTCGTGATGCGGGTCCTTGAATTCCTCGAGGAGGAATGGAACCGCTCGTGGATTGCCGATCTCTCCTAATGCGACAATGATATTCCCGCGAACGTCTTCCTTCGTCGGAAATAACTCGATCAGCGGTTCGACAGCACGTGGATCGCCCAGGTGGCCCAACGACCGGATCGCTGCCAGTTGCACCGTCCGTTGTGGATCCTGCAATACCTTGATCAGCTTTTCTACGATCGCGGATTCTCTGCATTCTTCCAACATCGTTGCGGCTTGCGCCCGGATATTTGGATTGGGATCGTTCAATGCCTTCAGCAGCACCTGGACGGCTTGCGCATTGCGCTGCTTGACTAAGACGCGGGCGGCGAGGACGCGTATGAGGGGATCGGGATCCTGCAGGGCTTCCTTCGCCTCGACGGTAACCTTCTCGCCGAATTGTTTGATGAGAATTGACAGCGCGCGCGAGCGAACAGCTTTCCGCGAATCGTGGATGGCGACGGTCAGCGGTTGCCGCGCGGCGTCGCCAAAGGCTGATAATCCCCCGAGGCTCAGCAGGGCAATGCGCTCCTCCGGGTTTTTCATCCCTTCCACGAGCAGCGGTAGGCCGCGCGGATCCCCGCATTTGACCAGGGCAATGGCGGCCGCCAGCCGGTTATCCGGCCTGGCATCTTGTAAGGCTTTTACAAGGGTGGGAATGGCTTGCTGATCTCGGCACTGACCTAAGGCCCAAATGACCGCATACCGCACTTCATTCTGTGGATCGTCTGCCACGCGGCATAACAGTGGGACGGCTGAGGGATCTTTAATGATTGCCAACGCGAAGGCCGCCTGTTGACGAACCTCCCATGAAGCATGCGTGAGGTAGTTCGATAAGACCGGGATCGCATGCTCGTCGGTGACGCCCGCGGTGAACCACTGGATACTCGCCTTGATCTCCGGGTCTGTCTCGGCAAGGCATTCCGCCAGCGCGGCGGCAGTGCGAGGGTCGCGGTGGGTTGCCAGTGCCGCTGCCGCCCCTTGACGGATGCGTGGTGAAGGGTCCTTCAGCAGGGAGGCCAGGGGGAGCAACGCGCGGGGATCATCGAGAGCGGTCAGCGTATTTATCACCGCCAGGCGGACGCCCGTCTCTTTATCCTGCAGGCATTCGATCAGATCCGGAATGGCCCGCGAATCCTTGAGCGATCCCAGGGTGAGAATGGTACGCTGCCGCACGGTGGGATCGGCGTGCTGCAGATTCGGCAGCAACGCGGCGTATTCCCGCGTATCCTGCAGCATCGCGCAGGCCTGGATGGCGGCAATGCGGATGTTTTTATCTCCGTTTTGCAGCAGCGGCAGCAGCCGGGGAACCGCGCGCGTATCCCGCAAGGCGCCGAGAGCGCAGATGACGGCCACGCGAATGATCGGACGAGGATCCTCCAGCAGCGGAAGGAGCGTCGGAACATCCCTTTCATCCCCCTGATATCCCACCGCCTGGATCGCTTCACAGGCGATCTCCGCATCCTTATCCTGCAAGACAGAGCGTAATGCTGTTACTGCCTTCTGATCCGAAGAGACGGTTAAGACACTGACGGCCAATACCCTGACTTCCCGATTGGGATCATGCAGCAGCTCGATCGCCACTTGCAGGACGCGTGGATTTTGTATTTGCTCTCTGCAGGCCTGAAGCGCGATGCGTTTTAACGAGGACGGCGATCCGCGCAGTACCTTCACAATGCTACTGATGGCGAGCGGATCATCGAACTGCACCAGCGAGCTGACGATCGCTTCACGCATCGTGTTATCGGTTTCCCGCGCAAGGCAAGCGATCAATGGTTGAACTGCGCGATTGTCATGTAGCTCTCCCAGCGCATGTGCAGTCCTGCGTCGGACATCGACGTCCGGGTCGGCGAGCATTTTCAACAGAGATGGGATGACGGCATTGTTACCGAATTGGCTCAATGCGCCGATCGCCCGTTCACGAATGAACGGGGATGGGTCCGTCAATAATGGGAGGATCCGTGGTACTGCCCGTTCATCCTTGATTTTTCCGAGGGTGATCAGTATGGCGATTTGCAGGTCCTCATCCGGTTTGCCCAGTAGCTCGAGCAAGGGTACGACGGCTTCTCGTTCCTTCAAGTAGCCGAGAGAAAAGACGGCTCGCCGTACGACATCCGGTGAAGGGTCCTGCAGACATGCCATTAACGCCTTGCCGCTGTCCTGGCCGGGAAACTCACCCAAGGCGGTAGCGGCCGCTTCCCGTATCATCACTTCATGATCTTGCAATGCAGCGATAAGATGGGGTATGACTTGCGGGATATTCAGCTCACCGAGTTTATATACGGCATCCACGCGCAGGTAAACATCATCGTCTTTTAAGCTTTGTACCAGGTAATTAAGGTATTCTTCCGTGTTGGGTTGGATCGTATTGATATTTGGGACATGCGGGTTCACGGTATCGGCGTTGATGCCCGGCATGTTGCAAAGCCAAATTAAAACAATAACGAATAATGGAGAAAATTGAAAGTATGATACTTTCATCATTCTGTCCCTCTCCCGGACTAATCCGGATGTCGTCATTCTGTAACACGACCGTGCAAACACAGCCGTCTAATACCTTGCCAACTCATCCGGGTTATTCATGATACGATTGTCATAAGAATATACGAATTCACGAATAACCCGGCCTACAGTTATGGATCCGAAGCGTCATCTCGCTTGATCAGAAAGTCTTCACACATCAAGCGTATTATCGGTAATCAAGCAACTTAATAAGTAATGCTTTTCCTGACTGCCATATGATACGTGTCATTGTCCCAGATGATAGCCGCGTCGTAATTATTAGCCATGGCTGGATCTTGCTCGTGAATTATATAAGCTTTGTTTGCCGACGATGAACTACTCACTTGCGGCCAGTGACTTGTAACAAGAAACGTATCGGCATTTAACAAGGTATCGTCCCCAGTCCCATGAACAAATCCGATGCCTGCGCTTACAGAATAATTTATAGTGACTGAGTCCCGGTATGAGTCGCAATAAGGGCATTCCCACGGATCAAAAAGCCTTGTGAGCGTTTGGGTGATGGTTGTACCGATCGGATAGCCTTGAATATCACACCAGGCAGTCTGAGAAATTGAATTGATCGTCCCACCGGGATGGGTATGCTTTTCAAGTGTTGCCGTGAAACCTTGTTCCCGCGCATGTGCGGCAGAGTAATGATAAGTCTCCGAGGTATGCGTCGGTGAATAACTCATGGTTTTCCATGGATTACTGCCTTCACCCGTCGCATAGATATAGACCATGCCGCTCGTGGCGGTCGTCGAAACGCTGACGGTCACGGTCAAATCAACCCGCTCATCGGGGATGACATAAGCAAATGTCGGGGTAACGGTGATAGTGAGGCTTGTACTGTTGTCATCGAAGTGAGCGTAAATACGAGTGCCGGTGTCGCCTGGCAGCAGCGAGGGCATTGGCATCCCCATCGCCAATGTCATCAGCACGACCGAGGATAGGATCACGATGAGGATCCTTGTTGGATTGTAATGCATATTCTTCTCCTTTCAATCTTTTCCGGGAGTGTAATTCTCCCCGCGTGATATTAGAATCCCTTGATCAAGATCTCGTAGGTTGTCCGCTCATTCGGCGTCAGCCTGTGAAGCTCAAAATAGGACTTTCGCTCCAATGCGCGCCGTTGGACCACCTTGCGGATGCGCGCGTGCCACTGGCGGCCGTCCTCGCTGTTTTCCCAGGCATCGACCGATTGGACGAACAGCGCTCCCATCTCCATCGCCTGGCGAAGATTCAGACGGCGCTCGGGATACCGATCGTTGACTTCATAACCCACCGGCAAGCCGCCGAAGCGCCGATTGCACCAGATCGTCAGGCGGGATTGCACTAACAATTTTTCCCAGCACGTCATCGGATCGCCGGTGAGCAACCCATGCTCCTTAAGGTTGGTGAAGACGGCGGTGTTCAACTTCGTCTCCGGCTCGAGTTCATAGGGGAGCGGGCTCAATACCGGGCAGAAGATATTCGGACATTCGCCCGCTTCAACGTTGTGCAGAGTGATGCACAGGTCCAGGCTCCGACCGCCGTTGACATAATCGATGAAATAGTTGGCGTAAGCCAGCGCCTCTGCCGCCAGCTCCTTCTTTTCAGGGTCGAAGAGGTTGGTTTGCCGGTTATAATTCCCATGGGCGCTCCCATCCGGGTCCTGAATAGGAATGAGAATCCAATCGGTAGCCGGCTCGAAGGTTGGATCTTCGCGCGACGTGAGCCATGCGGCGATGACGTTATGTACCATCCAACTCGAATACGCCTCGTTGGCATGCTCCCGTCCCACCAGCAGGACCGTTTGCCGTGCTGCCAAATCCGTTGTATCGGGTGCACGGGAGAGACGAATGGCTTGTAATTTCCGCTTCTCGGGGGTTTCGCCGATCACATCGATGCAGACATCCGGATATTTCGCCTGCTCCAGTCCGGCGAGAAACTGTTGCAGATAGGTGTAGGTATACGGCACCCGCATGGCAATGCTGGCCTGCGGCAGCGCAAAACGCTGTTTGATGCGGAAAATATTCAGGCTTTCCACCGCCACGGTTTGATCGACTTCACGCCAGGCTTGCCAGTAGTTGCCGTCTCCCGAAAGGAATTGTTCCGCGACTTCCTTGGGGATGACATGCTGCTCCGGCAGGACGCCCGTCCCGGCATATTTGGCTTTTCCCTGTTTCAGCGGATCCCCACTCACCCACCGGCCGTGTTCATCCTTCTGGAACCATTCATAAGTCGCATATTGCGTCGGGTCGGCATATGTCATTACTGTCTTCAACTGCGCCCATTTTGAGACATTCGCTTTATTGATATTTTGATCCATGCCATTCATATTCAACCCGATGGTGACTTCCTTATCAGTCGGTAGATTCGTAAAAGTGCCGGCAAACCAATTGAACACCGGGGGGTCAAGCGTGGTAATGATGTAGTATGGCGTCGGTTGCTCCACCACCTTCAGGTTGAATCCGTCGGATGGGATGGTGGTGATTGAAGGAGGTGTGGCGACGGAAGCGCCGTCTTGCGCGTTGATCGCTTCGGCGGTCAATCCGTAGACCATGACGACGACGAGTATCAGCATCCATGCGCGTATCGGGATGAATATCGCATTCTCCTGGGATGGACTAACAGATTTTATGCTATGGCAAAACAGCATGCTCTTGACCCCATTTTACAGAAAGGTGTACCAGGATTCCATAAATATTGTTAATGGATGAAAGGAGCATACGGAGAAGCAGGGATGATACTCCTGCATACGGTTGCCTGGCTGCCTTACTAATACTATATCATATTTTTCAAAATTGCAAGTTGTTTAGACAATATTTAACAAATAGTTCACTTTCTAAATTCTTCATTCCGAATGACGACGTTTATGCTTCATGCCTCCCGCTGACCAGTCTCTTGACATCCACCCCCACCGCTGCTATAATACAAACATATGATCGCTTACACCCGTTTACCATCACTCATCCTGTTGCGCCACTCCCCTCCGGCGCGAGATCGGTGTCGTGAATGTTCGATATGTTGCGAAAGAGCGTCTTACGGTAACAAATCGATGTTTTTTTCGCCGTTCGTGCGTAAAACCAAATCTTATGTATAGTTTGGCGCGAGCGCGGTGGGCGTGGCCGCCGGACAGCGGGGTAGAGGGAACGCACCTGAGATCAATCGGCCTGCTCCGGCTCTGGTTCATGGGCTTTGCGACCGTACACCTTTTCGTAAGCCCGGCAAGCCGGGCAGACACCGCCTTCGACGCGCTTGACGAACCAGTAAAAAAAGCCGCGCTGGTTCTTGCGCGCGCGGCGGCACACCGGGCAGTTGGCGCACGTCTGCGCTTTCTTCCGGTCCTCGTCGGTGATGGAGACATCGGGCATGTAATGTAGTCCTTCTAACCCCTTCCCCTTCAAGGGAAAGGGCTGGGGCGGTGTATGATAGAGACATCGGGTGCAACCGGGCCAGCCCGTCGAGCGCTGCAGGCAGCCGCTCCTCATTATAATATCGCGCGCACCGATCGATCACCGCCTGCCTCCGGCAGGCGATTTTTCAGCGCCTGGTCGCCGTATCATACAGGCGGTAAGCAGGAATAGCAATATCGGCGGTGTACCCAAATCCTCCAGCTAATTCCGAGTCGTCCTCATTTGCCCTACCTGGGGAAGGTCGGGAGAGCATTTTGGTCGGATCAAGCCGTGTTTTTGGCGCTTACACCGCTTACGAACGGTGGAGAACGCCA
>Ga0315284_10004335_pt1 | contig 20155 bp, 10 predicted proteins | sample YL17G09_16_MG_FD_203696 | JGI IMG/M metagenome (GOLD analysis project Ga0315284, IMG submission 203696) | Sediment microbial communities from Yellowstone Lake, YNP, Wyoming, USA - YL17G09_16 | ecosystem: Environmental > Aquatic > Freshwater > Lake > Sediment | place: USA: Wyoming | collected...
AAGCTCCGCGTCCTTGGGCCTCCTTATCAAACGCTGGAACCTTCCGGGCCCGTCGAGGCGATATAGCGCCTCCTTGATCGCCGCCTGCTCGCAATGGTCGATTTGCTCCGGTGATTTTTCCTTGAATGTCTTCAGTGCCGTCTCGAGGACCGGGATGGACGATTTACCAATCTTTAGCGCCGCATCCATTATGGTGTCGGCCGATACCTTTCCAACGGCCTTGTTGAGGAATGGTAAACAATCGTCGCCCCAGGCCGTGACGGCCATGAGTATTGTCTTCTTCTCTTTCTCGTCGCCTGCATCGAATGCCTGGTTCAGCCTGTCTTTCAGGGCCGCGGGCCCGAACTTGCCCGACGCGAGCGCCTCGGCCAGCATCCCATTATCGTATCTCGGCGCGGCCTGTATTATCGGCAGGCCTGCCTCGCCCCATTCTATAGCGGCCTGCCAGGCCTCGCGCGCGACGGGGCCGTTCCAGCAATCGATAGGGTCCAACTGGATGGCGGACCTCATGACCTGGACGGCCTTCGGCCCGAAGGTGCGCACGAACTTGACCATTTCGATCTTTGCTTCGGCGCGCATCCGACCGCAATCGTCAATGACCATGAGCTTCTCGAAGAACGATAGGGCGTCGACCCCGAGCCGTTTGGCCACGCCGATGGCCAGCTCGATCTGATAGTAATCGCCCTTCTCGGCGACCAGCATCAGGAACGGCATGGTGTCCTTGCCAAGGTTCGCCGATGCCGTGATGCTGGCGTTTGTGAGGCCCCAGCTCCCGGTATTGAACGCCGTTGTGAGGATATCGAGGCCCTGCGGCCCGGCCATGGATGCCGCCAGGACCGCGGCCTCCTTGACATCCTCCACGGGGTCCTCGTACGCCTTCTTGATCAGATCGAAATGGTCCTTTGCGACATGGGCCAGCTGGCCGGCCGCGAATGCCCTGTATGCCGACGGCACGATCTCTGGCTCGATTTCGTACTCCGTGGGCATTGGGTTCTCCCAATTGTGCCGTATGACCTTCTGCTTCGGGCCCAACGCGGGGTTCAGGTTCGTCCGGATGAGCTCGATCCCCCTCTCGCCCATGAACGGCGCCGCCGCGAGGCGCACGAAGATGTCCTCGTCGGCGAAGCCGGCCTCGACAATGTGCCTGGCCTTGTCGCCGATCCTCACGGCCGACCATATGGCCGCGAACTTCACGAGCTGGTACTGATAGAACGGCCCGTCGTAGTCGCAAATGGATTGCTGCGGGCAGAAGGAGGAAGAGTCCTTGATGGCCTCCTCGAGGACCTCGATGCCCTTCTCTCCGAGCTCCCCGGCGCATTTTGCCGCCTCGGCCCTTGTGTTGATGTTCTGTTGCTTCAGGGCCAGATGCAGAATCGGGACGGCCTCGTCGGGATATTTGGACAGGCGTGATACCACCAGGCTGGAGAACTCGCTGTTGCCGGTGATGAACGCCTTGATGGTCTCGAGCTCCTTCGGGCCCATGTTCTTCGCGGCCTCGATGACCATGTAGGATGCTCGGCTGGAGTACTCCTGCGAAGCGCGGGCCAGGATCTCCGCCGCGGGGGCGCCGATACGGCCCGCGGCTATGACCGCCTCCTCGGGGATAGGGTCGTTCGGGCCTTTAACGAACTTCATTAATATTGGCACGCCCGCCTCGCCTAGGCCGCCGGCCCCGTGCATGATGTACTTCATGATATGCGGCGGGGCCGAGTCCATCATCCTCAATAACAGCGCCGCCCCCTCCGGGCCGGTGCGCGCGATGGCGTCGGCGGCGGCGTTCCCGTACCATTCGTAAGACTCAGGGGACTGGAGCGCGTGCTCCAAAACTGGAAGGCCCGCTTTACCCATGCCCGACGCGGCCTCGAGCACGGCCTTGGCCTTCGGCGAGGATTGGTTGCCGATGTAATAGTTGCTCTTCAGCAGCGGGATCCCGGCCCCGTCGGGCAGCCTCGCCAGGGCCTTTATCGCGTACAATCCGAGGTCGTCGTAGACGGTCGACGCTGCCTCGAACACGGGCAGACCCGTGGTCCCGAGCGCCTCGGCGGCATCGATGGCCAGCATGCGGCACTCGTGGCTGCCGCTGGAGGAGACCGCTCTCGAAAGTGCCTCGACACCGGCCGGCCCCAGGCGCTTGGCGGCCTCGATGGCCAGACCGACGGTGGTCCGGCAGCCCTCGTAGATATGTTTTGACGCTACTTTATATCCGGGCTCCCCGAGCTCGAGGAGCGCCCTCATGAGCTCCCATGTGATGGGCCCGGGGCGGCCCTCGGAGTATGTCGAAAGAGGTTTCAGGAAGCCGGCATCGACGGCGGCCTCCATTGCGATGAATGAAACGAAAGGGCGGTAGGACCTCCCCATCCCGGGATAGGTGGCGTCGGCCAGCGCGGCCTCGCCGTCCTCACCGAGGTACTTCGAGGCCTCCACTGCCGAGCGCCATACCTGCTCGACGGAGCAATTCACACAACGTAGAAGATGCCCTCTGAGCTCCTCGTTGGCCATCGCTCAACAATGGTAACAGCGTATTATAAAACATGCGGTACAGGTCCTGGCTATCTTACCTTCGGGACCGGCGCGGACCGACGGTATCTTGTCTCATCGTACTCACGGGTCACAGGCCTCTTGACGGCCTCCTCTATCACCTCGAGGATGATCCTCCCGTCGGCCTGCTCGAGCTCCATCGGGCATCCCTTGAATTTCGCTGCCAGGCCAGACAGATTCTTGACACCGACGAAGAGAAAGAGCCTGTCCTTGAGCTCGAGGATTGGAACGGCGTGCTCGGGCCTCAATTGGTGGACCAGCCTCACTTTGATTCTGACCGGCAGCTCCTCGCCGTCGGACAGCGGCGTATGGTCTATGTAACATTCACCGAGGGCCTCGGTGACCCCGATGAACCGCGCGATGCCCGAAATATAACAGAGGAAGAAGTCCCCGGGGCGGACCTCCTTGGCGACCTTCTCCTTGCGCTTCCTGAAGCCGGTGATGTTAGCACCCATCTTGAGGAATTTATCCCAACCAGCCCCTGGGAATACGTCTATCCAATACCTTCTGGTCATGGAACCTCACAGCGAATATCGTACAATCCTCTGTGGTTATAAGGATTCCTCGGAACGGTTCAGGCGGCGAGCTGGTCATTCTTGCTTGTTCACGGCCTCTTCGTCCGCCGGAACGACTTCCAACTCCCCTTGAGGTGGGGGTGGTTCGACGACCAGATTCTCAGGGCCCGAGAAGACGACCTGCGCCTCTAGTGGGCCCAGCGTTTGGTCCGAAGGCGTTTTCTTCTTTTTAATCTTCAATATTCTTACGACCGTATAGATGGCAATGACCACCACGATCCCGAAGAATAATAAAATAATGGTAAACGCGGTCGTGGGGTCATACGAGAACGGTCTCTTTTCGCTCATCGCCAATAGCTGCGTATTGCCGGCGACCAACAGGATACCGTTCGCAAGGGCCAACGGGATCTTAGCCGAACCGAATAACTCTAGGGTCCACAAATACTCGCCCGTGTATACATCAATGGCATAGAGCCGGCTATGTGAGTTGATGGTTCCATAAGAATGGACATACACCACCCCGTTGGCGGTGACCAGGGGCGTAGAGATGACCCCCCCATCGAGCCTGTGGGACCAAATCAGTGAACCGGTGGTGAGATTGTAGCAACGGAAGTTGGCCTCCGATTTTATCTGTGCCCCAACGAAGATCTTTCCAAACCCGACGGCAGGGGTAGTCTCGATGCCGTTCCAGTCCTCCTCCTCGAAAAAGTTTCTCCAGATTACACTCCCGTCTGTAGAATTGTATACGGTCACATATCCATTGTCCAGGGTTGAGCTGTGGATTATGATACTGCCATCGGAATAGACCACCGAGGCCGGGTCGTATCCATCCAACGGCACGCTCCAGAGCATCTTTTGGGTTGTGGCGTCCATCGCGAATATGCTCTTTTGCCCCGAGCCGTTCCCGCTATAATTCTTTGGCGTGCCCGCACCGAATATCACCCCGTCATGGTAGGCTATCGAGGTGTGCATTCCCGTGGAGAGGCTACTATCGTTCCAGATGATGTCGCCAGTCCTAGCATTGAGGGCATAGATGCCTTTATCGTTGGTCGCCGTGTAGATGACATCGCCCACCGCCAGCGGGGAGGTCGTGTACATCTCACCGACTTTGGTCGACCATACGAATTTCCCGCTATCCTTGTCAATTGCGATAAGGTTCCCGCTGCTCCATTCCCCGTTGAATATGACCAGCCCGTCATACACTAGCGGATGTGTGCTCACCCAGAAATCGGTCTTGTAGGTCCACTTTATATGGCCGGTCATCAGCTCAAGCGCCACCATGCGGTGTTCCTGGCCGATGTACACGACGCCATCGACTATCGCGGGCGCCGATATCATGGATGGCCCCAGCTCGACCGACCATTCCAGCCCTCCCATAATCGGGCCGTTCCAGGGGGAGAACGAGCTCCTCTCGGTCCCACCGCCAAACATCGGCCACGCGTCCTTCGTGGCCTTGGGATAGTAATCCTGTTGCTGCGCAAGAACAGGTGTGGCATATGGGGCCAGAAATAATAGAACCGAGAACAGGGCTAATGATGTTGTGAGGAATGGTCTTCTCTTTATCCCAATGGTCGAGGGCGGGCCCATGTCTGTAATGTCTGTTCCTCCGATTATATAATTTGTGGCGGAAATCCCAGAGCCTTCTGCTTTATTCATTGTGCATGGCCTGGAATTAAGAAAAAATGATTAACCTCTAACTCGATGTGCGTGAAAGAGACAGACGGGGCGTGTATAGGATGTTCTGTACCTTTTGCGGTGCCAACATACCGGATGATGCGAAGTTCTGCTCGAAGTGCGGCAAGCCCACTGTCCAGGGGAGCCCAACCCCCCAGGAAGCGTCAGTGGCGAGCAATGCCCAGGAGATGGACCAGCTCCGAGACCTCGTGAAGCATGGCCTCGAGTACAGCAAGAACGGCGCAAGGGTCATGGCCGAATACAACAAATGGCCCAAGGAGAAATGGCTGGTCGAGGCCGAGAACAGCTACAGCAAGGCCCAGTCATTCCTGAACCAGATCGAGGAACTTCCAATGGTCAAGGGCCGGTCCGCCGCGGAACGGCAGGCCCTCATGGTCAAGGAGTTCGAGTACCAAAGGTTCGTAGTCCAGATCGGGACGGGCCTCACGACCGTGGACTTCTATCGCAAGAAATATGCACAGGCCGTCGAGCGGGCCCACAGGCTATTGACCGAGACCCTTCCAAATGACAGCGTGTTCATCAAGGACGTCACGGCCTTGCGGGCCCAGGTCCTTGCCGAGGTCCGGAGCAAGGACTTCGCGCTCTGGAAGACCATCAGAAAGGATATCATGAAGGACGAGGTGCGGCCCGAGGAGCTAAGCTTCGGCGAGAAGATGTTCGGTTGATAGGGAACATCCCCTGATGGACATCCCTTGAGCATCTGTCTCAGTTGTCCAGGCTTTCTTTTATCCTCTTTGCCAGTTCTGGCCCGATGCCATCGACTTTTGCTAGCTCGTCCTCGGAGGCTTGGCGGATGCCTTTTACGGAAGAGAACCTTCGAAGCAATGCCGCACGCTTTTGCTCGCCGAGGCCGCTGATGCCATCAAGTGCGGAGCTGAATTGGCCTTTGGCCCGAAGGTTCCGGTGATACCCGATAGCGAACCTGTGGGCCTCGTCTCGGACGCGCATGAGCACGAGCTTGGCAGGGGTCCCTTGGGTCATCTTGACAGGCTCGGTGGCCCCGGGAAGGAACAGTTCCTCCTCCCGCTTTGCCAAAGCCACCATCGGGATGCTGATGCCTGCTCTCTTGGCGGCCTCCTGGGCCGAGGCCAGCTGCCCCTTTCCGCCGTCTATGAGCATCAGGTCCGGCAGCGGGTCGTCGTCTTTGTGCCCGAGCCGTCTAGTCATGACCTCCTCCATCATGGCAAAGTCGTCTTGGCCCTCGACGGTCTTGATCTTGAACCGCCGGTAGCCCGACTTGTCGGGCACCCCGCGGTCGAAACGGACCTTCGACCCGGCCGAAAAGCTCCCCTGGATGGTCGAGATGTCGAAGGCCTCGATGGTAAGAGGCGGTCGGTCAAGGTCGAATAACCTCTGCAGCTCGGTGGCGGCCTCGTCATAGGCCTCGTCCTTTTGGGCGGTGCCCTCGATGGAGGCCACGAGGGCTTCAAGGTTCGTTCCCATAAGATCCAGCAGCTTTTTTCGCGGGCCCTTCTTGGGTAAAACTATCTTGACCGCCTTTCCACGGACCGAGGCCAGCCAATCCTCCATGACGGCCCTGCCCGGAATAGCCACCGGCACTATTATCTCCGGAGGCGGGGCCGCATTGCCGTAATATTGCATCATGAAGGCCTCCAGTATCTGGCCCACATCGTGGCCCTCGTTTATGTCGAGGCTGAAGTTCTTTTTGGCCACTACGGTTCCATTGCGGATCATGTAATAGAGCAACATGGCGCTGTCGCCCGAGACGCGTTTTACCACGGCCGCATCCCTGTCCGAATCGTCGAGGAAATCGACCCTTTGCTGGGAGGCAAGCCTCGATATCGCCCGTATCTGGTCCCGGATGGCGGCCGCTTTTTCGAACTCCTGGGCCTCGGAGTGCTGGCCCATCCGCTCCTCCAGCTCGTTCATGAGCGCGCAATGGTCGCCCGACAGGTATTTCGTGGCCTGCAAGATGGCGTTATCGTATTCTCCGTCGGTACAGCCGCTCCTGCATGGGGCCAGACACGCTCCGATGTCGCCGTAGACGCAGCCTCTGGGTAGTAGCTTCGTGCAAGGCCTGATGCCGAACAGCTTGCGCACAAAGCGCAGCGTCTTGTTTATCGGGCCCCACACGAACGGTCCAAAGTAACGGGCCCTGTCGTTGGCGGGCCTGCGGACATACAGTATCCTCGGGTATCTTTCCCTCGTGATCTTGATGTAAGGGAACCTTTTGTCGTCTTTGAGCCTCACATTGTAGCGGGGCTTGTGGTAGCGGACCATGCTGGCCTCGAGGATGAGGGCCTCGCGCTCGGTCTGCGTGACCGTGTAATCGACCCTTTGGGCCTGTTCGAGCATGGCCGGGATCTGACAAGAATGCGGTCTTGTGTATTGGGCCACCCGTTTTTTCAGTTTCACGGCCTTTCCGATATACAGGATGGTGTCGTGGCCATCGAGAAAGGAATAGACGCCAGGAACCGTCGGGAGCTCCTTGGATGCGTGCAAGACATCGAAGGATATCGGGCCTTTGCCGCCCTTGGCCTTCTTCATGGGACCGGACACCTCTTTACTGACGGAAAAAACTACCGCCTTTGCTTCTTAAGAACCTTCTTGAGGACCCGGCCGGTCGCGGTATCCGTCCTGGCGACCTCCTCGGGCGTCCCCGAGGCAACGACATAGCCTCCCTCGTCACCGCCCTCGGGCCCAAGATCGATTATATGGTCGGCGGTCTTGATGACGTCCATGTTGTGCTCGATGACAAGGACCGTGTTGCCGGCCGAGGTCAGCCTGTGAAGGACGTCCAAAAGCTTCTTGATGTCCGCAAAATGGAGCCCGGTCGTGGGCTCGTCCAGAAGATAGATGGTCCTTCCGGTGGGCCTCTTGGAAAGCTCGGTCGACAGCTTGACGCGCTGGGCCTCGCCGCCGGACAAGGTGGTTGCCGGCTGGCCCAGCCGGATGTAGCCCAATCCGACGTCGTAGAGCGTCTGGAGCTTTCGGTGGACCTGGGGCTGGTTCTTGAAAAACTCCAATGCCTCTTCGACGGTCATCTCGAGGACCTCGGAGACGTTTTTGTCCTTGAACCTGACCTCCAAGGTCTCCCTGTTGAAGCGCAGCCCCTTGCATTGCTCGCATGGGATGAAGATGTCTGGCAGAAAATGCATCTCGATCTTCACTAGGCCCGCCCCGCCGCATTTTTCGCAGCGGCCGCCCTTGACATTGAACGAGAACCGTCCCGGACGATAACCCCGTATCTGGGCGTCCTTGGTCATGGCAAAGAGCTCTCTTATCGGGTTGAATAGTCCCGTGTACGTCGCTGGGTTGGACCGGGGCGTCCTGCCGATGGGCGACTGGTCGATTATAATGACCTTGTCCAGATGCTCCATGCCCTTGAGCTCCTTGTGCTTTCCGACGATGCCACCGGCACCGTGGAGCTTCCTTGAAAGGGCCGGATACAAGATATCATGGACGAGCGTGGACTTGCCAGAGCCCGAGACCCCGGTGACGCATGTGAAGACATTGAGCGGGATGTCGACGGTGATGTCCTTGAGGTTGTGCTCCGAGGCGCCCCGGATGACGAGCTTTTTGCCGTTGGGCGTTCGGCGCTCCGCAGGCATCGGGATGCGCTCCTTGCCGGAAAGGAACCTTCCGGTTATCGACTTGGGGTCGCGCATGATCTGCTGGGGCGTGCCCTGGGACACAAGATGCCCGCCATGGATGCCCGCGCCGGGGCCCAGGTCCAGAACCTGGTCTGCGGCAAGGATGGTCTCCTCGTCGTGCTCGACCACGATGAGGGTGTTCCCCAGGTCCCGGAGCTCTAGCAACGTGTCTATCAGTCGGGCGTTGTCGCGCTGGTGGAGCCCGATGGACGGCTCGTCAAGGATGTAGATGACGCCCACCAGTCCCGAGCCTATCTGCGTGGCCAGCCGGATACGCTGGCCTTCGCCGCCCGAAAGCGTGGCGGAGGCGCGGTCGAGCGTAAGATATCCGAGCCCGACATTGAGCAGAAACTCGAACCTTGATACGATCTCCTTGATGAGATCGCGGCTGATGAGCATCTGTCTTTGGTCGAGCTTGATGTTTTTGAAAAATTCCAGGCCTTGTGAGACGGACATCTGCGTAAGTTGCGTGATGGACCGGTCCGCAACCGTGACCGCCGCGGCCTCCGGCTTGAGCCGGAGCCCCTTGCACTCGGGGCATCGGGCCATGGACATCGTTTTTTCGATCTCATCGCGCATCATCGACGAATGGGTCTCGATATAGCGCCGCTGGAGGTTGTTGATGACCCCCTCCCAGGGCCGGTCGATCTCGTGGGACATGCGCGGGCCCTCGAGCCTCATCCGTATGCACCGGTCCCCGGAACCGTACAAGACGACGTTTTGGACCTCCTTGGGAAGGTCCTGGAACGGGATGTCGGGATCGAAGCCGTACTCCCGTGCTATCGCGCCGATGAACTGGTCCCAGAACATCGAAGCGCCGCCGAACCAGCCTTCCAAGGCGCCGTCCAGGAGGCTGCGGTCTGGGTGCGCCACAAGGAGCTGGGGGTCGACCTCGCGGAGCTCGCCCAATCCTGCGCAACGGGGACAGGCCCCGTGCGGCGAGTTGAACGAGAAGTTTCGGGGTAGCAGCTCCTCGAAGGAAATGCCGCATTTGGTGCACGCGAAATGCTCCGATACGAGCTCGTCGTTGCCCTTGGCATCCGTGACGGTGAGGGTCCCGCCGGTAAGCTGCAAGGCCTGCTCGACGCTGTCGGTGAGCCTGCGCTTTATGGCGGCGTCCGTTCCAAGGTCGATGTGGTCGATGACGGCCTCGATATTGTGCATCTTGAAACGGTCGAGCTCGAATTCCTCGTCGGTCCGGTGGACCTTGCCATCGATGCGGACCTTCACGAACCCCCGCTTTCGAAGGTTCTCCATCTCCTTGGGCCTCCAGACCTTCTGGTCGACGACCAGGGGGGCAAGGATGGTGATGCTTCCCTTGTTGCCCGCAAGGATGCCGTCCACTATCTGCTGGACGGTCTGCTTCTGGATCATCTTGCCGCACTTGGGGCAGTGGGGGATACCGACCCTGGCGAAAAGCAGCCGGAGGTGGTCGTAGATCTCAGTGACGGTGCCCACCGTGGAGCGCGGGTTCTTGGACACGGTCCTCTGGTCGATGGATATGGATGGCGACAGCCCCTCGATGAAGTCGACATCGGGCTTCTTCATCTGGCCCAGAAACTGCCGCGCATAGGCCGACAATGACTCGACGTATCTGCGCTGGCCCTCGGCAAAGATGGTGTCGAAGGCCAGCGTGGACTTGCCCGAGCCGGAGATGCCCGTGATGACAACGAACTTGTTGCGCGGGATCTTGACGTTCAGGTTCTTGAGGTTGTGCTGTCTCGCACCGCCGATGATGATATAATCGCCCTTGGTCACGGAGGTGAAAAAAACCCGACGTCCTATATAGAATTTTTGCTGGGTCCTGTGGCAGTATCGGTCACAGGTCTTGTGACGCGAGCCATTCACGCAGGCTCTTGAGCTCGTCCCTGTAGCGGGCCGCAAGCTCGAAATCCTGCCTCTGGGCCGCAAACCTCATGTCCCGTTCCATGTCAATGAGCAGGTCTCTTGCGACGGCCGCGGTCATCCCCTCCCGGGTGGCCTCGGGCTTTGCGCCCGTGGCCATCAGCTCGCCGGTGGATGTGATGGTCTTGGGCACGATGCCATTGTCCAAGTTGTAGCGCTCCTGAGCGTGGCGGCGCTTCTTCGTGATGTCTATAGCGGCCTTCATGGACCTGGTCATCTTGTCAGCGTACATTATCACTCGGCCCATCTCGTTTCGCGAGGCGCGGCCAATGGTCTGGATGAGCGAGGTCTCGGAGCGCAAGAACCCCTCCTTGTCTGCGTCGAGGATGGCCACGAGCTCGACCACGGGCATGTCCAGGCCCTCCCGTAGAAGGTTGATGCCCACCAGGACATCGAAATCGCCCTTTTTCAGGCCCCGGAGGACCTCGATGCGGTCCAGTGTGTCGATCTCCGAGTGGAGGTAGCGGGCCCTGATGTCCTTGTCTTGCAGGTATTCCGTCAGGTCCTCTGCCATTCTCTTGGTCAGCGTTGTCACGAGGACCCTGTTGCCGCGGTCCACGGTCGCATGGACCTCGGAGAGAAGGTCGTCTATCTGGTGCTTGGTGGGCCTGATTTCGATTTTCGGGTCCAAAAGCCCGGTCGGCCGCAATATCTGCTCGACTATCAGGTCAGAATGCTCGAGCTCGTATACCGATGGCGTGGCGGACATGAAGATGACGGTGTTTATCCTTTGTAAGAACTCGTCGAACTGAAGGGGCCGGTTGTCCTGGGCCGAATCCAGCCTGAAGCCGTAATCGATGAGGGTCTTTTTCCTCGAATGGTCGCCGCGATACATCCCCCGGACCTGCGGGAGCGTCACGTGGCTCTCGTCGACGATGAGCAGGTAGTCCTTCGGAAAATAGTCCATGAGGGTGTAGGGCGGCTGGCCCTCCTTGCGGCCCGTGAAATGCCTCGAATAGTTCTCGATGCCCTTGCAAAAGCCCATCTCGTGTATCATCTCGATGTCGTGGTTGGTCCGGGTCTCGAGCCGGTAGGCCTCGACGATCTTTTTTTGCTTTTTTAGAATGGCGAGCTTTTCATCGAGCTCCTCTTTGATGGTCTTTAAAGCCCCCTCGATCTTGTCTGGCGGGGTGGCAAAATGCCTTGCAGGATAGATGTAGATCATGTCCTTGACCTTGAGGGCCTCGCCGGTCACATGGTCCACGACAGACAGCCTGTCGACCCTGTCGCCGTCGAGCTCGATGCGCAGATTGATGTCCTCGCCGGGCGGCTGGAGCTCCAGGACCTCGCCTAGGACTCTGAAGGTCCCGGCCTCGACATGCGATCTGGTGCGCTTGTATTGCATCTCGACGAGGCGGGCGATAAGATTTTCGCGGGAGATGGTGTCGCCCTCGTTGAGGACCAGGTGCATGGCCCTGTAGTCCTCCAATGACATCCCGAGCCCGTAGATGCATGATACCGAGGATACGATGATCACATCGCGCCGGGACATGAGGGCCCCGGTGGCCGCATACCGAAGCTTTTCGATCTCTGCGTTGACCGCGGTGTCCTTTTCTATGTATGTGTCCGTCTCGGGCTTGTAGGATTCGGGAAGATAGTAATCGTAGTAGGAAACGAAGTACTCGACGGCATTGTGGGGGAAGAATGACCGGAGCTCGGAATACAGCTGAGCCGCAAGCGTCTTGTTGTGCGAGATGACCAGTGTCGGCCGGTTGACATTCGCGATGACATTGGCTATCGTGAAGGTCTTGCCGGAGCCTGTGATGCCCAAAAGCGTCTGGGCCTTGGCGCCGCTGTTTATTCCCTTCACGAGTTTGCCTGCGGCCTCGGGCTGGTCCCCTGTCATGGAGAACTTTGCCTCGAGCTGGAACGAGTCCTTCATCGCGGATACCTGAAATGACATGGCACGAAGGGATATAAAAACGCTAGGGGACCCCCAGTGAAACTAAAACCCCGAGATCATGCTCGATGGGCCCTAAATGATACTGGCATGCCCTACAATTTATAGAAAGCAATCTATAAAGTAAAACGAGGCCAAATCTCCGAATTCTCCAAATACAATTGTGCAGACGATTTCTGCACAATCTCTGGATACGCAATATAAAACGCGCGCATTTAAAAGAGATTACGCGCCTTTATCGTCAATAAAAAAACGAAAGTGAGCCCACAGGGGTTCACACCGATATATACCGCTCATTGTCTCGATATTCCCCTGCAAGCCCGAGAACGAGCAGGTCGTCAAGGACTGGAAAGAAAGGATCGAAGGAAAATTGAAGGACTTCGTATCCATCTGGAAAGTATAAGTGTTCAAAGGACCGGGCCCATCCCTTGACGCTATGGCCAATCATTTATCGGCGTTGTCCTTTTCCTCCACGAGCTGATCGATATCTTGTGGCCGATGATTTGTGTTTTGTTGTTCCTTCTCCGGATTTAGGCAATGGATGAGTGCCGTCTTGATCTGGTCGATATTTGTCTTTCGTTGCCGATGGCCTTTTCCTGTCCCTGGTCGGGGCCTTCGATTCTGTTCGCTTGCCAGGCCGTTGCTTGTTCCTGAATATCGAGGCTATCATGACTGCGACCATAATAAAAATGATGATGGCCATGACCAGAATGATATTATTGTAATTATTAGTCGAGGTCGTTACTTTTGAATCTACGGTGATGTCCAGGGTCTTAGTTGTGGCGAGGTTCCCGGAATCCTTTGCGGTCAGGATCAGGGTCCCTTTTCCCTTGGCGTTCTTCACTGGCGTGATTGTCAGGATGTTCCCGGAAAGGGTCGCTTTGAACAGGTTGTCGTTGCCGCCGCTGATGGACCAGGTGATGTTGTTCGCCCCTCCGTCATCCGAGACCAGTTTCGACAGGTCGTAGACCATCTTGTCCTGTTTCATCTGGATATTGGTCGTCATCAGGATCTGTGGCGGTTGGTTGACGCTGGCGTTCGTGACGTTTATCCAGAAGTAATAGGTGACGACGGCCGTCCCGTCGCTGACCAGCACACCCATCTTATATGACCCCGTCTTGAGGGGCATCCAGGAGATGTGCCCGGCCGAGGTCATGTTCATTCCAGGGGGTATGACGATACCTTGGGCGAATGAGACGCTGATCGGATCGTTGTCGGGATCGCTCAAAGCGAGCGTGTAGTTATAGGCCTTGCCGACGGTAGCGGTATCTGGCGGTTGGCTAGTGACCTTCGGTGGATGGTTCGTATGGACCTGTATCATGAACGCCCGTGTGGACGACCTGCTCGTCAGTAGCCCATCGTCCACCGTGATATACCAGTAGTATGTCTTCTTGTCTTCCAAGGTGAGCGAGTACTTGGTCAAGTTCCCTGCATCGACCTTGGTGAAGGATATCCCATCGGTGCCGTAGTACAGTCCGTACTTCAAGGCCTGGTTTTCGGCATCGACCCCGGTCCAATTGAGGGTCACTTGAGTATTGTTCAAGATGCTTCCGTTCGTTGGCAGGCCCAGGAATACCTTGGGGGCCGAGTTCATGATGAAGGACCAGGTGTCCGAGCGCCCTAGGACTCCATGGACATCCTTGGCGACGACATACCAGTAGTATTTCTGGCCCGGGGTGAGGTTGTTGAACGACAGGTTGGTGGAGGATATCCCCGAGGCGACCTTCGGCCCATTGGCCAAGGCGCCCAGGAAGATATCGAAGACGAGCTTTCCGCCTTCACGGTCCGACGCGTTCCATGAGAGGTTCACGGCCGGCCCGACGATCGTACCGTTCCCCGGAGCAATCAGGCCGACGGTGGGAGCGACGTTGAAATAATTGTCCAGCCTCAGATAATCTATGACCGGCGTGACGGAGGTGTTCGCTGTGGATAGGTCGACCTTCAGGGCAATCTTGGCGAACTGTAGCGCCGATAGGTTCCCGTCGTTCGGCATCTTCTTCCAGGTGGTCCCGTTGTCGGTGGAATAGTTGAAGGAGACCGTCTGGTCGTTGTCGACCTTTGCGCACGAGAATACCATGCCGTAGGCGGTCTCGTCGAAGACCAGGGTCTTTGTCTTGGCCGTTCCGGCCGGATAGTGCTTGTTATAGGAGATTGAGATGCCCTTGATTTCGGGGAAGACGTTGATGGCAGGGAACGAGAAGACGATGGAATACTGGATGTACCTGCCTACCGGGCTCGAAACATTATCAGAGCTGTTATAGGGGCCGGACCAGCCAGACCATTTCGTCCCGTCCATGGAGGTCCTCGTCCTGAAGGAGATATTGGCCCCTTGGATATTGGCCGCATCCCATGATATCTCGCCCCAGGAGGTAATGTCGCCGACGCTGATTGGGCGTGAGCGGAAGTCCCCCTTCGCGGTGTACTCCGTTAGGACCTTCACGGCCCCGGATTCGGAGACCTGGATGGAGGTCGGGGCCATCAGGTTCGTGACGGTCACGTTGGAGCCGCCCGGGAAGATGACCGTGGCATTGTACTTATAGCCGCGCTCCACGCCGAAAATCTGCTCGTAGCTGGTCACCGTCCCAGCGCCGGTGCCGCCCACAATCTCCCTCATACCGACGAGCTTGGTCGGGGCGTCCGTCCTGTAGAGCTGGATCTTCGCACCGATGCCAACCTTGTTCGTGGTCGTGCCGACCAGTCGGAACTTCAGGAAGTTAAGGCTGTTCACATCATTGCTATAGAACTTGGCGGAGGGCCCCGGGGCATTGCGGTAGCCGACGTAGATATCCTTGTCGCCGTCGTTGTCGATATCGGACGCTCCCGCTCCGCTGGCCTGGTCCATCGAAGACGTGAAGCCCCATTCTGCCTTCTCCTTAGTGAACGTTCCGTCACCGTCGTTCCGCCAGATTATGGGGCCGTAGTCCCCGGCCACGAAGATGTCCTGGTAGCCATCAAGGTCGAAGTCCTCGCACTGGACGTCCGTGGAGTCGTATCCGCCGGAGATGCCGGCGGTGCTCGAAACGTCCTTGAAACCGGACCCGTTGTTCTCGAGGAGAAGGTCCTGGGACGGGGTCGACAGGTAGACGTCTAGCAACCCATCATTGTTGTAGTCGAGGACCCCGATGCCGCCATGGACATAGCCGAAGGGGCCGTAGTCGATGTGCCATTTGGCCGAGAGGTTCGTGAAGGTGCCATCGTGGTTGTTCCTGAAGAATTCGAACTTTGCGGTCGGGTTGTGCTTGAGGATGTCCGCCCAGCCGTCGTTGTCGATGTCCGCGGTGATGAAGTCGGAATCATCGGTATCGGTCACACCAGCAATGGCGCCCACATTAGTGAAGGTGCCGTCCTTGTTGTTACGCCACAGCCGGTCGTTGTTATCGCCGGTTGGTGCGTAAATGTCCAGATAGCCGTCCCTGTTGTAGTCCAGCCAGCCCACAAATTGGGTCATGTCGCTGTTGACGACCCCTGCCCCTAGGGCGACATTGGAGAAGGTCCCGTCCCCGTTGTTCCTCCAGATGTAGAAGCTGTTCGCGACCGCCTGGATCAGGTCAAGCCGGCCATCGTTGTTGTAATCGCCCCATGCCGCGGTCCATGCGTAGTAGACGTCGGGCGGGCCGCCGAGCCCGGAGGCGTCCGTCACCTCAGTGAAGGTGCCGTTGCCGTCGTTCCTGAAAAGGTTGTTCAGCCGGTCCTCGTGCCCAATGAAGAGGTCCTCGTCACCGTCATTGTCGTAATCGCCCCATGCCACGGACTGGACCATTTCCGTATCCGCAAATGGTGTCTTTGACGTGATGTCCGTGAAGCCGGAACCGGAGGAATTGCCCAGGATGAGTGAGCCCGGCGCGTCCACCGAGAGATTGTGATAGGTCCCGGCCTCGAAGTCCGCCTTGGTCGTGTCGTTTATAAGGAGCGTCTGGATCCCGAGCTCGAGCTTCCCGGCGGCGGCTGTGGTGTTCTGGAATGTATAGTTGCTCATGTCGGTGAAGTTCCAAATCGCTGTCTGATTCCAATCCTTGGTGGTGATCGAGGGATTCGATCCGGTCGCGTTGACCGGGATCGATCCCTGAGATAATATGATAAATAATATCCCTATAACCAGGATTTTGCAATCCGCTATTCCATTATTTCCGAAGAAGGTTTTTCTTGACATGAGGGATATATTGTTTTCTTATTTTAAATCCTTTCCGTTAGGGGATTGATAATGAATCTATACTAATACGAAATATCCAAGACCCTAAAAATGTGGGTTGAACTCGGTATCGTCGCCGATGGCCTCTTTTCATTTGCTCTTTCCATTCGAATGGTGTTCAGCATAATTCTCAAATCCATCAAATATAGGAATTTCATCGACATACTACATAACAATTGACAATACTGGTTTTACTTTCACTGCTCCAATTCGATTTTAACTGTTACTTCCACTGGACCCTCCGAAAGGATGATGTATATCCTAATACCAATACCAAAAATGATGATGAACAGCCGAGTCAGATGCCTTTTATATGCCCTTGAGAGAACTCAACAATGTTCCAAGCTCCGACTTACCAAGCTCCTTTTTCTAATGGGTCGAGACGAGAACATGGCACAGTGTCTGAAATTCTACGGTTTCTTGCCGTACAAGTTCGGACCATATTCATTCGAATTGCATCACGATCTCCAGATGCTCGAGAGAGACGGCCTAATCGGAACAGATGGAAATCAGATAATATATAAACACGGGGACGGTGTTTTATCCTTAGGAATGAAGAAAATCATTGATGCGCATCTTCTCAGGGTCGCATCCTTCACTGATAGTAACCTTGTCGATTTTATTTACGACCGGTACCCCGAGTATTCGATATTCAGTAAACTTAAACGTAAGATGACCTATGTCAAGGACAGGACTGGGATAATGACGGTGGGGTACGAAGGTCAGTCCATAGATGAATTCCTGAAACGATTGATCGATGAGAAGATACACGCACTGGTCGATGTAAGGGACAATCCCTGGAGCATGAAATACGGGTTCAAGCGTTACCAGCTCGAGACCTACTGCAACAAGATGAATATCGATTTTATCAGCATACCATCCCTCGGGGTTCCCGAGAATATACGGAATGATCTGAAGGAAACAGGGAACTATACTATCTTTTTTAAGACATATAACCAACTCCTCCTGGATAGAGCGGGAGACATCCAATATCTGAACGACCTTTCGAGAAACAAGAGAATCGCCCTAATGTGCTTCGAACATGAGCCGGGACGATGTCACAGGTCAGCCTTGGGCAAGGAACTGGCGCGGAGGGGGGCGGAGGTGGTCATCCGTTGACTTGGGTGAAAAAAAGGATCACCATTGTGGCCAAGGCATATCCTGAACCAAGCTCCAAGCACGGTTGCGTTGCATGTACCGCGGGGATTACTGAGGAAGGAGAATGGATCCGATTATATCCCGTCGACATGCGGCACTTCGTAGGGGATGCGAAAATATCTAAGTTCGACATAATTGAGGTCGAATGTAAGCTAGACGAATCAGATATCCTTGGTCGGCGCGAGAGTCATAAAATAAGACCAGATACAATCAGAATTCTTGATAGACATTTGACCAAGCCGCGGGTGGATTGGGATGCGAGGAACAATATAGTCCTCCCCCTGTTGGATAGGTCCATAGAAGAACTCGAGGTTCTGTTCAAGGAAGAGAAGAAATCCCTCGGCCTTGTAAAACCATCGCGGTTATTAGAATTCATCAAGACAGAGGAATTGAAGATACAGGAACTGGAAAGCTGGTCATCAACCTTGACTCTCGAAGGAGAGAGGATACCCCTTGTAACCAAGATGAATCATATCTTCAAATACAGATTCCAGTGTTCAGGCTGCGAGGGAAAGAAATATCACGAGATGCAATGTGAGGACTGGGAGCTGTTCGAATCCTATCGAAGCTGGGGAAAGCGCTATGGAGATCCTGAAACTCTGTGGAAGAACCTGAAGGCTAAGTTCTTCCATGAAATGCTCCAGAAGAAAACGCTGTATTTCGTGATGGGGACGCATTCGCGTTGGCCCACATGGTTCATCATTGGATTGTATCCTCCCCTTCGAAAATGAATATGACCACAATGCGGGGGTTTTGACTTGAACATAGTGACAGACTTTAGTATTATATATCCAGGGAAATTAATTAGTTTGTACAACTCTTCAAAGAAAGAAGTGCTACATAATGGGTCCAAGGAAGGGGAAACCGGTTCGGATGGGCCTTTGCTATATCAGATTGTGCAGGCACTGCCTGCACTTTTTCAGGATATGCAATGTAGAATGCTCGCATCTGAAAGAGGGTACGCGCTTTTATTATCAATGAATAAAACGAAAGTGGGCCCACAGGGATTCGCACACTGGACCTACGGGGAAAAATAGTTAATTATAATAAACGGAGGACGTAACGCTTTATAGCGGTGTGAGTCTCGGAATCTAGCGTTTTAGGACTTCTCCGGAATTTCCTTTATATACTAGGATTGAAAAAGAGATCCAAATATGGCTCGACAGAAATTTTACCCTTGGAATCCCCTTCCGCATAATCAATTTCCGGCTCAAAGTGAACTTCGGAACAGGGAATTGACAGCAAATGCCGAAGAAAAAGGCGTGATTCCGAGACGTAGACCGCTACAGACCGGTAAGCCCCTACAAAATCTTCAAATAATTATAAAATCTATCTTATCCTAATGGCCCCTCCGCCAACCACCTCCGCTTCAAATCCATCTGTATCTAATCCCCAGACGGGACCGGCCCGGACAAACAAGCTCTTACCGTTGGTCCCGATCATCGCCGCCGGAATAGTCGGCTTCGTCGTGGGATTGGCCAACGGCATCGCAGGGATGATAGTCTCGATAACGGTCGGTCTTCTCCTGAGCGTCTTTTATGTCAAGAGGATGTCCACCCAACAGGCCATCGATGCCCTTCAAAAGAACATCACGAAGGTTCCCTTCATCATGCAGATCGTCTACATGATCGGTTCCATCACCTTCTTTTCCATATTCTCGGTGACCATCACCAAGGGCGGGCTGTTTCTCCCGACGGGGCACAACCCGACCACCTTGATGAAGTACCTGAGCATAATATGGGTCCTTCCCGCGAACTTATCCAAGCCCCTGACCAACGCGTTCCCGGGCTATCCGGCCCTCATCATCCTTGCCACGATAATCATGATCGTGGGGGCCATCCTCCCCGAGCGGTTCCTGAACAAGAAGCTCAAACCCATCATCATGATGGTCGGGCTCATCATACTTACAATATCCCCGACGATAACCCACGATAGGCTCGGCCTGAAGGGAGCGGTGCCCTGGGATTATCTTCCCGTCTTCTATGTCGGGTGGGTCGGCCTGATCATGGTGATGGTGGCAATCTATCTCCCCTTCGTGCTCGAGAAGATGGGCCATTCGGGAAAATTGAACGTCGGGCTCGGGGCCGGCCTCATCATACCCTTCATATTCCCGCTGCTGACATTGACCGACCTGGTGCCTCCCGTCCTCTTCATTACTGGTGGCTTCGAGTCCGACCATCACGCGGCCGCCTGTGTCCTTTCCGGTTGGGTCGCCGCGCTCATTGGGATGCACAACGCTTCGCTGGCGGGAAAGACGACCACGACCCCACCGGCAAAGGCGCCCGTGCCGGCCAAGCCGCCCGAAGTGACACAGCCGGACATACCGCTCGACGCGTATGAGCCGGACACACCGCCCGATGTCACTGTCGTGTCGACACGATCAACTGCCCCACCGCCCGATGTCCCTGTCACATCGACCTCATCCACCAAATCCTTGCCCGATGTCCCTGTCACGTCGGCATCATCCCCCGTCACGCCGGCCAGTGGCCCTGTCATGTGGGAATCCACCATAGACCCCAATGCCACCCCTGCCACAAACATAGATGAAGGGATTGGCGGCGGCACGACGACAGCAAGTTCATCTACCCCTCCCGGCCCGAAGGACGGCACGGTCAAGGCCTATAAAAACCCAAAGGGGTGG
>Ga0315284_10004339_pt1 | contig 20141 bp, 23 predicted proteins | sample YL17G09_16_MG_FD_203696 | JGI IMG/M metagenome (GOLD analysis project Ga0315284, IMG submission 203696) | Sediment microbial communities from Yellowstone Lake, YNP, Wyoming, USA - YL17G09_16 | ecosystem: Environmental > Aquatic > Freshwater > Lake > Sediment | place: USA: Wyoming | collected...
TGGGATTCTCCCGCGCCAAGAGCTTGGTGATCGCCGCCGTCAGCGTCGTCTTGCCGTGATCAATGTGCCCGATCGTCCCCACGTTCATGTGCGGCTTCGAACGATCGAATTTTTCTTTGGCCATGGTCGCTGTCCTCAATTAGAAAAAATTCTTGGATACTTCTGCTTCAGTTCCTCAGGAATCTCTTCCACCTTCCGAGAGTAATATTGCCTCAACCGCTTCCGTTCCAGGTCCCCAAGTGCCTGGAACAATGTCAAGGCGCTCACTGCAAACGGCTCGCCTGGTTTGTAAGCACCACCCAAATGGCTCGATAAATCCGGCAGAACACGTTCGAAGTCTCGAATGTGAACGTTCCGTGATGCGAGGTCTCGAAGCGAGTACTCCACCGCATAATCGCCCAGAAGATCGTCGATTGCTGCCCGCAGTTGTTTGAAGTCCTTGCTATCCGGCACGAGATACGAGACGGCTGGCTCTGTCAATTCCCTTCTTGGAAAAAGAATGGGGTCCCAATAGCTGGTCCCACCACTCGAGAGCTGAAAATCCAAAAACTCCCCAACAAGCTTCTTGAGCGTCTGCTCGTGGACATCACCTTCTCTGACCCAGCTTGGAGATCCCACCCTCTCTGACAACCCAAACTTTTCTCGCAACTTGTTGAGAGCAGCCAAAGTCACTTCCACGGAGACCGTGCGGTCCCTGCTGCCTGATTCTAGTACGGCTTCGAACTCCAGGGCTGCCCTTAGGCCACCTGAGACACCACGGGCCGGCCCAATGAACTGGATATCTTTCACACTCCAAACCGCCCGGACTACCGAATCTAGCTGAACGCCTTTCTCCTTCAATTCCTCCTTGACATTGCGAACAATTTGCTCCGTTAAGGCTAGTTTCGAACCGTCATTGAGTACGATTTCAGCGAAAAAGGCGTCCGAGAGGTCAAGGAATTGCGACTTCTCCTCATTCATGGCAGTGACAAGGCCGGCCGCCATCAATCTGTCCCGTAGAATTGTTTCCAACTCTGCTGTCCTCATAAGCTCGCTATCTTCGGGCTAACGCGACTCCAAGAAGCTCTCTATTTCCGATGCGTAAGAATCAAACTCCTTCTCGACGCGACCCAGGTCTTCGCGTGCGCTTAAACGAAACCTTTCCAAATCACCCTGAAAGGAGCCAGGGCGAAACAACTCCGGGTCGTCATAATCCGCCTTCTTGCGCAGGAACCAGAACCCTTCAAGTCGGTCACCAAATTCTTTCCCCCGCTTACTCTGAATCTCCGCGAACAAAGGCTGGCGATGTTTGCGCCTACTTTGAGGAACGTTTTTCATCGCTAGCCAGCCATGGCAGGCATGGAACAACGCATAGTAAGAACGTGACAAAGCGTTCCTTATTTCAAATTCATTCGAATCGTCCGCAATCACCGCTGTGGCCATAAACCCGTTCGCCAATCTAAGGTGGTGTCGCACTTCCTGTCGGCCAGGCATTCCCCATTCCTGACGAACAACACATTCCTACTTCCCCACCACGCGTCCTTGCACCCGCGCGATGACCTCTTCCGCGATAGCCGCCGGCGTGGGTTCGTACCGCAGAAAATGCATCGTGTAGGAGGCGCGCCCCTGGGTACGCGAACGCAGGTCCGTGGCGTACCCGAACATTTCCGCCAGCGGCACCCTGGCACGCAGGATCTGGGTCGAACCGCGTTTCTCCATGCCCTCGATGTGCCCCCGGCGGGCGCTCAGGTCGCCGAGAACGTCTCCCATATACTCCTCGGGAACCACCACTTCGACTTTCATCACCGGCTCGAGCAATACGGGTTGCGCCTTCCGGGCCGCCTCCTTGAAGCCCAGCGAGCCCGCAATCTTGAAGGCTATCTCGGAAGAGTCCACTTCGTGGTAGGACCCATGCACGAGCGCGACCTGCACGCCCGTCATCTCATAGCCGGCGAGTACTCCGGTCTCCATCGCCTCGCGCACTCCCTGATACACGGCCGGGATGTATTCGCGTGGAATCACTCCGCCGACAATCTGGTCAAGGAAGAGCAAATTGAAATCGGGATCGAACTTGTTGGTGGATTTCTTCCGGGTGAGTTCCGCGATGGCGTGGGGGTCAGGATGCGGGAGGGGGTCGAGGCGCAAGTCAGCATGGCCATACTGGCCGCGGCCGCCGGTCTGGCGGATGTACTTGCCTTCTCCTTCCGCCGCTGCCCCAATCGTCTCCCGGTAAGCGACCTGCGGGCGGCCCACATTAGCGCCCACACTAAACTCGCGCAACATGCGATCCACCAGGATTTCCAGGTGCAGTTCGCCCATGCCGGAAATCAACATCTGCCCGGTATCGGGATCCGTGTGCACCTTGAAGGTTGGATCCTCCTGGGTCAGCTTCGAGAGCGCCAAGCCCATCTTCTCCTGGTCCGCCTTGGTCCGTGGCTCGATAGCCACCGAGATGACCGGTGCCGGAAAATCTATGACTTCCAGCACGATGGGAGCGTCTTCGGGGCAGATGGTATCGCCCGTCGAGACGGTCTTCAGCCCTACCGCCGCGACAATGTCTCCCGCGAAAGCTTCCGAGATCTCCTCGCGTTTGTTGGCGTGCATCCGCAGCAGGCGCGAAACGCGTTCCCGGCGGTCGCGGCGCGGGTTGTACACGAACTCTCCCACGCTCAGGGAACCGGAGTACACCCGCAAAAAGGCAAGCTGGCCCACGAAGGGGTCGGTCATGATCTTGAAGACCAGCGCGGCAAACGGCGCGCTGTCATCGGCGCCGCGGGTCAGCGTCTGGTCTCCCTCAACCGCCTGCCCCTCGGCAGGTAGGATCTCCGCCGGGGAGGGAAGATAGTTGACCACCGCGTCGAGCAGCGGCTGGATCCCCTTGTTCTTGAAAGCTGCGCCACAAAGGACCGGGACGACCTTGAGGCCCACCGCAGCCCGGCGCAGGCTGGCCTGGAGGTCTTCGGCGGTCACCGGCTCGCCGTGCACGTATTTGCTCAGGATGTGGTCGTCAGCTTCCCCCAGGGTCTCTATCAGAATCTCCCGGTGGCGTCGCGCCTTCTGCACGTAAGCCGCAGGGATGTCGGTTACATCGTAGGCCGCCCCGAGCGTTTCGTCCTTATAAACAATGGCCTTCTCCTGCAAGAGGTCGATGACACCCTGGAACTGGTCTTCGACACCCAAGGGCAATTGTATGGCCACCGGGATAGCGCGGAGCTTGGAACGCAACTGGCTGACGCAGCCGTCAAAATCGGCGCCCACCCGGTCCATCTTATTGACGAAGACGATGCGGGGGACGCGGTATTTGTCCGCCTGGCGCCAGACTGCTTCGGTCTGCGGTTCGACGCCCTCCACGGCCCCTAAAATGGCAATCGCTCCGTCAAGTACCCGGAGCGACCGTTCAACCTCCGCCGTGAAATCAACGTGGCCCGGCGTGTCGATGATATTGATGCGGATGTCGTTCCAAAAACAGGTGGTGGCAGCGGAAGTGATGGTGATGCCGCGTTCCTGCTCCTGCTCCATCCAATCCATGACGGCGGTGCCTTCGTGCACCTCGCCCATCCTGTGCGTAATCCCCGTGTAGTAGAGGATGCGCTCCGTCGTAGTCGTCTTCCCGGCGTCGATGTGCGCCATGATGCCGATGTTCCGGGTTTTCTCCAGCGGTACCTGTCGCGGCATAAACTCCTACGTACAGAAACCCCCACCCGATCTTCATCCCGCGGATCAAGATCCGGTACCCCCAGCCTATTGAGCAATGGGGCCCCGATGAATCGGGGCACAAGGCGGATCGTGGTCCTGGGTGGAACCACCTCCCGCCTCGCCATAGCTAATTCGCCAGCTGGCGAATTACCAGCGGTATCCGTCAACCGACGGGCTACCAGCGGTAGTGGGCAAAAGCCTTGTTGGCTTCGGCCATGCGGTGCGTATCGTCGCGCTTCTTGATGGCGCCGCCGCGGTTGTTGGCGGCATCCAAAAGCTCCGCCGCCAACCTTTCCTGCATGGACTTCTCGCCCCGCTCGCGCGCATAGCCGATGATCCAGCGGAGACTCAACGAGGTCTGGCGGTTCCGATTCACTTCCACCGGCACCTGATAATTCGCGCCGCCCACGCGGCGGCTCTTTACTTCCAGCACCGGCTTCACGTTATCCACGGCCTTCTTGAAGATCTTCAGCGGGTCATCGTTGGCGCGTTGCTTGACCAGGTCAAACGCGCCGTACACAGCCTGCTGGGCCACGGTCTTCTTCCCCTCGTGCATGATGCAGTTGATGAACCTCTGCACCAATGGATTGGCGTGAATCGGATCCGGACCGACTTCTCGACGTTCAACTGTCCCCTTGCGTGGCATAGCCTAATTCCGTCGCTTCGCAGCTACGAAGCCTTGGGCCTCTTGGCACCGTACTTGGAGCGTCCCTGACGCCGATCAGCAACGCCCGCCGAATCCAGCGTCCCCCGAATCACGTGATAGCGGACGCCGGGCAGATCCTTGACGCGCCCGCCCCGGATCAGAACAATCGAGTGCTCCTGCAGGTTGTGCCCGACCCCGGGGATGTAGGTGGTGACTTCCATGCTGTTGGTCAGGCGCACGCGCGCCACCTTCCGCAGCGCCGAATTCGGTTTCTTGGGCGTCTGGGTGTAAACGCGGACGCAAACTCCCCGCTTCTGCGGGCAGCCCTGCAGCGCGGGGCTAGAGGTCTTGTAACGCGGCCGTTGTCGTCCCAGACGAACCAGTTGATTAAACGTCGGCATCGAAAGCCTTCAAACTTCACCGCCCTTGCCCGACCCACCGCCGGGCGCTTCTACAGGGCAAAAAGCTGTCCTCAACTTAACCTCTCAAATATAGCAGACGAACTCCAAGATCGTCAAGAACTATGCCCGACGGGGAGAACTCAGCCCCGCCCTAGTGTATCTCCAGAATCTCTTTTTCCTTGCTCGTTCCCTGGGCTTCCACCTTCTCGATGAATTCGTCGGTCAGCTTCTGCACATCCTCCAGGGCTCGCTTTTCGTCGTCCTCGGAAATCTTCTTGTCTTTCAACAGCTGCTTCAGCTCCTCGTTCGAGTCGCGGCGGATGTTGCGAATGGCCGTGCGGTGGTTCTCCAGGACTCTGTGCAGGTGTTTCACCAGCTCCTTGCGCCGCTCCTCCGTGAGCGGCGGGATGGGAACCCGCAGAATCTTCCCGTCGTTCACCGGATTCAGCCCCAAGTCGGAGGACCGGATAGCCTTGTCGATAGCTTGCAGCAGGCTGGGGTCCCAGGGTTGAACGGTCAGGAGCGAGGGCTCGGGCACGCCCAGCGTGGCCACCTGATTCAAGGGCGTCGGAGCGCCGTAATAGTCCACCTTGACGTGTTCCAGAATTGAGGCTGAGGCTCGGCCGGTACGCACGGTGGCCAACTCGTGACGGAAATCTTCCAGCGCCTTTCCCATCCGGATTTTCGCTTGCGCCAGCGTTTCCTTCATCATAAGACCCGCCTCCTTTCCCGAAGTCTCAACGGGTAACCAGCGATCCCACCTTCTCTCCCAGCACCACGCGTTTGAGGTTGCCGGGGACATGCAGATTGAAAACGACGATGGGCAAGTTGTTGTCCATGCACATCGAAATGGCCGTGGTATCCATGATCGCGAGTCTGTGCGCGAGCACGTCGAGATAAGAGATGCGTTCGTAGAGCTTGGCCCCGGGCACCTTCTGGGGATCAGCATCGTAAACGCCGTCCACCTTGGTTGCCTTTAAGATTACCTCCGCCTTGATCTCCGTAGCCCGCAGCGCCGCCGCCGTATCCGTGGAAAAGTAGGGACTGCCCGTCCCGCCCGCCAATACCACGATGCGCCCCTTCTCGAGATGGCGGATGACGCGCCGGCGGATAAACGGTTCCGCGATTTCCCGCATCTCGATGGCCGTCACCACGCGGGTGAACGAACCCAATTTCTCCAGCGCATCCTGCAAGGCGAGCGCGTTGATGATCGTCGCCAGCATGCCCATGTGGTCGGCGACGACGCGCTCAATCCCGTGCGCGGAAGCCGCCACGCCGCGAATGAAGTTCCCGCCCCCCACCACGATGGCGATCTGCACGCCGAGCTGGTGCACCTCGTGGATTTCCTGGGCGATGCGCGGAACGACGCCCGGATCCACTCCGAACCCCTGGGTCCCCATCAGGGCTTCCCCGCTCAACTTCAGGAGAATGCGGCGATAAGCTGGTTCGGTCATTAAGCCCTCGGCGTTTCTCGTCCTTGCCGAATCTCCCGCGTAGACCTCGGGCACTCCCCGGGCCTCTCAGGAAGCCTTGGGCAAGCCTTCGCCCACCTTGAAGCGCGAAAAGCGGCGCACCGTGATGTTTTCACCGAACTTGGCGATCTTCGAGTTGATGAGCTCGCGGACAGTCAGGCTCCCGGACAGATCCTTGATAAAGTGCTGCTCGTAGAGGCAAGTATCCTCGAAGAACTTCTCCAGCTTGCCTTCCACCATGCGGTTCAGCACCGCCTCCGGCTTCCCAGAAGCGGCTGTCTGCTCGCGCAGGATTTCCCTCTCTCGCTCCAGGACCTCCGGCGAAACATCTTCCTGGCGCACAAAGCGGGGGTCGGTGGCGCAGATTTGCATCGCCAAGTCGTGAACCAACTGTTGGAATTCCTCGTTGCGGGCAACGAAGTCGGACTCGCAGTTCACTTCCACGATCACGCCGATCTTACCGCCAGCGTGAAGGTAGTAGCCCACCTGTCCTTCGGTGGTCAGGCGGCCGGCTTTCTTGGCCGCCGTCGCCTGCCCCCGCTTCCGCAGGACCGTGAAGGCGCGCTCCAGATCCCCTTGCGCCTCCTCGAGAGCCTTCTTGCACTCCAGCATGGGGGCACCGCTCATCTCCCGCAGTTTCTTTACCAGCTCTAAGGAAGCGCTCATTCTCTCTGCCGTCCTCCTCACACGAAAAAGGTAGGCGCCCGTCACCGGCCCGCCTACCCCGAAGTCTCCCCTCAGCTTCCGTGGCGCTAGGACACGTCAGGTCCCCGCTGGTCTCCCGCGTCCTCTTCCTTAGGCCCCCGCCCTCTGACGTCTGCCACTTTGCGTTTGGACCTGGGAACCCGCACGCGACCGTCGAGAGCCTCTTCCGCGTCGGTTACCGCGTGGGACACGCCAACAGGAGGTTCCTGGGCGGGAAACGCCTCACCAAGTCCTCCCGCCGCCAAGGCCCCTTCGGCCGTCATGGCTGCCGCCTCGCGCGCCGCCTCCAGCTCTTCGGCCGCCTTCTCCGCCGCCACCTTTTCAGCCATCAACTGTTTCTGCAGCGCTGCATCCTTGCCTTCCAGCACCGCGTCGGCAATGCGGGAAGTAAACAGGCGGATAGCCCGCAGGGCATCGTCATTGCCCGGAATCACATAATCCACCACGTCCGGGTCGCAGTTCGTATCCACAATCGCCGCCACAGGGATGCCCAGTTTGCGAGCTTCCTTTACGGCAATCTCCTCTTTGCTGGAATCCACCACGAAGAGCACATCCGGCAAGCTGGGCATGTCCTTGATGCCCGCCAGGTTCTGTTCCAGGTGCTTCCGTTCCCGCTCAAGCTTCTGCACTTCTTTCTTGGTCAGCAGGTCATACCGCCCGTCCTTGCTCATCTCCTCCAACTCTTTCAGCCGCTGGATGGACTTTTGGATGGTGGCGTTGTTGGTCAGCAGGCCACCCAGCCAGCGGTGGTTCACGTGGAACATACCGCAGCGCGTCGCTTCCTCGGCAATAGCCTCCTGTGCCTGGCGCTTGGTCCCCACAAACAGGATAATCTTGCCCTCGCCGGCAAGATCGGAGACGAACTTGGCGGCTTCCTTGAAGAGCTTGAGGGTCTTCTGCAGGTCGATGATATAGATACCGTTGCGCTCCCCGTAGATGTACTCCTTCATCTTGGGGTTCCAGCGCCGCGTCTGGTGGCCGAAGTGAACTCCAGCCTCCAAGAATTCCTTCATCGTGATGTTCGACAAAACTCCTCCTTGCTGAAAAACAGTGACAAGTGACGAGTGGCCAGCAACAAGGAGAAAGCTCGTCACTCGTCACTAGGAACTCATCACTGCTCTTAACGCTTCGAATACTGGAACCGTTTCCGGGCACCTTTCTGCCCGTACTTCTTCCGCTCTTTGGCGCGCGGATCGCGGGTGAGAAAACCCGCTTGGCGCAGGCGCGGACGCAATTCCGGATTAAACACCACCAGGGCGCGCGCAATGCCCAGCCGCGCCGCTCCCACCTGGCCATGGATCCCGCCCCCGCAGGCGTTGATCAGAATGTCAAACTTCCCCGAGTTCTCGGTCTCGACCAGAGGCTGCTGCACCTCCAGGCGGAGCGCTTCCGAAGGGAAGTAATGGTCGAACGGCTGGCCGTTCACCACCACCTTGCCTTCGCCCGGCCTCAGGATCACCCGCGCAACCGATGTCTTGCGGCGACCCGTGGCACAAAATTGGACTTGGTCTGTCACCAGGACTCCTTCTTTAAAGTCAGTTCCGTGGGAATAAGGACTACCGGTTCAGGGAAAGCGGCTCCGGGCTCTGCGCCTGATGAGGATGCGTCGGCCCGGTGTAAACCTTCAAGCGCCGCGCCAGGCGATCCCCCAGACGAGTCTTGGGGAGCATGCCGAGAATGGCGTCACGTACCAACCGCTCCGGCCGCGTGGCCAGGACCCGGCGCGCCGAGACTTCCCGCAAGCCGCCTGGGTACCCGGTGTAATGCCGGTACAACTTCTCGTCGAGCTTCCTTCCGGTCAAGCGAATCTTTTCCGCGTTGATAACGATAACGCCGTCGCGATGATCCGCATGTGGCGTAAAATCCGGGCTGGTCTTCCCCCTCAACACGTGGGCGGCCTGGCTAGCCAGGCGCCCCAGTACCCAACCCTCCGCGTCGAGAAGCCGCCACCGAATCTTCCCTCGACGCGTTTTGGCAAAGTAAGTCCCCACTCCACTCCCCGCTGCCTTGTCCAGACGGCAAACTTATATTTGTACTGGACGCGCCCGAATTTGTCAACAGCTTTGCCCGTGGTGAACCGCACCTCGCTGAGGCAGCCAACACCCAGACGCTTCCCGGGCGGGTAGAGCCAGCAGCTGGAGAAGACGGTGGCATGTGCCAGACGTGCTAGAATGGCATCGTTGCGGAGTCCGATGAGTGATGCGGGCTGGAAAGTCGAAGTGCTCCTGACCGGGAGCTGGCGCGGCGCGACATCGGTGCTACTCTCGAACCGGGGGCATCATATCGTCGTAGACACCGGCTTGCCCCACGAGGCGCATCAACTGGTGGGCGCCTTGAAACAGAAAGGCCTCGACCCGACCGACATCGGAACACTGATCAACACGCATTTCCACGTGGACCACGTCATGAACAATTGTCTCTTCCCGAAAAGTACGATTTACGCATCGCAGCAGTCTTACGATTGGTGCTTGTCCATGTACTCCGACGTGGCCAAGGATGCGCAATGGGAAGAGCTGGCGTTGAAATACTACCCAGAAACCCCGCACTACGAACAAGCCAGAGACAATATGGCCTGGCTGCGCAAGTTCGCCTTGCGCTGGTGGGACGTGAAGCGGCTGGGCGAACCTTCCCAATTTCGCTGGATCGAGACGCCGCCCCTCCCAGACGGGCTGGAAGGTCTCGTGACTTCAGGCCACGTGCCGGGCCACACCTCGATCATCGTTCACAGCGCTGAGACGCCGACCGTCATTGCTGCTGATGCCCTGCTGAGTCGCGAGCACGACGAGCAGGTATTGACAATGATCCCGTACAACCGCGCGCAGTATCATCTCGACCGCGCTCGGCTCCTCGCGCTGGGCGGCTATATCCTGCCGGGGCACGATCGAGGATTCCTCGTCGACGCGCACGCAGTCAATGATGCGACACAGGGCGTGCCTCCATTCCTGCCCTGACCAGAGAGGTGGCAGACGACTAGGCTCCGATTCTCCTTCCCCCCGAGCGAAATTTAGCTTGACTTCGAATGAATCAAGGAGTAAACGTTTACATAGCCGACCCACCGGTAGGTTGGGGGTCGCCCCTGAGGTGGTTCGGGCCAACTTTGAGTCGGCAAGGCGGAGTTCACGGTGAGGGACAGCCACTTACAGCGGAAGGTTCTCATCATCGAGGACGAACCGTCCATCCGCAACGTCCTGTATGTATTGCTGGCGGGTCTGGGCTGCGAGGGTGACGTGGCTTACAGCGGTAAGCAGGCGCTGGCCATGATCAGTCGCGAGAAGTTCGACGCAGTGCTGCTGGACCTGCGATGCACAGACGTGACGGCCGCGCAGATGGTCGCGCAGATCAAGGAAATCCGTCCCAGCCTGCTGGGACGCGTCTTGGTCATCACCGGCGAGGTGACGGACCCAAAGGTTATGGAGGTGATCGAACAACACCTCCTCCCTCACATTCCCCGGAGCCGACTGTTGTCGGACCTTTGGGGTCACCTGCAAAGCATCCTCGGGCGTCCCGCATCGCGCGATGCTGCCGAGTCGTAACTGCAGTGGCCACGCTTACGTCCAACTCCAGGTCTCCGGCCCAGCCTCTCTCCCCCTTTTCTTCAGCCCGCATGTCTTAAGAGCTGGCGCATCATCTCGCCTGGACCCTGATCCACAGGCTAGGGTTGTAGTCGGTTCGAGCCCGCAGGGGGAAGCAGCGGGAGAGCGCGAATGTACTCAGCCAAGGCGTCCGGCCAAGGACGCGGCAAACCGAACCCTGCATTCTTCAACGCCTCCATGGCCATGACAGCGTACTTCAGCCGCACGGCGCGCCGTCTCATCTGGTCGGAAGGCTTGCCGATGACGCAGCGGGCGTCGAGCCCGGCAAGTTCCGCGGCGCGCCGCGCCAGATCGTAGCGGCTGCACACACCCTGATTGGAAAGATGGTACAGCCCGTAGCGACTCGCCTCCACCACCTCCATGATCTTTTGTGCGGCATCCACGGTGTAGGTCGCGGAGCCGACTTGATCGGTCGCAACCTCGTAGGTTTCCCCCGCCGCAATTCTGCGCAGGCCCTTCTCCACGAAGTTCGTCTTTCCGGGTCCGAACAGCACTGAAACGCGAAAGATCCAGTGCGCCGGTAGCGTCCGGACGATCTGCTCGCCACGCAGCTTCGTGCGCCCGTAAACCGTCGGGGGAATCGTCGGGTCGGATTCGGTGTAGGGTGTTTGCTTCTGGCCGTCGAAGACGGCGTCGGTGGAGATGTAGGCCACCGCGGCGCCCAGCTCGCGTGCGGCTTCCACCACGTAGCGCGTCGCGTGAACATTCACCAGATAGCCCTTCGCAGGATCAGCCTCACAGATGTCCAAATCGGGGATTCCCGCGGGATGCACGATGACATCCGGAGCTGCTTTCGCCAGAGCCGCTCGTATCTCCTCGGCTTTTGTAAGGTCTGCCTCGGCCCGCGTCAGCGGGTAAACCCTGTGTCGCGTGGAGAAGACCTGCACCAGCCCGTAGCCAAACAGACCCGCCGCCCCTGTGATCGCCACTTTCATGGCCACCCCCGGTGATCGCTTCGAAGGCACATGCTACCACGGCTTCCCTGATCGACAGCAGAGGTGTCTGCACCCCTTGGTCCAAGCGTGCTTGATGGGGGCTCGCCCGGAGAGGCAACCTCCGGGGCGGCGGGAGTCGGCGCAGGGAGCAAAGTCACCCCGGCTTTGGGCTAGGTGTCTAGCCAACCCCGTGCCGTCCCACCGACGCACAACCTCTGATTAAGAAAGCTTAGGCGCAGCATAAATTTTTCTGATGGCAAAATGTCCGTTTTCGGCGCCGAAAAAGTTGATCCCTGGTCTGACAGCCCGTAAGGTGAGGTGGATAGGGTCTGCCGACCGAACAGTCGGAAGGAGCTGCGAATGCCGCCGGAGTCGCTCTACACATTTCCTCCTGCGCCCGCACCCGACCTGACCGAGTGGGCGGGTTCGCCAATGGGTGTGTCGAACACCGTCACGCGGACCAAGGGGCGCACGGTAGTACACGATAAGACAGTGGATGCCACCCCCGGCCTGCTGGGAAGACTCCTCAATAGCGCCTACGGCCACTTGAGCGCGATGGTTGGCCAGCGAGCCGTGTATCAGCACGACGTGATGATCCACGGCATCCGGGTGCGCGCCACCTCCAACAGTCATCATCTGAACGATTTCTGGGTGGAGAACTGGTACAGCCCCCAGGAGTGGCAAGCCTTGACGGGCCAGGTCCCGCCCTCTGAACCGCGCGTCAGAGTCTACGCGCTCCACGGGGTGAAAGACGAGCCAGAGGCCGCCTACTACAGCCACGACACCAACACCCTCGCTTTCTTCAACACTTCCTATTACGGCCAGCTCAAGAGCTGGGTGCTGGGTGCCGTGGGACGCATCCTGGCAGCAGAGTACGGCATTCACTCCATTCACGGCGCCTGCATCGAGAAGAGCGGCAAGGGCATACTCTACATCGCGCCCACCGGCACGGGAAAATCCACCAGTTCGTACGGGCTGATGAGTTACGCGAAGACGCGCTTCCATTCCGACGACTGGGTTTACGTCCGCTACACCTACGCAACCCGCGACGGCCGTCGCGTCTTCGTGGTGCGTGCCGAGGGGGCGGATGGTTCTGAGGCGCGCGGCTATCGAGTCTATCGTTGGCTCGAGCAACACGAGAAGGAGGCAAACGCGCGCCTTACGGCGATGACGCTTGACAACCAGGAGCGGACCCTGAGGCTCGCCGACCTCAACCTGACGGAGCCGCTCGAAGCCCACGCCTACACGTCCGAGAAGGTCTTCTACCTGCGCACGAACCTAGCGGAGAGTTTCCCCTTGGCCATGTGCGAGATTCTGGCTTCCAAGGAAGAGAATGTCCCGGATGTCTCCGGCACTTTTCTCCAGCAGAATCGCCATACTCTCCAGAGCGTGCTGCGTGAGCTCCGGAGCGCACGCGACGGCGACCAACTCCGTCTGCTCAACCGGAGATCCGACACCGAGTTGGCGGAGATCTGCGGGCGCCTCATCGCCTTTGACAACGCACGGTCCATGCTCGACATCAGCAAGGTATTGCCGAGCGCGCGCCTCTATTCCAATCCCCTGGAGCCCCTCCGGTTGGCCGCAGTCATGCTGCTGAAGCGCGACGCAGACGACCCCACCGTTCTCGCTCATCTCTCGCTCGACCAGTTCATGGAACGGCTGCTTATTGGCGAAACGCCCGACAAGAAACGCGAGACCGCTTACAACGCCTACCGCGCCGTGGACGACAAGGCCGAGCGCGCGCTCATCGAAGGCCTGGAGAGGCAAGCAAGCTCGTCCTCCGGCTCCACCCTCTACCGCCTCTTCTCCGAGGCCGATGGCAAGCCCGCCTCACTCGACGAGGAATTTGAGCTGTTCCGCGTGATGTATCAGGCCACTCGTTGCTATGGGCTGAACACTGTCCTGCAAAAGGATCCGCGCGTGCGCGACCGGCGCGCCGCCGTGGGGCGCACCATGGCCCTGATCGCTCGCACCGTGGACGAAGAACCCGCAGGGATTCATCTCTCCCTCGAGAGCTACAGCAAGTACATCGATTGATTCCCGCACCGCGAGCGCAGCGCCCCCATCGCGTATCGGGCGCGTTGCCGGGCCGAAATCAACACCCCGCGAGGAGGCGAATCTCGTTCCGGACCCTGACCGACCGGAGGCGCGTGGCCAGCCGGTGTTATAATCGCGCGCTGTAGCGGCAGTCCGGCAGGGGAATGTGCCGGTGCCCCTGCGCCGCGTTCTAACCGAAGTGTGATAAGCCCGGGGCGCGCCGGCTCAATTCGAGGTCACCCCGTAGACAAGCCCGCGCGTTCACACTCCGGCAGCGGCCCCAGCGCGCCTTGGGGGCAGAGGCAGCAAGGTGTATATCGGCGATCTACCGGGAAAGCAGAATGGGAATCCCGGGTAACATCGAACTTCGACGTTGAGAACAAGGAGTGCCTTGCCGATGGCGAAAGTGACAGTTCCCTACACCCAGCACTTTGCACTGACCATGCGCCGGATGCGCGAGGATGGACTTTTGCTGGTCACCACGGGCGCCGATGACCGGCCCAACGTGATGACGATCGGCTGGGCCACGATGGGGTGCATCTGGGGCAGGCCGGTCTTCATCGTGCTCGTCCGGCCATCTCGCTACACCTATAGCCGCCTGGAGGAATGCGGCGATTTCACCGTGAACGTTCCTCCCCGCGAGCTGGCGGCCGCCGTGAGCCATTGCGGCACCGTATCGGGGCGGGAACACGACAAGTTCGCCGAAATGCGGCTGACGCCGGTCCCCAGCCGGCAGGTGCGCCCACCCATCATCAAGGAGTGCCTCATCCACTACGAGTGCCGGACCCTGCACCGCAACGACATCAACCCGGCCACGCTGGCGCAGGCTGTCCTTGACGATGCTTACCCAGAGGGCGATTTCCATCGCGTTTATTTTGGCGAGATCGTCGCCGCCTACGCCGACGAGGACGCCGCCCAACGCTTGAGGGTGTAGCCACGGCACGGTTTTTGTGCCGTGGGCTTTTGAGGGTTCCCATCGAGGACGTAGCGCAACTCCCGTCCGTCAGTTGAAGGATTGCGGCTTTTTCAGACTTGTCCTGGCGGCGTTGCGCCCATCCGCCGGGGCCGCCCAAAGACCTTGAAGAGCCGCAGGTCTAAACAGCGAGACCTGCGCTACCTGCTCTGTTGGGCCGATGCCCGGCGGAAGCCGGCCACTACGGCTTACCCCGTCACCTGTTCCCTGTTCCGTATTCCCTAGTACTGCTTCTCCACGATGCTTCCGGGCAGGTGAAGTTCTTCGAATTGTCGCAGCGCGTCCGTGAGCACGCGGCGCTGGAGATCGGGCTGCTGGGGCGGGCCGAGGCTGTGGCCCAGGGTGAATCCCACGGGGCAGATGGCGCGCGGCGGGCGCATCAGGCGGGATTCCTCCGGGCGGACGGTGATGAGGACGGTGGGCACGCCGCGCATCTCAATCTCTCGTTGCACCGCAACGACCACCCGATGGCAAAACGGGCAGCCCCCGGTGAGCACCACGGCGTCGGCCTGGGAGCGTTCGATCTCCTGCGCCACCGCCGGCGCCGTCTGCTCATAGACGTAGCTGAGCTTCTTGGTGAATCCCATCATGCCAATGTGCTTGTTGGAAACCGCCTTGATGAAGCCTTCGGCGGCTAGCTCGCGCAGGCGCTCGATGGGAAAGACACAGTTGATGTCGCGGTCAGCGTCAGAATGATCGTAGTGGCCGTGGGTGACCATCAGGTCAGAGGCCGCCACGTCGCCAGGAATAACGTAAAAGCGCTCGTCGCCCTCGAGGTTGAAGGGCTCGTCGGACTTGCGATGGACTCCCGCCGTCGTCACCAGGGCGACAGCCAATTCCTTCAAAGGCCGATCAAGTGGGGTGTAGGGGACGGCTTTGCGAGAAAGTTCACCCATAAGTATGTTAGTCGTTCGTTGTTGGTCGTTAGTTGCCAGTTGTCAGTTGTGCCGCCAAGAAAGGCAACGAACAACCGACAACCAACAGCCAACGAAGAAGCTCAGGCTATCTTCCTCAGCGCGTCGAGGACCTCGGCGATATCCGGCTGGTCCTTCAAGTCGTAGATTTTCGACCAGGCAAGCTTACCGTCCTTATCCACGATAAAGACGGCGCGCTCGTTGATTCCCAGTTGCGGAACTGCCGCTGCGGGAAAGATCCCGTAAGCTTTCGCCACTTGCCCGTGCGGCCACTTGTCCGAGGCCAGAGGAAATGTCAGACCGCCAACAGACTTCTGGAAGGCAATGTGGCAGGGGACTGAATCGGTTGAGATGCCCACGACCTGGGCATTGTAGCCGGCAAACTTGGCGAGGTCCGCCTCGAAGGCCGGCAACTCGACCGTTCAAACCGGGGTGAAATCGAGAGGATAGAAAACCAGCACCACGTTCTTGCCCCGGTAACTGGAAAGCTGGAAATCGCCTGCTTTCTCGCCCGTGTTCGACGGGAGCTTGAAATCGGGGGCTGGATCGCCGATCTGTAACGCCATGCGCAACCTCCTTGTCTGACTTGTTCTTGAATGAACCCGGCCCGCAGCGGTGCCGCTACGGGTATCTCAAGCTCGAATCTCGCGCTGCCCTGTAAGCGCGTACAGAATTTATCATAGGCAAGATTCTGAATCCTGTGAAGCCCACTTTCGCGGGGGTTGACCGGCACGCCTCACGGCAAGCTAAAGTCCGGCGCCGGTTGTCCTACCCTCAACGCCTTGCGGAGCCTCCGCGTGTAAACTCCGGCCGGGCGCCCTAAGCATCACCGGCTGGCACTTCAGATTCCCCACCGCCAGACGGATTGTAGTCCAAGTCTTGGGCAAGGGCAAAGCCTGCCAGTTGTTCCGGTCAAGAGTCCGGGGCATCGGTTTGTGGTGGCAGCTCCTCGATCAGCAACTCAACCCCTTGCACCACGAACGTTCACTGGACCTCCCGGCAAAAACTTCTCAAAGGTGCTGGCCGATAGGCGAAGCCTCAACCACGCCGTTGAGGATCACTAGTTCTGGGTCCTTGAGAGTAACCTTACTGTAGGGCGCCACCGAGTGGGTAAGCCAGACGTTGCCGCCGATCACGCTGTGGTGGCCGATCCGCGTGTTCCCACCCAAGATGGTCGCGTTGGGGTACACGGTGACGTGGTGTTCCAGGTCGGGGTGGCGCTTGTTCTCCCTCCCCCGGCGGATTTGACCTTGTTCATCTTTGCCCAGCGGGTTGAAAGCGCCCAGGGTGACTCCATGATAGAGCATCACCTTATTGCCAATCGTGGCCGTCTCGCCGATGACCACGCCCGTGCCGTGGTCGATGAAGAAGGACTCCCCAATCGAGGCGCCGGGGTGAATGTCGATTCCGGTGCCGCTGTGGACGACTTCCGTCATCATGCGCGGGATGAAGGGGACATCCAAGAGGTATAGCCGATGGGCCAAACGCTGCACCGTGATGGCCTCGATGCAAGGGTAGCTGAGCAATATCTCCTCGTGGCTCGGGGCGGCCGGATCGTTATGGAAGGCGGCCTCGATGTCCGACGCGAGCAAAGCGCTCAGCTCCGGCAACTGGCTGAACAGCACGTCCAATTGCTTCCCCACACAGTCTGTCATGTTCCCCGGAGGTGGCTGACCGCGCCGGCGAAGGTCGAAGCGGATGGCACGGCACATCTGTTCGGCCAGCAGCGTCTCGATTTCGCGGAAGTACCGACGCGAATCGCTGGGCAGACCCTCGCGGTCCAGACGCTGGCCGAGGAAAAATACCGGGAACAGGATGTCGAGGTAACGCCGGCAGATCAGCGCCACAGCCTCGCGGCTCGGCAGCTTGAACTCCCCGCTGGCGTCGCCCGCCAGCTCGGCGTCGAAGGCCACTTTGAATTCAGTGGCCAGGTTTCTCAGTCGTTCAAGATCCATGATCGAACCTCCCTCGGGGGCCGCACTGGCCCTTCCGGTTTCAACACTGGCAAACTCCGCCGTGCGCCGGCGGAACCAGCCATTTCCTCTGGCCGGGCCTCTCCCCCGGGTACGCCCTCAGCCGATGCCCTCAAAGAGCACCGTGGAAAGGTAGCGCTCACCGGAGTCGGGCAGTATGGTGACGATCGTCTTTCCTGCAAACTCGTCCTCTTTCGCCAGACGCACAGCCACCGCCGCGGCAGCACCGCAAGAAATGCCGCTCAGGATTCCTTCCTCCGCCGTCAAACGGCGCGCGAATTCGATGGCCTCTTCGTTCGTCACCTGTTCGATGCGGTCCACCAGCGCGAGCTCCAGCACCTTAGGCACGAATCCCGCGCCGATACCCTGAATCTTGTGCGGCGACGGGGTCAGCGGTAGCCCCGCGCGGGACTGGGTCAGAACCGGACTCGCGGCTGGCTCGACCGCCACCGACAGGATCGGCTTCCCCTTGGTCTTCTTGATAAACCGCGATACGCCGGTAATAGTGCCGCCGGTTCCCACGCCCGAGACCAACACGTCAATCCCGCCGGCCGTGTCGTCCCAGATTTCGGGGCCCGTGGTTTTCTCGTGGATTTCCGGGTTCGCGGGGTTTTCGAACTGTTGCGGAAGAAAATAGTGCTGAGGGTCGGACTGGGCGATCTCGAGCGCCCGCTTGATCGCGCCCGGCATGCCTTCTGCCCCTGGCGTGAGATGAAACTTGGCGCCAAACGCCGCCAGCACCCGGCGGCGCTCGAGGGACATGGTTTCGGGCATGGTCAGCGTGAGGTCGTAGCCCCGGGCCGCCGCCACAAACGCCAGCGCGATGCCCGTATTGCCGCTGGTGGGTTCAATGATCTCCATTCCCGGCTTCAGCACGCCTCTCTGTTCGGCGTCCCAAACCATCGCTGCCCCGATGCGGCACTTCACTGAATATGCTGGATTGCGGCCTTCGATCTTGGCCAGCACCGTCGCTCGCAGTCCGGCAGTCAGGCGGTTGAGGCGGACCAGCGGTGTTCTGCCGATGCTGAATGAGTTGTCCTGGTATATGTTCGGCATGTAGATCCCTTTCCGTATGAGTCATGACTCCTGGCAGTTCGAAGCGCGCCATGGTGAGTTATGTTTGCGCCCTGGGCGTCGCACCGACTGCTTCTCAATATTGAGTTTCTGGATGTCCGGAGGATGAGCCTTGGAACCCCCTGCTCCGACGCGTCGGAACAAGGAACCCAGGCTAGCTACAGATGCAGCGCATGGCAGTCGCGCCGTGGGAGGGTTGACGGCAAGCTCTACGCGTCCGCTTAGGGGAGGCTTTCGGGTCCATACTTACCAAGCTCCGATCCTTGCTGCCTGTCAGACTGTCAGGGTTCATAAGATACTCCAGGTCCGAAAAAGAATCAACTCTCTTTGGCTCCCAACATCTTGCCAGCCCCACCTCAATCCAGCGAAACACCGCCGCTCAGTACTTCGGCAGGCTCGGATCGACCTGGTCCGCCCAAGCCAGGATGCCGCCCTTGAGATTGTGAACCTTGTAAACCCTAGCCATCCTGAGCAACCTCGGGTCCTGGAAGCTGCGCTTTGGCACCCCTGTGCCTGACCCATGTCATTCGATGCTTGGACGCCGTAGGGGGTTTCAACCCGCCGCCGCCGCCGCCTACGAGAGGTATCCTCAGTCCACCGCCGTGTTCACAATCTGCTCTTGGTCAAACCGGGAACGATCGTCCGTCAGCACCCATGAAGTCATGTCTTGCGGTTCGCCCCCTCTAACCGAAAGGATTACATAGGAATACCACGGCCAGGCATGTTCGCGGTCATAACTCGATGGCCGGGCGGGGTGGTCAGGGTGGGAATGATAGTAGCCCAGAACTTCAAGGCCCCGAGTCCGGGCGTCCTTCTCGACGCGCAGTTGTTCTCTCGGATCGATCAGAAAGCGGTTCCGTTCTGATTCGCTCTCGGGCGAGTTGAGCGGGAGCAGCTCCTGAGCCTTCTCCGGCTCCTTCCGGAGGTTCTGGAGGGGGATTACTTCCGTCACTTGCTTGCTCCCACCCTCGGCATGGCCCAACAGGATTCCACAGCATTCGTTTGGATACTCTTGCGCGCCATGCCGACGGAGAGCCTCGATTTGTTGTTGGCTAAGCTTCAGCACCATCAAGGAATTGTCGATTTTCGAATTTCGATTTTCGAATTTCGTTTTTCGCCTTCTGCCTTCAGACTTTACACTTTATACTTTACACTTCCATTTTACGGGCGCGGTCGAAAGAGAGTCAATCAAGCGAGGTTGAATGGCATGGGAAAGCAACCAACGGTCGCGGTGGATGTGCGAAAGGAGTTCCGGGACGCCGGTTTCGAGGTTGTAGAAGTCTCTGGCAGCCCGGAGTCCATCGTCGTCAAGAAGAGCAATTGCGCCTGCGTGCTCGCACGCGATGCCTCCGGCGCCTGGAATCCCTCCGGCCCACCGACTTTTAACGTCCGCGGACTGGACTGCCGCCTGGAGGACCAGGGCTACCAGAAGTTTTGGTATTTCGAGGGCAAGCGCTTCCCTATCCGCGTCGGCGACCTCAAAGCCCTCCACGGCTTTGACCAGGAGGTCCGGGCCATCCTCGGCCTGAAATCGCTCTACCACGAGTCGCTCGGCACCACGAGCGCCCGCTCCGTGTACGACCGCCTCACCGGCCGCGCGCAGTAGGGGGCGGTCCCGGACCCGCCCCTCCGCTCGCGCGTGGCCTCGCGCACGGCGTAGCGGCGACAGCCCCTTGGAGTGCGGTGGTTCTACCACCGCCTTCAACCGGCGGGGCTCTGCCACGCGTGCGACCCAGGGAGCAC
>Ga0315284_10004343_pt1 | contig 20137 bp, 8 predicted proteins | sample YL17G09_16_MG_FD_203696 | JGI IMG/M metagenome (GOLD analysis project Ga0315284, IMG submission 203696) | Sediment microbial communities from Yellowstone Lake, YNP, Wyoming, USA - YL17G09_16 | ecosystem: Environmental > Aquatic > Freshwater > Lake > Sediment | place: USA: Wyoming | collected...
GTTCATTGCCTTCAGTATATGTTATTTTTATATCACCAGTCTTTAATAGTTCACCATAAGTATTTTTTACTAGTCCGGAAGGTTCTTTATAAGTTTCCATAAAAGAATATTTAGCTGGAGTTCCGGGAACTCTTGAACCTATGTTAGTTTCAAGTCCTCTCGGTCCTATCAATAAAGGATGAGCATCTGAATAGTCTTCTATAATCCAATTTTTTCCTGAGCCAATAATTTTTATAGGAGTTGTATAAACTTTACCGTTTTCAGTAGTTACTTGCATGACAAAATCTTTTGGCATAAATGCTCTTTCTATTTTTAGATTTTGTGGAGGTTTATAATCATATTGAGTTACTCTTTCTTTAGTAATATCAAATACTCTTCCTTCTCCTGGAGCATAAATTGTTTTTGGAGTCAATGGTCCCATTCTTGTTGGAGATTTATATTGCCAAGTATCTAATGCTCCTCCTTTAATATCAGCTCCAACATTTTTTGTTGATACAAGTTCCCATCCCATCTTTCTATAAAATCCACTTGCATCAGCTGTTGAAGTTGCACTTAAAGTATTATCTGGAAATTGTTGTTGTAGTTTATTTATTAATTTAGTTCCAACTCCAGAACCTTGTTTTGAAGATTGTATATATCTTATTTCTATACTTCCATCTTTGTTTAATCCATAATTCAAATAACCTTTTGTTGATTCAGGAATAGCATCTTTTCCTATATCAATTATTTTTCCAGATTTAGATATAATTAAAGTTCTTGTTTCCCTATCATCTAATTTCGGTATACCGATATCTAACATACCTTCTTTAACATTTGCTTCAATTGGTATTTCTTTTCCTTTGGCGGTGTATTGAAAAATATTTTGTTCATTTCTATTTGCTAGGGGAATTCTTACTCCTTTATCACTTATGGTATATTGAATATATTCAATTTTATCTGTTCTAATTGTGAAGTCATCAAATGAAGTAGGAGTTCTTTTGAAAGTATTTGTATATATCTTTATTTCTTTTGGATCTAAATCTTGAGAAACCATTATTCTTGATTTTGAAATTGGTAATCCAGTCTCACTATCTACTTCTACAATTTTTGTAGCAATCAATCTTGTAGGATCGTTTGGATCATATATTTTACTTATCCTAGAAGTTGTTATTTCAATTTTTTCTTCCGGAGTAAAAGTTAGTGCTCCTCCTCTACCCTGTTCTTCCTTAGCTCCTTCATATTTAATAGGAGCGAGATTTTGTGATATTGCAGCTTTTCTACCAGCGGCAGCTTTTAAATCTAATTTTTCTCCAGTAGATTTTATTAAAAATTCAGTAGTCATTTTTCCTTTGAAATCTAAAGGAACTTTAGTGTAAGGTATGTCTGTTCTAAATTCAGTTGTAATTTTTCCTACACCTAATTTTTCAAAAGGTTCTAATCTTTTTTGAATACCAAATGCAATCTTACCAGCTTCGAGTTCTCCTAATTCATTATAAGCCTCGCCTTGAGTTTTAATTCCAATTGGAATTCTCGGTTCTTTATTGCTTAACATATCTGCTAAATATTCTTGTACAGCCTTTTTATTAGATGGATAGAATTTTCTCCATTGTTCACTTCCATATTTAACATTCATATGTTCTATAGCTTCTGTTAACAATTCTTTTCTTGCTTGTTGCATTTTAGGATTACCATAAGGTTTAATTGTTTCAAAATCAAATGCGTGACCTATCTCATGTCCTATAACAGCATCTTTGGCTTTATCAGATAGATTATCTTTTACATATGCAAACTTTTCTCTAAATGCAAAATTTCCACCTTCTTTTAAAGGTAACTCTATTTCTTTTTCTCCTGGACCTATATAAAAACCTCTAACAGATTCTCTTTTTATATTATTATAAAATTTAAGTTGAGATGGATTCATTTTAGAAACATCGAACATATCTTTATTAAATTCTGTAGCGTACATAGTTCTAGTTATTTGATATTGAATTGCTGTAGGTTGTTCAAACTTTGGTAAGAATATATCACCTGAAGAAACTCCAATGTTTTTTCCAGTAAATGGATCTATTCCTTTTGCTTCTGTAAATAATCTATAAGAAGTTGTTTTACCTTCTACTTGAGTAACATCTTGTATTGTAGCTTCGCCTAATTTAGAAATTTTTGTAATCCCTTTTTCAGTTATGGTTGGAATTAATCCTTCATCTTTTAATACAAGTTTTCTAACTCCTTCAGTTGCTTTTACTTCTGTGATTCTTAATATATCTTGAGCAGGAACAACTTTTAAAACTTTTTTAGCATCTTCTAAACTTAATCCATTTTTTATTAATCTATCAAGAACAAAATTATATTTTCTTGTCGCCTCTTCTCCAGAAATAGTAAAAGTTTTACCCTCACCAAATCCAGATATAATTTCATAACCTTGACCCGGATCACTTCCTAATACAGCTAAAGGTTTTGGCGTCCATTTAATTCCTATTTCATTTAATATCTTTTGAGCATCTAATTGTAATTGTCCATAAACTACTTTTCCCTTTCCTGCTTTAGTTATTTCATCAACTTTAATTATCGCGAGAGATTCTCTTAATTCTCTAAAACCAGTACCACCCTCTTTTCCAATAACTCTTTCTCCAAAATCTTTTCCTTTCCAAATTCCAGAAGCGGGTCCTTTATTTCCTAGTTCATCTTTAAAGAATGATTCTGGTGCTTCTATTTTAAATGGCTTCGTTGGCATCTCATATATTCTTTGCCATAACTGAGGAGCAAAAAAAGAAGTAGCAGTGAAAGCTGCTCCTGCGATTATAGAAGATTTTAAAGAGGCACCTGATTCATATGCCGAAATTCCTCTAAGCGTTCCAATTCCAGCCAAAAAAGGAAGTTCAACTCCATACTTTAAAGCGGTTGCTCTGCTTATAGTTTTAGCGCTTTCTATTCCTAGTGATGTTACTCCTTTAGTCGCAAGTCCAGTATATGTTGCAGGAATAGCACCTCCTCCTAATGTGGTGCCTCCTCCATAAGTTATCGCTTTATCAGCATAAGTTATTGGTTGCCCTAACCAAGTTGTAATTGCTTTTCCTGGAACTGTTTGTAATCCCTTTCTTATAATCCACGGTCCTGCAATCGCTAAAGCTCCACCTCCAAGTTCTAAACCTCCTTGAAGATATCTGCCTTTAGAAATATCATATGCTCCTGCTGTTCCAAATTCAACCCCTCTCGCAATTCTTAATGGAGGAGTAATATAACTAAGTACATCTAATACATCAGGAGTGGCGGCCATTATATTTTTTGTTAATCCTTCTGGTAATTTCTGAACTTCTTTATTAAGATTTGTTATAGGTCCTCTTTCTTTAACTAATGTTTCTATAGCTTTAAAACTAGGATCGTTCATAGCAATATTTGTTTGAGCTACTATCGCTTCCCCTTTAGATTTTAATTCGTCAGCATTTTTAATAAGTGGGTCTATGATTGATTTAACATCTTTATAAACAGTCTGATAATCTTGAAACGTTTTTTGATAATTTTCATATGGGATGACTCCTGTTTTATATTGAATTTCTGATTGTTTTAATCTATTAGAAGCTACTAAGACTATACCTGCTTGAATTTTTAATTCTTTGTTGATTTTTTCAATCTCTGCATTATTTGCTTCTTGTTCTTTACTTAGTTTGGTAACATCATTTACAACTTTTGTATAACCCGGTAAGTTCTCATTTATTAAATCATTTTCTGCTTGTGATGTGACTCCTCTCGCCCATACCATTGAAGGAATCGCTTTAACACTTTCAATAACAGTTCCTATGCCAAAAGGTTTCAATCCTTCTTCTTTTTCTTTATCGTTCTTAGCCCATCTTCTCCAGCTCATATCATACATGGTACTTTGAGTAAATTGTTTTCCAATTGGGGGAAGGAATATTCCAGTAATAGCTGCTGAAGTTCCAAATTTTGTTCCATATAATAAATCTGAGACAACATTTCGTGGTATAATATCAATTTTACCTTCAACTGCTTTAGCCCACTCAACAGGACCGGGTACGGTTTTTGTTTCTGTGGTTCCTCTACCTCCAGCTCCACCTCCACCGAAACTACCTCCACCGAAACCACCTCCACCGAAACTACCTTTTACATCACTTTCATTTCCATTAATTTTTCCTTCAACAGCTTTAGCCCATTCAATAGGACCTCCAACACCAGTTCCTGTATATGTATAAAAATCAAGTTTAGACGATCCACTGCTTCCAATTTGTATTGGTGTTGCAACGGGTTCTGTCTTTACGGGATATGTATTATAATCTCTCATCATGTTTTCAAATTCTCTGCCTTGTTTTATTTTATTTAATAAAGCGTTGATTTCTCCAATTGGTCTATTTTTTGCATCTTTCCCGATTTCTATTATTTTTAAATTGGCTTCTTCTCCTTCTTTTATTTTATCTAACATAGTAGAGAATGAATCTTCAGAAACATAACCTTTTCCCGGAACTGTTGTCCAACCTGTTCCAGCAATAAAAACTTTTGTAGGAGGAAGTTCTTCTTCTTTTTTTGTTTTAATTCCAATATATTCTCCCAAACTTTTTCCTCCATATTTTGTATTCTTTAATGCTTCAGTAACTGCCGCAGAACTAAATCCTTGTCGAATCATTGAAGAAGCCAATGCCTGTGCTTGTCCTTGAGGACCATGTGCTTTTATATCTTTTATTGCTGCTCTTACATAAGAATTTCCTTGAGCCGCATATTCTCTTTTTTTATCAATTAAATCTTGAGCAGTAACATATGCTTGGGATCGTTTTGCTGCATCGGCCATAGTGGTTGCTTGTGCCGCCATTTGTTGTTTATAATCTGCATAAGATTTTTCAAATACGCCTACACCTTTTTCAAATTGTTCATACTCTCCTTTAGTCTTTCCAAGATATTGTAATCTAGCTCCTTCTTGTGCTGCTCTTTGTTGTTGACCGGCCGCCGCAGATCCCCCACTTGTAGATGCAAGGGTTGTTTGAGCTTGAGAGAATTGAAAAGGTTGACTAGCACTTGCTATAGCTGATTGATATTGTTGTCGAGCAACTTCTATTTGCACAGCAATTTCTTCAGGTGTTGCCATTATTTAATCTTTATAATTTTCCATTTAAAAATTCTAATGGGAATGTATCGAGGGAGATTGACATCACAATTTATTTTACATTTCATCATCTTCCTTAATTCTTTTTTTGGTAATACAATAGAAATTTGTCCGTTGTTTTTATTCTGATAAGTAGGTGCTTTTAAATCTAAAAACTTTTTCATCTCCTTCTTAGAATCTTTATGGGTTTTCATTTTTAATTAAGTGTCCAAACTACTAGTAATCTTAATCAAATTATTCTTTATAAAGATGGTAGAAACTCAGAAAAATAATTATAAAATAATAATAAAATAAAAAATAAAACTAGAACGGAAATCCTTTAGTTTTCCTTTCCATATATTTTCTGAATGCTGATTCAATGGGTGCCCCTAATAATAAATTTAAATCTTCAAGCAAAAGAGAAATATCATTTGCATCTTTAATATTTATAGTTTTAAAATATTCATTAGGCGCAAAATTATTCTTTACTTTCTTTCTGACTTTAATTGTAACCTTATTTCTATTCTTATCAGATTTCACTATCATTATTTTATCGTCTTCACCCATTTTATCCAGTCCCGCTCTTTTGCATGAAAAAGAAAATCAATACACCTACTACTGCAATACCAAGTATTATCCAAATCCATTTACTGACTGGTTTTGTGGTTGTTGTAGTCTGTGCTCTTATAGCTGCCTTGATTAAGAACTCATCACTATCAGTTGCATCTCCTCGTTTCCTTATCTCATCTAAATCTAAATTAGATACTGGTCTTCTATCTATCTCTTTAACTATTAAGACTTTATGGTTCTTCATTCCTACTTTCCAATTCCACATTGCTCTTGGATCAACCTCGTGAATCTTGTTTCTTATGATTACCATGTTACCACTATATATTGGTACCACTAAAGGTTGTTCAATCTCTCCTTTAATATTTAGATACCATATCATAACAAGTTCTCTTTTTTTTGAAGCTTTGTTTGCTTTTGATTTCCAAGCACTAGGCCATCTAAACTTTTTAGTTTTGTTTAATGTATCTTGTTTCTTTTCTCCAAACTTCTTTTCGTTAACTAATTGTTTTAACATATCCCTAACTCGAGGATGTTCTAACTCATGGTCTTCCAAAGGTCTTAATGGTTGTGCAGCAGAATAATCATATTTAGGATTATCACTATAAGGTTGATCTGCAGGAGGCCTTACATTTTTGTTATGAGGTGGTTCAGGTTCAAATTCTACATTCCTCCTTCCATTGGTGGTTGGTTGGGTTCTGACGAGGTCCTCTCGTTTCCTCCGAATAAACTCCATTTCCTTTTCTGATTAGATGTATTCTGGGCTCCAAAACTACCCGCAGTTCTTGCAGTAAACTTTTTCTGCGAGACGAATAATTCTGTGAACCATCCCTTTTTAGAAGCTGAAGTTGCGAGTGTTATTTCTGAAGAACGCCTAAAGAACTTTGCAAACCTCTCATGCTTTAATGTACTTCCAAGTAAGGCTAAGTATTGCGCATCTCTGACAGTCATAAGAACATGCTTACCTAATTCTTGATTATTAAGGTTCGCAACCTTGCTGCTATCTATAGATTTCCAAACCTTTTGGAATAATGTGTAAAGACTATCTTGTTTCCTTCTTTGAGGTATATCTGCCCACTCCGCACTTTCTGCGTCATCTGCATTATCTTCCATTCGTTCTTGCTGTTCAGTAAGATCTTCATGGTCGAGATATACTGCCTCTTCTTCATTTATATCAACTAATTCATCTTCTGGGTTCATTATACATCTAATTATTTTTTAACCTCCTTTCTAATTAATTAACTATTGAGTTATCAATTGGTGAACTTATTTTGGAAATTAGAAGTCTTCATCATCGTTATCACCTCTTCCTATTCCAAAAAGATTAATATTAGTATCATTGATTGTTTTCATATTTATTAAAACATTCCCTATCTCATCATAATTATATCCATATCTTTCTTTTAACAATTTCTGATAATAATCTGTCCATATATTTCTATTCTTATTTGCTTTAATATTACAGGAATCACATAATGCACAACAGTTTTGCAAACAAGTATTCTTCTTATTATAATCTATATGATGTATCGCTAATTTTCTTCTTCGGATTATTATATGCTTTTGTTCAGACATACCACAATTTAAACAACAGAAGTTATCTCGAAGTCTGATAAGGTTTTTAAATTCATTATTAAACTTAGGACAATAAGGTTCAAAAGATTTACCACCCAACCACGCAGGATTATTTTTTCCCAATACATCTGCATGATTTTGTTTCATTTTAATTTTTGTTTCTTCAGTGTGAAATTTTCCCTTTCTATGATTAATTAATTTTCCTTCTATATATAATTTTTTCATAGTTTTACTATATTTCATTTTATGTTCCTCTGATTTAGGTTTTCCTTTTAAAGCTAAACTAATTTTTCTTTTATGTTCCTCAGTAAATTTTTTTCCTTTCAATGCTTTACTTATTCCTAAACCTATTTTAATTTTAGATACTTCAGAATGGCGTTTACCATAGAAAGGATTAGACTTTCCAATTTTACTTATCTTTTTTATTCGCATCTTTTCTTTTATTTCTTTAGCTCTCTCTAATCCATAAAACTCTTCCCAAGTTTTCCCTTTTATTTTAGAAGTCATCGTCATCACCCCCGCCTTTCCCGAATAAATTTATATTGGTTTCATTAATTGCTGAGTAGCTACTTGCAAGGAAAATTAAAAGTCCTAAACCTAATGCAACTATCGCAAAGGCGTTAGTGTAAAAGTCAGACATAATTCCTAACCCATATACAAATAAATAAATCCCCAGTACAATAAACAAAATCCCAGTTATAAAACCGAGATAGTTATTATGAAGTAAAAAAGCAAATATCAATAATATGAACGCGGCTAAACCTAAGAATAAAGGAATTGTATACGGTGCATTATTTCCAGTAGTTGTTATATTAAAATCATAAGCCCAAACAGTTACATATCCTTCAACATCACCAAAACCATTAACAATATATTTACCCAACATAGAAGTATTACAGAATGTATAAGCAAAATTAGTCCCTGTCTTTATCATCGCAACTTCTCCTGATGCTAATGTAGAATTAGGATATAATACTGAAGAAATATTATTGTATGAACAATTGGAACATATCTGACGTAATTCAACACAATCATTTAATTTAAATGTTCCGAGCGTGCTTTGCTCTGCCGTGCATAATGTTAATTGAGTTATGACGATTACTACTAAGAAAACTATTAACAAGAAATGTATTTTGTTTAGATTATATTTCATCCGTACCTCTTGTTTTGTTATGTACATCTGCTTTAAATAACTTTTGATTTGCCATTATACACAGTTCCTCTCATGCAACCAAGGAAGAGCGGTATTATAATATTCGAATTGAACATATCTACAAGTGATGATAATGACTACACTAGATTTGGAAATTAATGTATTTGAAATATTTGTAGCCGAATAATTAACATTTCCTAATGTTTCAAAAGTAAATGGATAAGCTCCAGGTGGGAAAAGATTAGTGTATGGATTTGTAACGCCTACTCCTGCCAAATATAAATTACATGTCAATGATGCAAGGCATCCTCCAGTTATTGATGAGAATGGTGGTGACATTAATGTCCAGCCAGCAGATGAAGTCAATGTCAATGGAGCTGGGATTTTATTTATTGTGACTGTGAAAGTTGTTGATGTTGCTGAATAATTTACATTGCCCGGTGTTGAATAATTGGCAGATATATTACCCGCCGCAAAAATTCCATTAGTTATATTTAAAGTGCAAGTTAATTGAGGAGGACAACCTGAACCTGCAAAGTTTGTTGTTGTATTATAATCTATTGGTGTTGTTGCCGTTAATCCCAATACAAGAGTTGTGTTCTGTATTATTGTATATGAATATGTTTCTGAAACATTAAACAAACCACTTAATCCACTTCCATGGGCCCAATAATAATAACTATAAGTTCCAATTCCTAAACCTGTTATATCCACATAGAATGAATTTGAAATATTAGATAGAGAATAATTCATTCCATTAATTTCTATTCCGGCAGTTCCGTTTGTATCATTTATTGTGATATTGAATTGATTGATGTTTGTGAATTGTGAATTGTTTAATGGATGAGTTCTATTGTTTGAGAATTGAGGATAGACTCCGTTTATAAAAATCCAAGTGCTGTCGTTGAATCCAATATTATTAACATTATCATAACAAGTGATATTGATTGTATAATTTATTCCATCGGGTACTGAAGCATTTGCAACTATAGAACTGATTACTCCTGAAGGAACTATATTACTACCATAGGGTGTTGTGTTAAGATATAATTGACAACTTAATGCAGTATCTAAATTATCAGTAGCATTAAAGAAAATCTCAGGAGGATTTTGAGATGTTGAATAACTTCCATTGACCATCAAGATAACAGGAGGATGTGTATCTTGTGTATAGCTTAATATTATCGAAGCATTGTTTCCTGCGAGGTCTGAACAAGTAATATTATACATGGCAATACTATCAACGGCTTCTGTTGAATTAATAAAACTATATTGTGTTGAGTTATGAGAATTATAAATCCAGAATGTAGAATTGACACTGCAATTTCCTAAAGGTTTATTTAAACTCACATTAAGATTTGTAACAGGTACTTTATAAAATCCTCCGTTGGTTGGATAATCTATTGTTAGTATTGGCGGTATCCTATCTATTGTGACTGTATAGTTTCCTGTGATGAATTGATTACCCACTATATCAAATACATTATAGAACCAATGATATATTCCATCTGTAAGAACAACAACAACTCCAATGGTAGATTGCAGACTTCCATATATAGAAGTGATTAAGGTTTGATTGACTAAATCATCTGTTAGGTTATAAATATGTAATGTGGCATTATCTAATCCATGAGTATCTGTTAAGTTAACAGAAAAATTTTGGTCAGTATTATAAATAGAATTATTGGCCGGAGTCAAGAGAGTTGCGTTTGGAGGAGTCGTATCAATAATAGTTATATTGTAATAAGAATAACCAATATCAGTATAATTTTCATCGCCAGTTATGTTTGCTCTAAATATATATGAACCTAAATCTAAAGTTACATTTAAAGAATTATTACTTAGATAGTCCATTCCATCTTTATCTAAACCAATAACTCCTGTACTACTTGTTCTTGCTGAAATATTAATTTGTTGAGGATATTCTAATGTTAGATTATTAGTTCCACCATTAGCTAAGAAAGTTAATACTGGAGTTGCTTTGGTTATTACAAAATTATATGTATATTGACTATGAGTATAGTTTTGAGTTTCGGGAACTGTACAATTAAAAAAGTGTGTTGATACATTTAAATTTATTAAAGGAACTCCTGAGATTATTATTGCACCATCCATTTCTAATACTGCTGGAGTTTCTCCAGTAATCATTGTGCAAGTTGGAGTTATTGTTGTTCCATATTCTTTAGGTGAACTTAAACCTCCAAATAATAAAGATGCTGAAGATGCTGCTTTAGTTATGTTAATATCTTTGGTTATTGCACTTGCGGTGTAATTAGCATTTCCTAAAGTTGAATAATCAAATGTTTCAATACCTACCGGATATATGTCATTAGGTTTATCAAATACACAAGTCAATTGAGGAGGACAATTTAAACCTGTGATATCTGTCATTGTTCCATAAGTGATTGGTGTTGTTCCGTTTATAGCTAAACCATAACTTGAGTTTCTATTTATTGTATATGAATATGTTTCAGATATATCGAATATATTTGTTGTTCCGTTTCCATAAGCCCAATAATAATAACTATATGTTCCCGCACCTAAATCTATCATGTCTTTATAGAATGAACCTGAGATGTTTGACAAAGAATAATTTATTCCATTAAAGTCTATACCTACTGTTCCATTTGTATTTATTATAGTGATGTTAAATTGATAGGTTGCCCCCGGAGAATATTCTACAAAGTCCGGTGGAGATGTAATATTATTTGTGAACTGTGGAAATATTGTATCTATATTAAAAGTCACAGAAGAAGAATTAATGTTACCTGCAGAATCATTACAATAAACTATCCAAGTATTACTTCCTTGAATGGATATAACTCCAGTCCAATTTGTTCCTGAAACTTGTGGAGTTGAATTTGTTATTCCATTATTTTTTGAATACCAGCAACTATCTTTATTTATTTCTATTATTGTATAATTCAAATCACCTACAAATATATTATAAGTTATATTCAAAGGATAAGTTATATTGATTATTGGTTTGGTTTTATCTATTGTTACTGTATAGTTTTGTGTTGTGTATTTACTGCTTTGTATTGTAGGATTCATAAATAATTTATAATTAGATGTTAATAGGTTGGATGTAAAGAATTGATTGTTTCCAACTAAAAAGTTGAAATCTTGAATTAGATTAGTTGAACTCATTGAAATGTTAAACACATTACTTCCAGTCAAGTTTTGATAACTTGTATAATTAAAGTTTGCCCTTCCTTTAATATATAATTCTTTTATTTCATCAGCAGATAAGCTTCTGTTGAATATCATTACTTCGTCTATTGAACCATTGTAATAATAGTTCCAACCACTCCTTAAACCTATATCTAAAGTTTTATCCAGCATAATAATGTTTGGAGAATTTTTAGATAATTTAAAAGAACCATCTAAATAAACATTCTGCCATCCAGAAGAATTATAAGTTCCAACTAAATAATGCCACCCTATTGTAGTTGGGTTTCCTCCACTAATACTTTGCTCAGTTCCATTTCCTATACTAAAACTTGCATAATTACTTCCTGTTCTTAATCTATATCCTTTAGCACAACTAGAACCAGTACATCTATCAATAAGAGGACATTCTCCATTACAACTTGTTCCTATCCAATAGAACCAAGTGCTTAAAGTAAATTCTGTCATATTAAAAATTATGTTATTAGGAACTGATATATAGTCATCCACACCATCAAATCCAATACTATTATAATAAACACCAGAAGTAAAATTACAATCACTTCCCATATTTATACAATTTCCATTATTAGTTCCAGAACTATCTGCTGTATAATTTATAGTTCCATTATTACTATCCAAATGATAATAAGCTACTAATCCGCTTGGAGATATTAAATCAGAATTATTATAACCAAGTGAAATATCCCAAGCACCCAATCTCGCAGAAATATTACTTCCAAAAAAAGCATTAAAAGATGTTGTTAAATTAACTTGATTATATCCACTTGTTATATTTACTTGTTTTATTGTCTGAGTTCCTTGTGATTTAAATCTGATTGATTGATTATTATAAATATCTGAAATCTGTGATGAATTTAATGCTGTGTTAAATATCATTACTTCATCAAGAGAGCCATTAAAATAAGTAGAGCCTAAATAGTATCTTCCTATATTTAATCCCCCTATGTCTGATACTCTGCCTGTTTCAGCTATAGAAATAATCTTTGTTCCATTTCTATAAAATGTTATTACTGTTGAATTTTTAACTATGGCATAATAATCCCAAACATTTGTGTTAAGAGAAACACCACTACTATGGTCTACTCCATTATAATACATTCCAAAATTAGATGAAGCCTTTTCATAAACAATATTATAGTTTTGTGACATTATTCCTTTGTAAGTATTGGCTCCACCATAAGCACCTTTTTTATAAGCCCAGAAACTTATTGAGAAATCATCATTAGGAATTGTCTTTGTTGTTGCTATGTAATCATCAGCCCCATCAAAACTATAACAATTACCATAAAGAGATGTATTGAATGTAGGGGGTTGTGTTAATGTTCCATCTTTATTATTATTTGAATAATCATAAGTCTTATTTACATTAACATCTTCTCTTACATCAAAAGGATAATAAGCAACTAATCCAAGAGCGTCATAACCATAATTTGCTCCATTAACAAATGTTCCATTATTTGTTCCTATTGTATCTTGGGCAACACTTGCATTCGTATCATCAAAACGATATGAACTGACTAAACTCGTATCGGTGTAAGTTATATCCTTTCTTCCTAAATTATATAAGCTTGTTACTTCTGTTGAGTTTAATGAACGATTTAAAATAAGGACATTGTCTATTGAACCATTCCATCTTCCAAATCCATTGATAAATCCAATGTAATTCATACTATCTCCTGTCGCTATTGCTGAAGATACAGAGGTTTTAGGTATTCCATTTATATAAAGTGTTATAACTGTTCCATTATGAGAACCTGCTATATGTGTCCAAACATCATTAGTCATTACACTTGTTGCAGTAGTTGCCTGAACACTTCCACTTTGGAATACAATATTACTTGTTGCTCCACCTGAGTCATATACCCATAGTTGTCTAAGAGCTGGACTTCCTCCACTACCTATTCCAAGTATTCCTGCATTTGATATAGTTCCACTTCTTTTAACCCAAACAGAAAAAGAAAGAGCTCCTGAATTTCCTAATGTCGTATTTAATGTTCCAGAAATATTTATAAAATCATCCACTCCATCAAATTGTGAATAAGAATTATCATCATCTTGAAAGTAAGGAACGAATGCTGTTCTTGTTGTATAATTAAATCCACGCCAAGGAGAACTTGTATCTCCAATAATTGTCAAGTGAGTAAAGTTAGCTTCTTCTGTTACATTAGTTAAAATAGAATTGCTTGTAGTGATTGATGATGATATATTATTTTGAGGAGTGTATATATTTGTGTTACCCCAAATTTCATAGAACCAATTATATATACCATCAATCAAAGAAACAACAATACCTATTGTAGCTTGAATACTTCCAGCTATAGAAGTAAATATTGTTGTGTTGACTTCAGAACCCGTTTCATTAAATATATGTAGTGTTGCATTTAATATTCCTAAAGTATCTGTTATGTTCACTGTAAAATTCTGGTCTGTATTATGATATGAATTGTTTGTCGGCGTTAGCAGAGTTGCATTAGGATTATTGATTGTAAAGTTTTGTGATGTAGTTCTATTTTTTGTATCTATTGGATTATCATCTGCAATGGCTTGTATATTCATTCTGTATTTTCCATTAGGAACTAACTTAGTGTCAAAGTTAATCCACATATCAGAATCATCTGGAGAATGAAAGCTTCCATTGATTGTATAATTAAATGTTCCATCTGTATTAAATAAACTTAAATTATGAGTTACTATTCCCGGAGCATCTGGGTCAGAAGAAATTCCTATCTTTATATTCATAAGTCCTCTATGAGTTCCGTTTAAATTTAAATCATTTAAATCTATTGTACTATTATATTCTATTATTGACGGAATGGTTATTGGATGATTTGTGGGAGTTATGTCATCTATAAAAAAACTAAAATTCTTATATATATTGCCAAGATTATCTTCTACATATATTCCAAATTGAAATTCCTCATTTACACTTCTCACTGTCTCAGTAAAAACATCTGGAGTCCATGGAGCTTGAGTCCAAGTAATTCCTCCATCAGTTGTTGTCCATGCGACATTAGTTTCATTGAATCCGATGTTAGTTATTGTTGAACCATTTGCATATTTTAATTCATAACTTGAACCAGGATTTGATTCTAAAGTTTCATACTCAATATAGAATTCAGCTGTTGCTTTTATTCCACCAAATAATCCATTTGTTATTCCATATGCTCCTTTTGAATAAGAACTATTTTTTTCAGTTAAAACTATATTATTTAAATTTGCTTCTGTCATTGAACTAATAAATCCACAATTAGGAGAATCAATAACCTTTACTGAACCTGTGGGGTCATACGAACTATTACAATAATATGCTTTTAATATTGCTGTTGGTGAACCTTTCCCGTCTATATTTCTAAAGTAATTCATTGTATAATTTGCTGTATTTCTATAAGCTTCAGCATCAAATCTTTTTATCAATACATAATTATCATTAGTAATGGAATGATTCTTTTTCTGTTCAGCAATCATCGAGTCCCAACTTAAATAAATACTTTGTCTAAACACTGTAGGTTCTACAAGATAAGTAAAATTAAATAAAGCAGATGTTAAACTTGTATTTGTAAGGGTAAGATATCCATAATGTCCATCTTCAATAGCATAACTGAATGTATCATTTAGTATTTGATAGCAAGGATATTGTCCCGTGCAATCATTTAGACCTGTTAAATTTTCATACCAGAATCCTCTGTTCCTTCCTTCAGCTCTCCAAATTTTATAAGGAGGGGTTAATGTTCCAATAACTCCAAGAGAATTATTAGGATATCTATTTGACCAATAATTTGGTATACCCGGAGATAAAATAAATGAGTCCATAGTTCTTGTTGCAAATGCATTATAGTGTCCAGCTATTTGTGTTACATTTATTCCATTGGTATCAGTACAGTTAATAAGAACATTAAATAATCCTGTTGAAGAATCGTTGATATCTGTTGGTGTTTTGTTTATTAATGTACATGCTGGAGGAGTATTATCTATTGTAAAGTTTCCAGTCATTATATCAGACCTAGAATATTTTTCAGAAGTCAATGTTTCTTTTACTTCTACTTCAATAGTATAATCTCCATCAGGAACTGTTGAAGTATTCCATGTATAAAGAACAGTATTCAAGTTTCCATAATTATCAACAATAGTTCTATTAAAACTATTATCAGGATTTAATAAAGAAATATTAAATACAACGGAGTCATTATTTGCATCTATTACTTGTGACCATGTAATATTAATATTTTTATTATATTTCCCAGTATTTATTGGAAATGTTATGAATGGAGTTGAAGGAGGATAATTAGTTTCGTTTATTTTAAATGAAGCGTATGTATAATCGTTTACGTTGTTGAAAGTATCATTAGCAAAAAATTTAACTGTGTAAGTTCCAGCTTGTGTAGTATTTGTAAATACCCCAACATAAGTACCCGGCGTGCCAGTCCAATTAATTAAAAGATTGGTCCAATTCACATCAGCAGTTCCCCATGCATCATTTATATTTTCAGATTCCATAAGTAAGTAAACTCCCGGATTCATACCATAGGTTTGATTTGCTAACATTATCCAAGAGCTGTCTGTATTGTTTAATATGTAAAATGTGAAAATATCATTAACTCTTTTTATTCTCATCTTACCATAAGTATCTGTCGTATCTGTTTTGTTTAAAAATCCGAAGGTAATTTTATCTGCTCCATATACTTGATATTGATTTCCTTCTCCTGCAAAATTAGTTCTACCTATGTAGGCGTAAACAATTGCATTAGCTGATGTTGGTTGACCAGAAGTTATCTGAAAGTTAATGGCAGAGCTTTCAGTTAAGTTTGTAAGATTATAATCTATAGTAATTTCAAAATCTCCAAACAAAGGTGCGTTTGATATTAATGAGCAGAGGGTATCTGTTAAAGGACTTCCGTCTCCTGATAAAGAGGTAGTTGCACCTAATGTACTTATTGTAGCTACACAAGTTTGAGCTGGTTGAACTGTTGTGTTCTCTACAATAATATAAGATGAGTAAGATCCGAATACCGGAAAAAATGGAAGGTATGTTGGATTCAAAGTCATTGTAACGTTTTCCATTTTAGTATCTGGTTTTAAAATGCTTGCCTCAACAAAAGAAATATCACTAAAGGAGTCATTTACATTTATTCCTAAGGAAATATATTCATTGAAATTATAAGTTTGTCCGAGTGGTTCAAGGACTGTTATTGTTGGAGGAGTTGCATCGATAGTAACATTCCTTGTTTCAGTATAATTATAATGTCCAGCTAAATCATAAGTAGTTGCGTTAAAGAAATAAGTTCCGTCTAATAAAGATGTATAATTAATATAGAATGGAGATGATGTAGAGGTATTGATTTCTGTTTGAGAGTGTGAAGAATTATATAAATGAATTGTGATATTTTTTATGTTAGTATCATTTACGCTAACATTGATATTAATATTTCTTCTGTTCAATTGACTGCCAGATGTTTCGGTTGGGAATGTAAAGTTTATAGTTGGAAAGATTGTATCAATAGTTAAAGTATTGTTTTGAGTTGTGAATTGATTACCTGCCCAATCAAATACTTGATACCACCAATGATAAACAGTGTCTGTTAAAGTTAATACTATACCAATTGTAGATTGAATTATATTAACTGCAAAATTAGTTGTTGTTGTATTCACAACTCCAGTATTGTTATAAAGATAAAAAGTTCCATTCTTTATTCCAAGGTTATCTGTTATATTGATTGTGAAGTTCTGTGTAGTTGTAGAATTATAACTATCATTTTCCGGGAAGATTAAAGTTACGTTAGGGTTATGAGTATCGAGAGTTATGTTATAAATGCTTGTTGAATTTTGATTACCTGCGAGGTCTGTGATGTTTACATAATACCAATAACGACCATCAGATATATTTGTAAAGTTGATTGATTGTGTTGACGTTGTTAGTGTTGTATAAGTTGTTGAATTATTCCAGGTTGAATTAAAAAGATTATAAGTTATGTTATTAAAAATAGATGATTCGGCTGAAACATTAATATAAACATTTGATTGAGATAAGTTAGCGTGGTTTACAGCCATTCCAGTTCCATATGAAATAGTTGGGTATGGATAATATATTACAAAGCTACTTGAATAACCTATACTTGATTGATTTAAAACATCTATTGCATTTACACTGATTGTATAATTTCCAGTTGTAACTCCAATGCTATTCCAGATATAACTTAAGTTTAATAAATTATTGGTTTGTATTGTTTTATTAAAACTGTTGTCTACATTTAGAAGACTGATGTTATAATAACTTATATTATATTGATTGGGAGATACTGAAGCTGTATAATTTATGGTTATGTTTCCTGTGTAATAACCTGAAGTGGGATTATAAATAACTGGAGGTGATGGAGGAAGTCCTGATGTATTAAGCAGGTCACGTCTTATACTTGAACAGTTTTCATTATTGCTGGTATCATTTGCACAGACATAATAATTAAAACTATCTGTACCTTTGAATTGATGAAAGTGAGCATCAACAGTAAAAGTTTGATTTGCAAAAGAGGCTCCAGTATTAGTTGTTAATTTCATAGAATCTATTCTTGAAATATTTGGAACTGTATAATATTTAACACCTCCGGACGCACCTCCTCTTAACATGAAATAAGAAGTAGGTGTGACTACAATAGTTCCAATTTTTCCACTGGTTATATTTATTTTAACAACTTGATGAGATGAATTGCCTGCACCTGGATGAGTATGATTCATTGGAGAACCTGCTGGAATGGTGCCAGCTAAAATACATCTTGGAGATGTCAATGGACTTGGAACTGCATCAGATGCAAAATTATATGAACTATTACAATAATATATTGATTGTGCTTGAGACCAGCTGCTCATTATTTCAAAGTAATTATTATTTGTTGAATTGCTTACATTAAAAAATCTCATAGAAATAAAAGTGTTAGTGTTACCCATGGACTGTTGTGTATGAAGTGTAGAATCTGTTACATCGTTATCTAAATTATATGTTGCTGGATATATTTCATCATCTGGCATACTCCATAAAAATATAGAAGAAACATTTGATGTGTAAAGGTCCATCCCCCACAATGGAGCATAACTTCCATTAATAAAAGTTAATATACTTTGTGTTGTAGAATTTGTATTATAAAATATATTTATTCTTGATAAATTCAAAGAAATTGGTGACGAGGTTATATTGTAAGTTATATTTAACCAAGGGCCAAATATACTTGAAGGACTTAGGTCTGCGGGAACTTGTGTATTCCAAATCACACTTGGGGTTGCTATCATCATAGGCAGTCCTAACATTATTAAAAATAAGAATCCTATTATCATCACTTCTTTTTTATATGTCATTATGCACGACTTATGAAGGCTCCACTAATATTTAAATATGAATGTTTAGCTCTCCCAATAATTAAACTATATACCATATCAAATATGATTTATAAATGTTTATAAATATGGAATAAGAAAAAGAAAAAGAAAAAGAAAAAAGAAAAAGAAAAGAACTAAACTATTCCTGCATCTTTTGCTAAACTATAAAACATTCCTACTGAAAATATTAATATAGCCAATGCAAAAAATCCTGGCACGAGAGTTAGAACTGTTCCGCCCCAACCACTAACATATCCATCAGCGCAATAACTATAACTTGTCAGGTATGAATTTCCTGAACTCCAATTATTATTTAAACTTGATATCAAATTTATGATTCCTGCCGAATAAGTATAATCAGTTACTGAAATAAGAGTTGTAGTTCCATTTGTTAAAACTATTGTAGGTATAGGACAACTTTGTGCTTTCCATCCTGTTGGAACATTAGCTATCGAAAGTGGAATAGATTTATCTACTTGTTTCCAAGTTGCCGTATAAGTAAAATTCCAGTATGAACTATTGAATCCTGCTCGTGGATATGATGTAGCATTTATTATTATTCCGCATCTTCCTTTTGCTTGAGATTCAGTTGCCCAAGACCAATTTCCTGGTGATGAAATAATAGCCCCGCCTGATTCATTTGTAATAACTGGCATAGTACATGCAAGGTCTCTTGTTGCATTTGCATATTGTTGTTGTGATATTGTTGGAAATAAATGTGTTCCTCGCATACCGGGAGCATCAGTCCATAATGTTCCATGTGTGAAATTTACTTCTGATTCTGTTATAGTATTTAATGTTGGAGCAATATTAATCACTTCACCATTAACTCCTGTCTCACTTGTAACAGCTTGAGTGGATGTTGCTATACTTCCTATAAGAACTAATCCGATTATTAAAGTTACGAACGCAAACATTAATTTTTGAATTGTTGATAACATTATATTGTATTTTTAATTTACATCCCTCCTATCAAATATGGACTTATAGAAAGTTTATAAATATGGTAGAAGAAAGATTAGAAAAAAGATTATAGAAAAAGAAAAGAAAAACTCGAAAAAATAAAAAAATAAAAAGGTGTGGTTGGTATTATTTATTTAAACAATACCTGCTTGTCTTAGGCTCGAATATGTAACTGCGATTCCAATTCCTAAAATTCCTAATGCGAAGAAACCTGGAACGAGTTGCAGAACAGTTGCTCCCCAAGAAGTACTCAACCA
>Ga0315284_10004344_pt1 | contig 20136 bp, 14 predicted proteins | sample YL17G09_16_MG_FD_203696 | JGI IMG/M metagenome (GOLD analysis project Ga0315284, IMG submission 203696) | Sediment microbial communities from Yellowstone Lake, YNP, Wyoming, USA - YL17G09_16 | ecosystem: Environmental > Aquatic > Freshwater > Lake > Sediment | place: USA: Wyoming | collected...
GCTTGCTGGCACACCTGGGCGAGATCGCCGTGGAACTCTCGCAGCGGCGGCGCGAGGCAGCCCAGCGGTTGGCGGCCGGGATCGAGACGGAACTGCACGACCTGCGCATGGAAGGGGCGCGCTTCGGTGTGCACTTGCAGTGGCAGGAAGACGCCGATGGCGTGCCCTTGCCGCCACCGGTCGCCAGCCTGGAGTTCGAGGTTTCCGGCGCGGGCATCGAGCAGATGGAAACCGTACACCTGGAACCCGCCACGCCGCCCCGCGTGGCTTTTGACTCTTCAGGGATTGACCGGGTCGAATTTCTCGTCTCCCCTAATCCGGGTGAACCGTTGAAGCCTATGGCCAAGATCGCCTCCGGCGGTGAGACTTCCCGGCTGATGCTGGCGCTCAAGGCGGTCCTCTCTCGCGCTGACGAGACGCCGACGCTCATTTTCGACGAAATTGATCAGGGCATCGGCGGACGCGTGGGCGCGACCATCGGTGAGAAACTGTGGGGCCTGGCGGCTGGCAGCGGGCCGGGAGGGCTACGTCACCAGGTGCTGTGTGTAACTCACCTGCCACAATTGGCCGGCTTCGGGGACGTACATTTCCACGTAGAGAAAGGGCTGGACGGCGAGCGGACGGTGACGCGCATCCGGCAATTGGATGGGGGCGCGCGGGTGGAGGAACTGGCCCAGATGCTCGGCGCCAGCGGCGAGGCGGCCTATCGCAGCGCGGAAGAGATCCTGGAACAGGTGGCGCGACACAAGTCGCAGAGTGCGAAGTGATGGAAGGTAGCGAGTATTCTGAAACGCACTATAATAGCCTGGTGATCGGTGAGGTTGTCGAGAAATGCAGGTGCGGATGACGGAAAGGCGCTAGAGCATTTGTACAGGAGTGACATAGATGTCCAGGCGACGCTCGACAAAGAACATAACTGGCATTCAGGGCACTGGCCAAGTGGGCTATGCCGAGGTCTGGCGAGTCTTTGAATGCTACCGCCCCGGATGTGATGCCCTATTGAAGATGTCTGAGTCTGAGATAGAGCGGTTAGCTCAGGCCGGCGAGCAGGTCATTCTCACCTGCCCTCAATGTGGCTTTGCCAACGATCGAGCTGTGATTGAGCGGGCTGCGCGCTGGAAATACTGTCGGGTGTGCGAATGGTTACAACCACTGGAGAACTTCCACAAGCATAGGACTAACTCTGCTTCATTCCGCTCTGGGCGCCAACTGGAATGCAAGGTCTGTAAGAATCTCCGCATCAACCCGCTTTTGAATCCCCTGCGAACCACAGACCAGCACCGAGAGTCGGCCGAACGTCGTCGGCTCTATGGATTGCTGTCAGGTGAAACCGAAAAGATTGATAGCCGGGCTGTCTTTGACCGTTTTGGTGGCCGCTGTTTCAACTGTGATAAGCCTCTCATCTACAGAGTCCGTGGTGCAAGGGGCTATAACCTGGATCATACACTCCCTGCCAGACTTCTTTGGCCTTTGAGTACATCTTCGGCCACACTTCTGTGCAACGAGTGTAACAATGCCAAGCATGATCAGTGGCCGGCCATTTTCTACCAGGAAACGACCAAGCTGAAGCACCTGGCCGTTCTTACTGGCATCCCTCATGAAATCCTGAGTGGTCCACCTCAGGTGAACCCGGAGGCTGTAGAGTGTCTACGGGCCAACATTGATGAATTCTTGGCCCAATGGATCAAATATCCAGAAGAAATCAAGCAGATCCGGCGGCTGATTCGTGAGATGGCTGGCGTGGACATATTTGAGGGGGCCAAAATAGTGCCAGCGTTCTTGTTGGAGTGAGAGCTGGAGAGGGCAAGTCGAGATTTACATAAGCACCAAGTACTGGTGTTCTTTTACCGTTCCCTTGTCCCGTATCCCGTGACTTTCACAGTGACTTACGCTTTCAGTGAATCTGTCAGCAACACGGAACCACGGGGCAGCAATTCGAGTTAATGCTTCGGCCATGTCGCATTTGGCACTCTTGCCCAGGTGTAGCACCATCACTCCATTGGACCTGAGTCGCTCCCGAGCCTGACGGAAGATCGGCTCGTAGACGGCAAAGCTGGCTTTCTGCCGCTCGTCTACGAAGGCCAGGGGTTTGCTCTGAAAATCGTTGCGCTCCCAACCGCAGAACCACAAGCGTAGCCAGTTGCTCAGGTAAAACCGGGTGCTATCAAAAAAGGGGGGTGAGGTGATGATGGCGTCTAGATCGCGTACGGCCTGGGGCCACCAGGAGGTGGCATCCTGGTGAAAGATCTGTCCAGGTGTGAAGGCAGCCGGATACTCCACTGCCAGGCTACGTCTTACCTTCTCCCGCAGCCGTGGCATCAGCGGGCGATAGTCGGCGGGGCCGGTAGGGGCGAAGGGGGTGATAGGATGGGAACGACGGCTAAGGGCGTAGGGGCGGTTGCCGTGTAAGATGTGCAACAGGCTGGCAAAGACCAGGCTGGCAGAAGGGTCGATCGGTGGTTGGGCCAGGAAGTAGCGCCGAGCTAACAGGATTTCGCGGAGCGTCTGCTCGTGGTAATAGTCCGGCAACCGTCCATTGAAGTTGATCGACTCAGCCGAGTCTCGCTCAGCCGGTGTCGGCTCGTTGTCTTGGATCACTTGCTCCAACTCGTCTAGCAACCGGGCACAGATCTCACAATCCGGCCGGCCCAATTTGGCGGTGGCGATGGCACGAGCGGCCGGGCTGATCTCAAAGCCATAAGACTTGATTCCGCCCAGTGCCGCTTCGAAGGGAATAGTACCCACACCAACAAATGGGTCCAGCATTGTTCCCCCGGCCGGCACAAAGATCCGGACCAGATGCGCTGCCAGTGAGGGTTTCATCTTGCCTTCATAGGAACAAAGCGAATGCAAGGGGTGGCCCCAGTTGCGCTTAGAGAAGGGCTCTTGCTGGTGGGGTAGATCACGCTGGAAGGCTGTCCAGGCTGCCTTCCATGGCAACCTGGTCTTTTCAGAAGAATCGGAGATTGAGGCAGGCTGGTGAACCGTGTATATTACCGTGCCCTCACGTAGAGTCTGACTCCGATTGCGAAACACGAGTAATACCTGGCGTAACGTACCCCCACCACGGGAGAGCCGACGGCGGAGAAGAATTTCATGTTGATGTTGGAACCCCAGGTCATTCAGGAGTTCACAGAGGAGTTGATCAGTGGGCACAGGTACCCCGCCATAGATCGAGTCACCGATGTCCACGGCCAGTACTGCGTCGGGGGTTAGGTGGGGTTGCAGGCCGACCAGGACCATACTCATGTCGCGGAAATAGCCTTCTACCATGCGGGGAATACGTGGGTCATAAGCGTTCTGGGCCAACCGGTCTACCACCGTTTGTACTGCTGGGTGGTTGGTTCCGCCGTTCTTGCGGGCTGAGACATCGTTAATGCCGGCGGTAATGGCCTTTTCGCGAAAGTCAGCCAGGTCGTCTGCCATTCGTAGACAACGTAAGAACCAGAGTTCCAACTTGGTATTGCGAAAGTAGTTCGTGCCGTTCAGGTACGGTGGACTGGTCACAACAGCATCAATCTCCAAGGGAGGCAGCCGTCCCAGGTTGTGGGCGTCTTCGCAGACTAATGTAGGGACGGGTGCCGAGGACAATTGTCCGCCGTGTCGCTGAATGTCACTCACAATCCGCGCTAGTTGAGATTGCACCTTAGCGATAAAGCTCTCTTGGTGATTACTGGCTTCCTCATCGGTCTTGAAGCGCAAGTCGCCCCGACGAATCAGCCGGGAGCCGGGTATCAAGCTGCTGACTACCGCCACAGTCAAGAAATCAGCCGCCAAGGGGGAAGTGCAGGCCAGGTGGTCGAGTAGGCTGCGCGCTTTGAGTACTTGCTGATATACGTCAGGCGCAAAGAACTGACTGCGGCCAAAAATGCGAATGTGGGCAAAATCGAGTGAGACGTCTGGAGGCTCGGCGTCTAGTGCCTGGGCGAAGCCAGTGATGAATGGTGTCAAAGTTCTCACAATTTCCTGCTTCAGACTATCCTTGAGGGTCAATGCCTTGACTTTGGTGGCGACCAGATACTGTAACAGTGGATTGATCTCACAATAAAACGTGTCAAGGCCCAAACGAGCGGCAGTCAGGGGCGTTGTGCCTGTGCCAGCAAAGGGATCTAGCACCCGGCGGGCATTTGGGGCGTACTCGCGTAGCACTTCTTGAACAAAGCGAGGTGAGTATCCTTCCAGAAAGGGATACCAGAGGTGCAGGGGTTCTCTTTCTCCGCCCCTAAATGTGGCATGAATAGCAGGAACAGGCAGGTGAGAGAGGGAAGGTAAGCCAGGCAGAGCGTATTGAATGGTCGGCTCTCTCAGCAGTTTTACTTTTTCTCGGAGCAGGCGCAAGCAGAAAGTATTCAGAGCCAGTTCGTCTCTGGTTGCTGCCATTTGCAGCTTCTCGTAGCTGTCGTAGCCCAGAAACTCCCGCAATTCGTGGCTTGAAAGCGGACTCAACAGGTCGTACATGTCTCGGTCTCGTTGCCCAAAGGCAAGCTTGAAGTGCCGTCGTCTGGCTTCTGCAGCCGGGTGATCAGGAAAGTAGATGGTCTTGAATCTCTGGCGCATATGAAAAATATACCATATTATGGTATGTTTGTCAACGTGCTGACGGCCTGTTTCAGTCTTTCAACGAGAAAGGATGAGCGAGACGAGGATCAACTATGACGAGGACTCCGGTGCGCTCCACGTTTCTTTTGGACGGAGCGGACGGGACAACGCCCGTGTGCAACAGTAGGGCGTGTGAGACACAGAGTTTCAGGCGAGGGAGAGCAGCATGAACGGGGAATCGGCCACCTTGAAAGCGCTCTGGCGTGCCATCTTCTGGGTCTCCTTTCCGTTCGGTATTCTCTCGTTCGTGCTGCCCATCTACGGCAAGCAACTGGGGGCCAGTGCCCTGGAGGTGGGCGGATTCTTCTCTGCCTTCTCTTTCGTGGCGGTGATCGTGCGGCCGTTTCTGGGCCGGGCCTTGGATCGTTGGGGGCGCAGAGCCTTCTTGTTGTTGGGTTTGATTGGCTACGCAGCCGCCATGGTCGTCTTCTGCTTCGCCGACACGGTGTGGCTGTTGACTCTCGCTCGTTTCATCCAGGGGTTGGGACAGGCCTTTCTCTGGCTTGCAGCCTACACCATCGTGGCCGACGTCGCGGCCGCGACCGGGCGCGGGCACAACTTTGGCGTCATTGACGAGGCGACCAACCGGGGGGCCATCATTGGCACTTCGGCCGGGTTCACTGCCATCTTCACGTTGGAGAACGTGGGGCTGGAGTGGGCGCAGGTCTGGCTCTGGCTTTTTGTGGCGTATACGGTGTTGGCCTGCGTGGCCCTGTGGGTCGGCTGGCGAGGGGTGCGGGAGACGCGCCCGCCGGTCGCCGCACGGCCGGTTGAGAAACGCCCTGTCTCCGGCCAACTGCTGACGTTGATGGCCATCGTCTTCGTCACCGGCGCTTCGATGGCGGCCGTCTGGCCGTTGCTGATGATTTTCCTCCAGGACGTGCTGAGCGCGGAGGTGTGGGCACTCTCCGTGGCGTACCTGCCGGCCGCGTTGGTCAGTTCCTTCTTGCCGTCCCGCATGGGGCGCATCGCCGATCGCCTGGGGCGCAAGGTCCCCATGGTCGCCGGCTTACTCGTCGGTGCCTTGGCCTCGGTGCTGATCCCTCACCTGCGCAGCATTCTGCCGCTGGCCGTCTTGTGGGCAGTGGAATCGTTGGGCTATACCGCTTCGGTGCCGGCGGAGCGCGCTTTCGTCGCCGATATTGCCGGTGAGGACGCGCGCGGCGCCAGTTATGGGCTCTACACCTTCGCCGCTTTCCTGGGGGCCACAGTGGGACCGTTGGTGGGGGGCTGGCTGTACGACAACGTGGGGCACGCCATCCCCTTCTACCTCAACGCCGCCGGCCTGGCCGTGGGCGCGTTGCTCGTGGCGCTGGTACTGCGCGAGTCACGGCACCGCGTCAGAGCAGTCGGACGAAAATGAACTATGACGAAGAGGAAGAGCGATGAATGAGACTATACGGACCATCTTGACTGAGCTGCGGAGTCGCTTGCGGGCTCTCTACGGCCCTCGACTGGTGCAGTTGGTGCTTTTTGGTTCCCAGGCCCGTGGTGATGCCGAGCCGGGATCGGACATTGATGTCCTGGTGGTGCTGCATGGGCTGGTAGCCCCTGGCCAGGAGATTGACCGAACTGGCGAAGTGGCGGCTGAGCTGTCGCTGAAATATGATGCAGTGATTTCTTGTACCTTTGTCTCCGCTGCTCGTTATTCGATAGAGCAAAGCCCACTGCTACTCAACGTTCGCAGGGAAGGAGTAGCCCTATGACTTCCGAACAGATTGCCTTGCTCCAGAAGGCTCAAGATAGCCTGCAGGCCGCCAGACTATTAGCGGACCAGGGCTTCTACGACTTTGCTGTCTCGCGTGCCTACTATGCCATGTTCTACGTGGCAGAAGCCCTATTATTGAGTCAAGGTCTCGCGTTTTCCAAGCATTCGGCGGTCATCGCTGCTTTTGGTCAGCACTTTGCCAAGACGAAGCGTGTGCCTCCTGAGTTCCATCGTTACTTGATCGAGGGTGAAGCCAGTCGGAATGTAGGTGATTATGACGTCAGTCCAGGGCTGTCTAATGATGAGGCTGTCAAGCAAATCACCCGGGCGGCCAGGTTTCTGAAATTGGCTGAACGCCTCTTGAGCCCAACGGAATCCGCAGAGACAGGGTGATGCTCACCTGCAGCATGGCTACCAGATGTCGCCGACCTGAACCATGATCCCTCAGAGACTCTCTCTCACCAACTTTATGTGCTACCGCCAGGCGACCCTGGACTTTGCCGGCATCCACGTCGCCTGCCTGACCGGCGAAAACGGGGCCGGAAAGTCGGCGCTCTTGGACGCCATCACCTGGGCCGTGTGGGGGAGGTCGCGCGCCAAACGGGACGACGAACTGATCCACCTCGGCGAAGATGAAATGGCGGTCGAGTTTACCTTCGCCCTGGGGGAACAAGTGTATCGCGTGCGGCGCCAGCGTAAGGGGGGCAAGCGCGGCAGCACCCTCCTCGACTTCCAGGTGCACGTCCCGGCCACGGACCAGGAGGGCGGGCGGTGGCGCTCCATTGCCGAGGGCAGCATCCGGGCCACCCAGGCCAAGATCGAGCGCATTCTCCGGCTCGACTATGACACCTTCGTCAATTCTGCCTTCCTCCGTCAGGGGCGGGCCGACGAGTTCACGGTCAAGACCCCCGCCGAGCGAAAGCGAGTGCTGGGAGATATCCTGGGGCTCAACCGCTGGGCCGTGTACGAGGAGCGCGCCAAAGAGCAGTTGCGGGCGATCCAGGCGGAGGCGGAGGTGATCGAACTGCGGCTGCACGAGATCGAGTCCGAGCTGGCCCGGCGGCCCGAGTACGAGGCAGAATTTCAGGCCGCCCTGGCAGCCGTCGCGGAACTGAGCGCAGTGTCTCAGGCCGCCCAGGCGGCCTATCAACAGGTCGAGATGGCGCGTGCGGAACTCCGGCACGTCGAGGCGCAGGGGGGCGAACTCGACGCGCGGGTCGCCCAGGCGGAGCGGGAACTGGCGACGTTGGCCGAGGAACGGAGCGTGCGGCAGAAGCGGCTGGCCGAGTACCAGGGCTTGCTGGCCCAGGCCGGCGAGATCGAGGCCGGCTATGCCACCTATCAGCGGGCGGTGGAGCAGGAGCGGGAACTGGGGACCAAACTGCGCCAGTCCGTCGAACTGAATGAGCGCCGTTTAGCGCTGGAGATGCAAATCTCAGAAGCACGGCATCGCCTCGAAGCGGAACGGGAGATCGTCGTCCGGCGCATCGCCGAACTGGAGGGCCGCCTGCCCGACCATGTATTGTTGGCCGAGCACGACGACGTCCAGGCGCAGTTGGTGCACCTGGCGCAGTTGTCGGAGAGCCGGGAGGCCGCCCGAGGTGACCTGGCCCGCATTGCTCAGGAACAGGCGGAACTGCGCGCCCGCAACGAGGCCCTGTGGGCAGAGATGGGCGCACTCAAGGAGAAGATCACGCTGCTGGAACAGGCAGGTGCCCAATGCCCCCTCTGCGGGCAGTCCCTCACCGACGAGCACCGGCTGCTGCTGTTGGAGCAGTTCCAGGCCGATGGGCGGGCCAGGGGAGATGCCTACCGTGCCAACCAGGGCCTGACCAAAGAACTGGCTGAACGGGCGCGTGCGTTGGAGGGCCAGATCATCGAGAGCGACGCGCTCTTGCGTGACCTGCCCGCGCTCCAGCGGCGAGGTGCAGCGTTGGCCGAGCGGGTCGAGCAAGGGCGGCAGGCCGTTGAGGCGTTGGGCACCGTCCAGGCCGAACGATCGGCGGTCGAACAGCGTATGGCGGCGGAAGACTATGCCCTCCCGGTACGGAGCGAACTGGCGCAGGTATTGGCGCACGCCGTACAACTCGGCTACGACGTGGAAGCCCACGAAGCCGCACGCCAGGCGGTGGCCGAGGGGCAGATCTTTGCCGAGCGAAAGGCACGCCTGAGCGTTGCGCAGACGAGGGTGGAAGAGGAACAGGCGGCGCTCCGGCGCCTGGAAGAGGTAGAAGGGCGGTCGCGGCAGCAGATGGAAGCCGAGCGGGCACGCCGTCTGGAGTTGGGGCGGAAAGCGGAGGAACTGCGGGAACGCTTGAAGGACGCCCCGGCGGTCGAGGCCCAGTTGCAGCGGGTACGCGGAGAGGAGGCGGCCGCTCGCCAGCGCCTGGGGGCTTCCCAGCAGCGGCTGGAGGCCTGCAAGGCCCTCGCCCAGCAGCGGACTGACAAACTCCAACGCCGGGACGCACTGGCCGCCAGGCAGTCCATCTACGAAGAACTGCGGACTGCCTGTGGTATCCAGGGGGTGCCCGCCATGATTATTGAAGCGGCGGTGCCTGAGATCGAGGTAGAGGCCAACCGGCTCCTGGCCCGCATGACGGCGGGGCGCATGCACGTGCGCTTCGATACCCAGCGGGAGACCCTGGCGGGTGAGATCCGGGAAACGCTCGAGATCAAGATTGCCGACGAGCTGGGGACGCGGGAATACTCCCTCTACTCGGGGGGCGAGGCATTTCGGGTGGACTTTGCCATCCGTATCGCCCTCTCCAAAATTCTCGCCCGGCGAGCAGGGGCGCAGTTGCAAACTCTGGTCATTGACGAGGGGTTCGGCACACAAGACGCGCAGGGGCGGGAGCGGCTGGTCGAGGCGATCAACGCCATCCAGGACGACTTTGCGCGCGTATTGGTCATCACGCACATTGACGAATTGAAGGATGCGTTTCCTGTCCGTGTCGAGGTGACCAAGACCCCGGATGGTTCGATGGTGGAGGTGGTGTAGCCAGGGAGTAGGCTACCTGAGGGAGTGCGGGCTAATATCGCTGCCGGGCTTCCCGCCGTCGCGCAGCGTGATGCATTCCCCAGGCGGTGCGCGACTCATCTAGTTGGCGAGAGAGTCCCATCCAGTCCTCGACCAGGAAGACGAAGCCGGTGACGCCGGGGGTCAGCAGGTAAGGGCTGAACCACAGGCGGAGCCACGCTTTGCTCAGCGGATACCTGGTCAGTTCTATCATCAGCACGGTCCTGCCCCAGTAGGGCTGCAGCCAGCGGCGGCGTGCCCCTTTCTCTCTGGCCGGGTCGAACACCTGGCCGAAGGTTTGTGGGTGCACGACCTTGATGCGGCCGTAGGAAACGGCGAGAGGGTAGAACGGGGTCTGGATGTGCACATGGTCTGGCTTGCATTGCACCCAGGCCATTCGTCGGGCCAGGCTTGTGTACACCAGGATGGCGAGCGAGACCAGCGCCGGAACCAGGGCCAGCCGGCGCAGTGGTGCGTAGAGGATTGGGATGCCAGGTGCAAACCACCACATTGCTGTGGAAGCCAGCACGATCAAGACGCATGGCCAAGCCCAGCGCTGCCCCATGCGTCCGTAGATGAGCAGATGGAAGCGTTCCTTGCGACGTTGTCGTTTGGCCATGGATCCTCTTCGCTGAACAGGGATGTGCCGAAGGAAATGCCCATGGGATGGTCGCTGGTAGTATACCATCAGCCGGGGCGATGGGCAAGCAAGCACGTGACATACGGGAGGTAGTCCTTGTCCTGCGCTCAAAGAGTTGACTTGCATGCTAATAGAAGGTATAATCGGTACCCAAGAAAACCTTGCGTGGACGGGGCCGGACGGGCTCTTTTCTCGCACAGACGACGCGTAAGGCACCAGGGTTCAGGTCTGCGACTCCCCTGGTCGCAGTGGAGGTATCTATGGCGCTGAAGGGAAACCTTCGAGATTTTGGCACAGCGCAGTTGCTCAATCTAATCAATTTGGCGCGCAAGACGGGCACGTTGACGATTGGCACACACAACACCCAGGCGCGTCTGTGTTTTAGGGAAGGCAAGCTCATCTATGCCACGCTGGACGGGCAGAGTGACCAACTGGGCACCATGTTGCAGCGGTCTGGCAGACTTAGCGAAGAGCAAGCCCGCGCGATTCAGGTCCAGACCGAGGTCAAGAGCGATAAGGAACTGGGCCTGATGCTGATCAATGCCGGTTACGTGAGCCAGGACGATATCGTGCGGAGTGTGCGCTCGTACATATTGAACAACGTCTACTCCCTGTTTACCTGGTCGGACGGCACTTTCTACTTCGACTCAAACGAGTTGCCATTTGAGGATCGCATTACGATTCCCATTGACCTGGAAAACGTAATTATGGAGGGCAGTCGCCGCATGAAGGAACTGGAGCGGCTGCAGGAGGAGTTGCCGAACCTGGACATAGCACTCAGGTTTGCCGAGCGGCCGAGCGCGCGTCTGCGTGACATCAATCTGAGCGTAGAAGAGTGGCGTGTAGTCTCTTTCATCAACCCGCGCAACACGGTCCGCCAGATTGCGCAGTACAACAACCTGAACGAATTTCAGATCCGCAAGATCGTGTACGGCTTGCTGCAAGCAGGACTGGTGGAACTGATCCGCCTAGAGGGAATGGCTGTCCCACCCTCATCTGGAGCAACGGCTACGGCCCCTCAGGTGCCTGTGGCGATGCGCCGTCCGACCATCAAACGTGGCGTGGTCGAGCGATTGGTTGATTTCTTTCAGAGACGCTAACAATGCAGACAGTCAAAATCGTCGTAACCGGCCCCTTTTCAGCGGGCAAAACACAGTTCATCCAGACCATCAGTGAGATTGATGTCGTAGCGACGGAGAGAAAAATCTCCCGCTCAGAAGAACGGATCAAGGACCAGACCACGGTCGCTATGGACTTTGGGCGGATCACCATAGACGAGGGGCTGGTGCTCTATCTGTTCGGCACCCCGGGCCAACGTCGCTTCGACTTCATGTGGGAAATACTGGCCGAAGGGATGCTCGGGTTCGTCGTCCTGCTCGATAGTGTCCGGCCAGAAACGTTCCGCGAGGCGCGCAGCATCCTCGACACATTCCGCTCCTATGCCCCAGTGCCCTACGTCGTGGCTGCCAACAAGCAGGACTTGAGTGACGCTTGGTCGCCTGAGGATCTGCGTATCGCACTGCATATTCCTGGTGACATCAAAGTGGTGCCTTGTATGGCCCTTGATCGAGAGAGCGTCCGCAACGTCGTGCTGGAACTCTTGTACTCGGTCCTCGCCATGTTGGACAAGGAGGAGAGTGCAGGGGGGTAAGCATCGCACCGCTTGGTAGACTGGGCCTGTATGTGCTGAAAATGTGTTAAGCCTGTTTGGGATTTTCTGAATTACGTCTTCCTGGCGGTCGAACCATGTGAAAAGGCAGGTTCGACCGTCGTGGTTCATCAGGACTGTAACTTCACTTTAACGAAACTGCAATGATTTCTCAATGCACCTCTCACAGTTCCGTGATATAGTATATTCGCGAGCGGTTGCCTGTGCCTCTTTCCCTTGGGGTCCGGTACCCTGTGGCGATCGAGGGGGGCTCCCGCTTCTGAAAGTGATGGTTTTATGAGTTCGATTGTCACTGACCGGGGATTGGTCCATTACGAAGCCTACGGCCGTGGGCGGCCTGCCATATTGCTGCACGGCTGGCTGGAGTCTTGGGATCACTGGCTGGGCACGATGGAATTTCTGAGCCAGCACTGTAAAGCCTATGCGCTGGACTTTTGGGGCTTTGGCGAGTCCGGGAAACAAGGAGGGGGCTTTACGGTTCAGGATTACGTGGAAATGGTAGACCAATTCATGGAGTCTCTGGGGATTGAGCACGCTCCCGTCATCGGCCATTCCATGGGCGGCACAGTCTCACTCAGTCTGGCCCTGGAACACCCGAAGCGGGTCAGGAAAGTGGCGGTGGTGGGTTCCCCCATTGTGGGTGATGGGTTGGCGCTCGTGTTGCGCTGCGCGGCCCGGCGCCCCCTGGCCAGCCTGGCCTACCAGATGCCGGGTGTGATTCCGTTGGGAGCCAGGTTCTTCTCTCCGCTCCTGGCTCGGGACTGGAAGACCTGGTACAAGATGTTCGAGCGCGACCTTTCGCGTACTACCCTGGAATCCTTTCACCATAGCATCGCCTCGTTGCGGAGGACGGACTTGCGCCCACGGCTGAAGGAGATCCAGATCCCATCCCTGGGCATTTACGGGCGGATAGATCGCATTGTGAACCCCAGGCAAGGCGAGGTGCTGGCGCGGGGTTCTCAGTTGGCTGAGGTGCGCTACTTTGAGCATTCGGGCCACTTTCCAATGTTGGATGAGCCTGAACTGTTTCACCAGACGCTGTTGGAGTTCCTATCACGGGCCTGAACCCGGGCGACGTGACCTGCGAAAGTCTGAGGGGCTATGGACTTGCCAGCCAGGCGGGGGTAAATGTTCGTATGGCGAATGGAATTGCATCGTCGGGGCGGGGAGCGCCACAGTATTTCTTCCCCAACAAAATGGGGCGGATCGTGCTTTCGGCTCTGGAAGAGGTGATGGGCCGCAACGGAGTCAATGCGATCCTGAACCTGGCCCGGCTGCAGTATCACATTGGGAATTACCCGCCCAACGACTTCGCCAAGGGGTTTGCCTTTGATGAGTTGGGTCAATTGCTGCAAGCCCTGGACGAGATGTATGGGCCACGAGGGGGACGCGGGCTGGCGCGGCGGGCTGGACACGCCTGTTTCAGGTTGGGGGTCAAGGACTTTGGTTCCATGCTGGGTATCGCGGACCTGACTTTTCGCATCCTGCCGCTGGGGATGAAACTCCGGGTGGGCTTTGAGGTCCTGGCTCAGACGTTCAACAAATTCACCGACCACATAGTACGACTGGGAGAGGATGATCAGTACTTTCACTGGATTATGGAACGTTGTGGTGTATGTTGGGGGCGTAAGAGTGATTCGCCCTGTTGTCATCTGGCTTTAGGTATTTTGGAAGAGGGACTGTATTGGGTTGGCGGCGGCAAGACCTTCTATGTCGAAGAGGTGTCGTGCATTGCCGCTGGCGACCATACGTGTACCATCCTGATCAGTAAGCGTCCATTGGGCTGAACGGAACTATGCGCAAGATTATTTTGTTGGATCAGCGTAAGATATTCCCATTCAACGAGCCTGCACGTGATCTGCGCGTGCTGAACAGGCCGCTGTGGCTCCATCAGCGGGATGTACTGGCGCCCTATGCCACGGAAGAGCGTGAGGCAAAGTCGCTGGCTGAAATTGATTCGCGACCGGTGGAGACGCTGGTCTATCGAGACAACCTGTTTTTTGACGAGTTCTTCGTGGACGAATTCATCCGGCTGGCTCGCAAGTCTGGCAAGGCGTGTCGAGTCTCTTTCGAACTGGATGATCGTGCCATCGCCACCCATGCCATTCCTCTGCAGCAAGGTATCCGCCGCAAGGGGGATCTGTACGTTGCGGATATGTGGTATTTCCCGCGCGGCGTCGAACCCCTGGTGCATCCCCTGCTGATGGACACCGATGCGCGCGAGATGGGCTACTATCACGTCCCGACCCACATGTCCGACGACAAGGACCAGCTGGTGTATCAGGTGCCTACCAGGGCGTTTTGCTCCATCGAACACTGGGCTCATACGATTACGGCCAACGTGATCTTTGGCGTGTACGCCCAGGCGGCCCGCCGGGATCGGGAACTGGGGGGCAGCGTCAGGAAGCAACTCAAGACCCTGTGGCGGGCGATGCTGGAACGCAAGCAGGTTCTCTCCTCGTCCGAGTTGGTCCACATCGGGCGCAACTGCAGCATTGATCCTACCGCTGTGATTAAAGGGCCGACCTACATTGGCGACGACGTCAGCATCGGCCCAGGGGCTGTCATTGATGTTTCGTACATTGGCAATCACGTGAACATCATGACGGGCAGCCAGGTCATGCTCAGTGTGGTGTCCGATCGGTGCTTTCTGCCCTTTCGAGCGGCGCTCTTTATGAGTGTGATGATGGAGAGTTCGATGCTGGCGCAGAATACCTGCGTGCAGTTCTGCAGCGTCGGGCGCGAGACCTTCATCGGCGCTGGTACTACCTTCACCGATTTCAACCTGGTGCCCAGGCCCGTTCGAGCGCTCTACGAAGGGGAGTATCGGGAAGCCGGCATGTCGGTGCTGGGCGGTTGCGTAGGGCATCACTGTTTCATCGGCTCTGGCTTCGTCGTCTACCCAGGGCGAGCCATCGAGTCGGACGTGGTCTTGGTGGCTTCGCACGGGAGGCACGTGATTGGTAATACCGTGTATTACGAGGACAGCGATCACTTCGCCATTGAGGTCGGAGGGGATCGGCATGAAAGAAGGTATGAGCCTTGAACCTGGCCACCAGCGTGGACAATTTTGCTTTCGTCATTCATCCGCTCAATCCCAAGCAGGACGTGGCGCGCAAGTATCCGCTGTTGGCCAAGGTGCTGCCCACGAGCCTGATCCACTTCTTCTCCCGTTTCTGGCCCCCGGTCTATCTTTCGCACGTCACTGGGGCACGCTCCGAGGCGACGGGGAAGGAGATCGAGGGGTGGTTGGTGGCTTGCCCGTTTACCGCCCGGCAGATGCTGCAGATGTCACCGCCGGTGGTGTACAAAAAAATCGTTCAGACCGGGCGCATGGCGGAGAGGCTCGGTGCTCGTATCCTGGGATTGTTGGCCTTTACGTCCGTGATCGGGGATGGTGGAGTGACCATTGCTCAGCGTCTCCACATCCCTGTCACCACGGGGCGCAGCCTCACCGTGGCCGTCACCGTTGAGGCATTGGAGCGGGCTGCACGTAGTAGAGGCATCCAACCGGAGTCGGCCGTTACGGCCGTCGTCGGTGCGACGGGGACGATCGGCTCGGCTTGTGCCGAGTGGCTCGCTCCGGCTGTGGCGGAACTGGTGTTGGTTGGCCGGCAAGATGCTCGTCTGGCCCAGGTGGCGGCCCGCGTCCGGGCAGCCGGTGCACGCCGGGTGCGTACCTCGACGCGCATTGAGGATATCGGTGAGGCCGACCTGGTGTTGAGTGCTACCAATACAGCCAGGCCCGTCATTCAGCCGGAGCATCTCAAACGCGGCGCTGTCGTGTGCGACGTAGCCCGTCCGTCGGATGTGTCGCCACGGGTGGCCCGCGAGCGGGACGATGTGCGGATCGTCGAAGGAGGGGTGCTGGATGTGCCTGGTGAGGTAGACTTTGGTTTCAGTTTTGGTCTCCTGCCCGGTCAGGCCTACGCCTGCATGGCGGAGACGATGGTCTTGGCAATGGAGGGGCGGTATGAATCTTATTCGTTAGGAAAGCAGGTTCGCATGGAACAGATCCGTGAAATCGCTCAACTGGCTCGCAAGCACGGTTTTCGGATATCGGCTGGCGGCTGAAATAAGGAGGGAATATGTCACCGGGTAGATTGATGATCGTGGAGGATGATCCTGACATCTCCAATATGCTGCGGATTTACTTCCAGTCGCAGGGCTATGAAGTGACCGTGGCTCAGCGCGGTGAGGATGCGCTGGAAATGTGCCGGCAACAACTGCCCAACATCATCGTGCTCGACATCATGTTGCCGGATATGGATGGCTACGACGTGTGCCGCGAACTGCGGGCCAATCTGCGTACCAGCCACATTCCGATCGTCTTCCTCACCCAGAAGGATGAGCGCTCTGACAAGATCCACGGCCTGGAGTTGGGCGCTGATGACTACATCACCAAGCCCTTCGATCTGGAGGAACTCAAACTGCGGGTCAAGAACGCCATGGCTCGTGCACAATACGAAAGCCTGACCAACCCCACTACGGGCCTGCCCAGTGGCCGGCTGATCGAGGATCAGTTGCGCCAGTTGATGCGCCGGGATGACTGGGGCATCCTCTACGTGGGCATCCAGGGGTTCAGTACGTTTGGTGAGGTGTATGGCTTCGTCGCCGGTGAGGAAGTGCTGCGGTTCGCCGCCATGGCTCTGGGCAAGGCGGTGGATGACGTGGGCACGTCCAACGACTTTATCGGCCACATCGGGGGCGACGATTTCCTCATCATCACGGACAAGAAACTGGTCGGGCCCATCGTTGAGGACCTCAAGCGGCGCTTTAGTGCAGACGTGGGGACACACTACGACTGGGCAACACGGCAGCGGGGTTACCTGGCCAGGCACGATGAAGCGGGTAACGAAATCAGGACTGAACTGATGTCCCTCTCTGTTGGCGTGGTGACGGCCGACGACGGCCCCTTTGCTGACATTCGGGAGATCACCGAGGTAGCTGCCAGCGCCAGGCGTTGAGGAGAGACGATCCAGACTGGCGTGCGGTGCCGGTTACAGGGTGCAAACGTATGCATAAACGGGTAAAGGTACAGCGGCGACCATCAGATGAGCCAGCGAATGTGGACTGTGCCGTCGCCGAGGCCGGGGACAGGCTTGACCTGAAGACAACGCTGGATGCCATCCTGTCGAGCACCCGTCAACTCGTCGCCTACGATATTGCCGAGATCACGCTGTGGGACGAAGAGCGTCAATGCTGCGTGACCCAAGGCTGGGGAGGGGATCAGGCCTACGCCTGGGAGGCAGGAGGGACCTATCGCCTCGACGAGGGATATACGGGCTGGATAGTCCGCCACCGGCGTTCTCTGTTTATCCCCGACGTTGGCGCCCGCAGTGACGTGCGTCCCAAGTTAGACCGGCCTGAGTACCCCTTCCGATCGTACGTTGGCATTCCGCTGCAGATTCGGGGCCGCTTTGTCGGTACGCTCGAACTGGCCCGCTATCAAAAAGCTGCCTGGGAGGAGCGCGACCTGGAAGTGCTCCAGGCCATCGCCAACCAGGCGGCGGTCGCCATTGAGAACGCCCACCTCTTCGCGGAAGCCCGGCGGCGCGAAGAGCAACAGGCCGGGCTGGCACGCATTGCTGCCCTGGCCAGTTCCACGCTGAAACTCGATGACCTGCTGGATCGGGTCATGGGCGAGACGCTCCGGCTGCTGGAAGCGGAGAAGGGCGTGCTTTTGCTCCATGACGAGCAGCAGGACAGCCTCGTAGCGCGCTACCTGACGTCTGCCGGTGCGGACCGTGAGGTGGTGGAGGGGTTCAAGATCCCCACCAGTGCTGCTGGCTTCGAGCGGTCTATTTTCGCTCGAGGTGGGAGTTACTTTTGCAACGACCTTGAGCATGATCCCAACATCATCCCAGCCTATCGTCCCCACCTGGATGCGGTGGGTGTCCGAAACTTCGCCGGTGTGGCCATGCGAGTCAAGGATCGCAATATCGGCGAACTCTACCTGGGCGACCGCAAGGGTGGGTTTGGGCGTGAAGAAGTACGGTTGCTAAAGACTGTCGCCGGGTACTTTGCCAGTGCCATCGAGAACAGCCGCCTGTACGATGAGATGCGGCGCCGTGCCTCTCAGTTGGCCTCGCTGACTGCGACCGCTGCCACCCTCAGCGAGTCGCTCGAACTGGACCACGTGCTGCGGGCGATCGCCTCGGCGGTGCTGGAAGTAATGGGTTGTCAATGCTCGGCCATTTTCGTGTTGGACGAGTCACAGCAGGTGCTGCGGCTGGCTATATCCCAGGGCCTCAGCGCGGAATATGCCGCGCAATCACAAGTGCTCACGCTGGAGCCTGGGGGACGGGCGCACGCAGTAGCAACTGGAGAGCCATTGATCATCTCGGATGTGCAGGCCGATGCCAGCCTGCTCGCTTTCTCGCCGATGTCCGTCCGGGAGGGGTTCAGCGCCTTTGTGGACCTCCCACTTAAGCGGGCCGATCGCGTCATCGGCATGCTGGCAGCTATGTTCGTCGAGCCGCACCGGTTCTCCGATGGGGAGATCGAGTTACTAACCGCATTCGCCGACCAGGCCGCGATTGCGATTGAGAATGCCCGCCTGTACGCGCAGACAGACGAGCAACTGAGGCGGCGGGTCGAGGCATTGAGTGGCCTCCAGCGCGTCAGCCGCGAGGTCAACGCGACGCTCGATGCGGGGCACATCTTGAGCCTGGTGCTGGAAGAGGCCATGCGCTTGAGCCAGGCCATCTGTGGCGCGATCGTGTTGCGCGAGGCCACCAGTCGCCAGTTGCGGCTGGAGGTCTCGGCCGGTTGTCTGCAACTGGAGGAGGCTCGTATACGTAGTATGCTGCAAATGCCGGAGGCCCATCCGCTCCTGGCGCAGGTGTTGCGCACCAACCGGTCGCTGCTGGTCCTTGACGTGGCCGCCGAGGACAGCAGGGGCATCGCCGGTTCTCAAACCCGTTCGATGCTGATCGTGCCGATCTTGTACGAGGAGTCTCTGGCAGGCCTGATCTTCCTGGAGAGCGCGGAGAAGGAATCGTTTGACCAGGGGGTGCTCGAGTTCGTAGAGGGATTGTCGGCTCAAGCAGCCACCGCCATCGGCAACACCCAGCGCTATCGTGAACAGTTGGAGCGAGGGGACTTGCTGCTGCGCCGGGCGGACCAACTCGCGATGGTGTTGCGGGTCAGTCGGGCGCTGCGCTCGGATCGGCCTCTGGAGGAAATACTGGAGGAAATCGCGTACGCGATCCAGGAAAGCGTGGGGTTCAACCTGGTGCTGATCAGCGTGTTGGAGGGCGAGCCACCGATGCAGCGCCGGGTGGCCGCGGCTGGGATCCCCATTACGGCTTTCGAGCGCATGAAAGAGATACGCCAGCCCTGGTCGGTCGTGGCGGAGATGATGCGAGAACACTTCCGTATCAGTCAGAGTTACTACATTCCGGCTGAACGAGGAGCGCACCTGCACGAGCGTCTGGACGTGTACGAGGAGGGAGTCGAGGGCGCTCAGCGCGAGGCCGGCCACTGGCACCCCCGCGATATGTTGCTCGTCCCGCTCGTCGGATCGGGCGGGGACATACGTGGCCTCCTGTCGGTGGACCAGCCACGTGATGGCCGCATCCCTGACCAGAGTGTAGTCGAGGCATTAGAGATTTTCGCCGCCCAGGCAGCACTGGCCATCGAGAACGCTCGCCTGGTGGAGACCCTGGAACGCCGTGCTGAGACCCTGGCTTTGTTCAACGAGGTCAGCCGCTCGGCCAATGCCAAACTTGACCTGAGCGAGGTTTTGAACATCGTCGTCGAGATGGCGCCTCGACTTTTGGGGTGCGAGCATGGCAGCATCTTTCTCCTGGATGCCGAGAGTGGTCGGTATGTGCCCAGCGCGGCCTATGGGTTCCCGCTAGAGCACATCACGTCGCTCACCTTCGCCCCGGGCGAGGGGCTGGCAGGAGCGGTGGCTGAGACCGGCATGCCCCTGGCGGTGGACGATGTGAGGAAGGATCCGCGCTTCATCCCCGGCCCATCAGCGGTCGAGATCGGTGCTACGGTGGTCGTCCCTCTCACGGTCAGCAACCAGGTGGTCGGTGTCCTGTGCGTGGATCGCCGGGAGCCTCACGTGTTCTCGGCTGCCGAGGTGGCGACGCTGTCGGCTTTGGCCGATCAGGTAGCCGTGGCTGTGGAAAACGCGCGCCTGTTTGACAAAGTACGCCGATTCTCGCACGAATTGGAGCAGCGTGTCGAAGAGCGCACCCAGGCCCTGGCCGAGGAGCGTGACCGGGTCGAGACGCTCTATCGGATCACCTCTCAACTCTCGGTCAGCCTGGACCTGGATCACGTGATGAATCGTGCTCTGGAACTGGTCGTGGAGGCGGTAGAGGCCGAACGAGCAGCCATCCTCATGCTAGAACCTGAATCTGGAAGGCTCATCTACCGCGCCGGCCTGGGAACAGGGGCCAAGCCGCCGCCTGGTGGCGTGCCCACGCGCTTCTCTCGAGGCGAGGGACTGGCGGGCTGGGTGATCGAGCACCGTCAGTCGGTCATTC
>Ga0315284_10004346_pt1 | contig 20131 bp, 18 predicted proteins | sample YL17G09_16_MG_FD_203696 | JGI IMG/M metagenome (GOLD analysis project Ga0315284, IMG submission 203696) | Sediment microbial communities from Yellowstone Lake, YNP, Wyoming, USA - YL17G09_16 | ecosystem: Environmental > Aquatic > Freshwater > Lake > Sediment | place: USA: Wyoming | collected...
AACCGCTGCGGGCCCTGGACCACAGCACCTTTGAGATCATCGTGGAGCAAATCGGCTGGACATTGGAGCCGCTGGGCTGGCGAGACCTGCGCATCCAGACCTGGGACCCCAGCGCCGGAGCGTACGTTCCCCTGGCGGCTTTCCTGCCGGAGATTCCGGCTCCGCGTAAGGAAGCCATTCCCAGCGACGAGCAGAGCGTGCCGCTTGCCGTGGTCCCGCCTTCGGCGGCTTACGTGGGCCAGCCTCCGGCTCCCGGGCAAGCGCAGCCACAGGGGGGGCTCAGCGGCAAGACGGTGTACGTCAGTGCAGGACATGGCTGGCAATGGAATGGTTATGCCTGGCGCACCCAGCGCCCGCCCTATCCAGGGGCTCCTTACAGCGGTCCCATTATCGAGGACCACAATAATGCCGAGGCGGTGGACCAGTACCTGTTGCAATACCTATGGAACGCCGGGGCGGACGTCTGGCCGGTGCGGGAGCGCGATTTGAACGGTGTCGAACGCATCGTCAACAACGATGGCGGCACGGGCTATGCCGAGCAGGGGGCATGGTCCACCAGCACTTCCGCCGGCTACGACTTGAACGTGCCGGGGCAAGCGTATCGCTACGCCACGACGGTGACCGGCACGGCTACCGCCACGGCGACCTGGACGGCGGTCTTGCCCGCCGGCGGCCGGTACGCCGTCTACGTCTGGTACCGGGAAGGCGACAACCGCGCTCCTGATGCCCGCTATACGATCCATCACGCCGGGGGGGATACGGTGGCTGTGGTGAACCAGCGGTATCATGGCCGCACCTGGCACTATATCGGCACCTATGGCTTTCGGACCGGGGAGGAGGCGCGGGTCACGGTCACCAACCAGTCCGCCGTGGCCGGCCAGGCCGTCATCGCCGATGCAGTACGTTTCGGCGGCGGGCTCTTCGATGACCTGACTGGTATTCAGACCAGCGCGCCCTATCCACCGGATAGACCCTGGTGGGAGGTAGCGGCATTCTACTATGTGCAGCGGATGGGGGTGGACCCCGATGGATATCCTGACTTTAACGACGTCATCGCCCGGCCCATCTATGTGCGCTGGGAGCACGCTGGAACTGGCGCAGATGCCGTCTATGTCTCCTGGCATACGAATGGGTTCAACGGCTACCAATCGGTTGTCAGCGGCACGGTCAGTTACATCTACAACGGGGAGGTCATCACCAGGCCTGTTACGCCGGGCAGTGCGGATTTGCGCAGTGCCATCCACACCGAGTTGATTCACGATATTCGGGCGGGGTGGAACTCTGACTGGAAAGACCTGGGGGAGCGTAGCCTGAACCTGGGAGAATTGCGTGAGTTGTGGGACGAGGATCCAACAGTGCGTATGCCGGGCACATTGATCGAACTCGCCTTCCACGACAATCCGGAGGACGCCGACGCGCTCAAGGAGCCTGCCTTCCAGATGCTGGCGGCCCGCGCTATCTACCAGGGCATCGTACACTACTTTGAGCGGCGGGACGGGATTGACCTGATCGAACTGCCGGAACCGCCCACCCACCTGAGAGTCCAGAACGCGGGTGGCGGGCAGGTGCGGGTCACGTGGCAGCCCTCCCCGACGGACGCAGTCGGCCTGGTAGGTAATCCGGCCACCGGTTACCGGGTCTACACCAGTACCGATGGGCTGGGCTGGTCGAATGGAGTACCGATGTACCCATCGGCGATGTCCGATGGTCCCCCATCGGCCCCATCGGCCGTGACTGCGACCACCGCCTGCACAATTACCGGCCTCACGACAGGGCAACTGCTGTTCGTCCGGGTCATTGCTACCAACGACGGCGGCGAGTCCTTCCCCACGGAGACGCTGGGGGGCCGCGTAGGGGATGACGTCAGGATCCTGCTGGTCAATGGCTTCGACCGCCTGAACCGCACGATGCTGGTGACCGAGACTGACCGGGTGGAAGGCACAAACATGCGCATGTTCCTGGACCGCATGAACCGCTACGACTACGTGGTCCAGCACGGGGAGGCCATTTCCTATCCGTTCGATAGCAGCAGCAACGAGGCGGTGCGAGATGGGCGACTCCACCTGGACACCTATGCGCTGGTAGACTGGATGCTGGGGGAGGAGTCGGCCCCCGACCAGACGTTGGACGCCGTAGAGCGGAATCTGCTGGCGGAATTCTTGCAAGGTGATGGAGCGCTGTTCCTGAGCGGCACGGAGGTGGGCTGGCACCTGGATCTCATGGGGGCCGACCCTGCCTTCTATCACGACGTCCTGCGCAGCGGTTATGCGGGCGACGATGCAGGGACTTACCAGGTTGCCCCGCTCGCCGGTTCCATTTTCGAGGGACTGGCTCCCTTCCGCTTCGATGCGCCGGGGATGTACGACGCCGATTACGCGGATCAGTTGATACCCGTGAATGGTTCTGTGGCGGCGCTGGCCTATCAGGGGGGGAACGGTGGAACGGCGGCGGTGCAATACCAGGATGGCTGTCGGAGGCTGGTCTATTTTGGCTTTCCGTTCGAGACCATCTGGCCGCAACAACGGCCCCTGGTGATGAAACGGGTGCTGGATTTCCTGGGCGAATGTTGGATGCAGCCCCGGCAGGTGGTGTTCCTGCCGTTGGTCATGCGTGCGAGACCCTAAAGGTGGCGATAGGAATCGCTTGGGAAAACCTTTAGGGTCTTGGTGGGCGAGAGGGGGTTGCGATGCGTCGCGATAAATGGACGGAAGAAACGGTCCCCAGCCGCCGGGTCAGGCCAAGCAGTGAAGTGGAGGAGGGGGGCGCTCGAGCGGACCTGGCGACGGTGCCTGTCTTCGTCTGGGTGTTGGGGTTCGTCGTCGTGCTGCTGGTGTTGAGTGTATGTGGCCTGTGGGCGTTGTACTTGCTGCGCGGGCAGGTGGCCTCCAGTGGTCCTACTCCCACACCCATCATCTGGACGCCCACGGCCAATCCGACGCCCCTGGTTGGCCCGACCCTCGCCCCTACTGAGATAAACGAGCCCACCCCCACCGTCTCATCTGGAATCGCCATCGGTCGCTACGTACGGGTGACCGGCACCGGTGGGTATGGGCTCAGTCTGCGCTCAGGACCCGGCGAGGAAACCACCCGCGTGGACGTAGCATTGGATGGAGAGGTCTTGCTCGTCGTGGAGGGGCCGACGGTGGCCGGTGGTTCTGAGTGGTGGAAGATCCGTGACCCTGAAAACGAAGCGCGGGAGTGGTGGGCGATTGGGAATTTCCTCGAGCCGGTCGAGCACCCCTGAATGGCAAATGAGCAAATGAGCAAATGAACAAAATGCCAGGCATCGTGCTGTCTTACGTTCAGGCTGAGGGCATGTTGGAGGCTCGCGGGGCAGGTCAGGGTTCGGTGGCGGTGTCGCTGGACCTCGGCTTCACAACGACTCAAGTCTCCCTCGAGGCGGGGGGTGTCCGTTTGCCGGACGGCCAGATGTTGACCTGGCAGGGACTGGAGACGATCCGTGGGTCGGAGCGTGGCTGCTTCGTGGTCGAGGACGGCACGCCGCGCAAGATTCAGGTCTTTTCCGAGGAGGCAAACCGGCTCTATAGCCTGATGCCTACCGAGGGAGCACCGACGATGTTGGTCTCCGGGATCCCGATGCATCGCATCAAGGGGATTGACCCACACCGTGATACCCTGCGCAAGATCGAGGCCATTGCTCCCGTGGTGGGACGAGTCCTGGACACGGCGACCGGGTTGGGATATACTGCGATCGAGGCGGCCAGGACTGCGGAACACGTCATCACTATCGAGATTGAGCCGGCCGCGCTGGAAGTGGCGCGGCTCAACCCGTGGTCGCAGGCGCTCTTCGACAATCCCAGGATCGCGCTCGTCTTGGGGGATACCGTCGAAGAGATCGAAGGATTTGAGGACGGGACGTTTGCGCGCATCATTCACGACCCGCCAGCGCTCAGCCTCGCCGGCGACCTCTACTCCGGTGCATTCTACCGGCAACTCTTGCGGGTGCTGCAGCGGGGCGGTCGCCTGTTTCACTACGTGGGTGACCTGGAGAGCAAATCGGGGCGCACCGTCGTCAAGGGTGTGATACGCCGGTTGCAGGAAGCAGGCTTCTCGCGGGTTGTGCGTCGCCCCGGGGCATTTGGCCTGGTGGTCTACAAGTAATTCGGCTGAGGTGATGGCAATGACGGAACGTGAAGTCGTGGAACGCGTCGAGCAACTACGGCGCGAGATTAACTATCACAGTCATCGCTACTACGTGCTGGATGATCCCGTCATCAGCGACGCCGAGTACGACGTGCTGATGGACGAACTACGCAGGCTGGAGGCGGAACACCCGGAATTGGTCACGCCGGACTCACCGACGCAGCGGGTGGAACCGCGGCCCGTCGAGACGTTCGTCAAGGTGGAACACCCGGCCCCCATTCTCAGCCTCGACAAGGCGACCAGCGGGGAGGAGATGCGTGCCTGGTGGGAGCGGGTGAGCAAGTTTATGCCGCCCGATGCACCGCCACCCGCCTGGGTGGTCGAGCCCAAACTGGATGGGTTGACGGTCGTGTTGCATTACGAGGACGGCCGCTTTGTCCTGGGGGCCACGCGAGGGGATGGGACCATCGGCGAGGACGTGACGACCAACCTGCGCACGGTACGCACGCTGCCGCTGCGCATCCCTGTCCCCTCTCCTGGCACTGGGAGAAGGCGCGGGGGTGAGGGCCTCCCCCCCCCCCTCTCCCCCCCCCATGGGGGGGGGCTGGGGGGGGTTGGGGTGAGGGTGGCCCCCCGTCGCCTGGTGGTGCGCGGCGAGGCGATCATGCTGGTCGAGGACTTTCAGCAATTGAACCGCCGCCAGGCCGAGGCAGGAGAGAGACTGTTCGCCAACCCCCGCAATGCGGCAGCGGGCAGCCTGCGGCAACTCGACGCCCGCATCACTGCTGCCCGCCCCATCACCCTGCTATGTTACGCTGTCGTCGAGGTTGAAGGAGTTGTGCTGCGCACGCAGTGGGAGGTGCTGACCTATCTGCGGGAGATGGGTTTCCCCGTCGCAGAACACGTGGCGCGCTTCGAGTCATTGGGCGACGTGATTGTCTACGCCGGGGATTGGATCGGGAAGCGGGACACGGTGTCCTATGAGTTGGATGGCCTGGTGATCAAGGTGGACGACCTGGCGACGCAGGCGGCGTTGGGAGTGGTGGGGCGAGCGCCGCGAGGGGCTGTCGCGTTCAAGTTCCCCGGCCGCGAGGCGACGACCAGGATCGTAGACATTGGCGTCAACGTGGGGCGTACTGGCGTACTGACTCCCTACGCAGTGCTGGAGCCGGTCCGGTTGGGCGGCGTGACCATTCGCAAGGCCACGCTGCACAATTTCGAGGACTTGCAGCGTAAGGATATCCGCCTCGGCGACACGGTGCTGATCCGGCGGGCCGGCGACGTGATCCCCTACGTCGTCGGGCCGGTGACGGCGGTACGTACCGGGGCGGAGCAAGTCTACGAGTTGCCGAAGGTGTGCCCCTCCTGTGGCGAGCCGGTGGTCGCACCGGAGGAGGAAGTGGCCGTCTACTGCATCAACATCGCCTGCCCGGAGCAGCGTGTACGCCACGTCGGCTATTTCGCTGCCGTCATGGACATTGAGGGGTTGGGCGAGCGGACGGCGCAACTCCTGGTGGATCGCGACCTGGTGCAGGACGCGGCTGACCTGTACTATCTCAAGCCAGAGGACCTCTTGCAGTTGGAGGGCTTTGCCGAAAAGAGCGTCAATAACCTGCTAGCGGCCATCGAGGCCAGCAAGGGGCGGCCGCTGGCGCAAGTGACCACTGCTCTGGGCATGCGTGGCGTGGGCGGCACGGTGGCGCAGTTGCTGGCCCAGCACTATCGCTCGGTGGAGGACCTGGCGGCGGCCACCCGCGAGGAGTTGCAGACGATCCAGGGGATGGGGCCACAGACCTCAGGAGCGATCGTGGAGTGGTTCGCCCGCCCACGCAACCGGGAGTTCGTCGAGAAGTTGCGCCGGGCAGGGGTGAGATTGGAGCAGGAGGCTCCCGCAGCGCCCGCGGAGGGAGTGCTGGCAGGGCTGACGTTCGTGATCACCGGGACGCTGCCGACGATGAGCCGCGAGGAGGCGACCCACCTCATCGAGCAGCACGGCGGCAAGGTGACCGACAGCGTCAGCCGCAATACAGACTATCTGGTGGTGGGGGGAGCGCCCGGCGGCGACAAGTACCGCAAGGCGCAGCAACTGGCGGTGCCGATGGTGGACGAGGCACGGCTGCTGGAGTTGGTGGGTCAGGAACCAGGTGGCGCAGCCGGTGCCGTGCCCAGCGGCGGTTCAAGTGGCGAGCCTGCTCAGGGGCAGTTGCTCCTGCCGTCAGGATGATGCGTCCACCCCACCGGAAATGAGGTGCGACGCATCGCACCTTCAGGTTCAAAGGGCAGCCTGTCATTCCGAGCGCAGCGAGGAATCTTCTACGCGATGGGGTACTCGTAGTAGAGGGATTACCCCGCCGGTGCGGGTGCCGCTCTGCGCCGCCTGCTGAGCAGCGCACCCACCACGAGCATCACCGCCACCACCGCCGTCATGGCCCAGGCGGCGCTCGCCACCACCGGCGTGGCGGCGTGCTTGACGGCGATGCCCGCGAAGGCCCATAAGATGACCAGGTTGTAGGCGATGTCCCCACGGGTGAGGCTGACCGCCGACGCGACGCCCGCTCCCACGACGAGCATGATGACCGCCCATGCCTCGGGGCTGATGCCCCAGCCGCTCCACTGAAGGTAGTCCAGGAGCGAGGTCACGTTGGCGATGGTTGCCACCGTGATCCAGCCCAGGTAGATGCTAAAAGGCACGTGCACCAGCCACGTGGCGGCCGCCGAAACGCGGGTGCGGCCGATGCCCAGCCGCAGGTAGATAACGATCAGGAGTGCCAGCAGGGCCAGCATCGCCACCAGTGTGAGCGGGAAGACCTCATAGTGCCAGAGGAAAAGCCAGACGACGTTGGCCACGCTGCTCAGCGCGAACAGGTAGCCGATGCGACGTAGATGCGCGTTCTCCCGCTGCGCGGGCAGCGCTTGATAGACGGCGAAGCCGATCAGCGCCAGGTAGATCAGCCCCCAGATGGAGAAGACGTACCCCGCCGGCACAAAATACACCTGGAAGCGATCCGAGATGGCGCCGGTGGTCTGCCCGTTGAGCGGGAGCGCGTTCGCCAATCCGTTGAGCGCAATGGTGACGAGTACAGCCAGCACGTTGACCACTTGTCTGAGAATGTCCTTTTTCATCTCAATCCTCCTTTTCGCTATACCCCCCCCGGGTAAGCGGCCACGGACCCCCTGCTGGGCAGGGGGCTTGTATGGGAGCCCCCTCGGTGCTGCAATTCTATCACAAATAGCGCCAATGCGCGAATTGTGATTGCAGCACGACCAGAAGGCTCCCGTGCGTTTCGTGGCCTTTCGCATGTCTCGCGGTCCATAGGATCGCCGCTTGACAGCGCTCGCGGGCGTAGTATAGTGCTGCTGAAGGAGGTAACCGCATGATCGGACGTACTCTCATCATTGCCCGCAAGGAGTTGTTACACATCCTCCGCAACCGGCGTACGCTGGTGGTCATGTTCCTCATCCCGGTCGTGCAACTCTTCCTGATGGGCTACGCTGCCACCACCGACATCGAGCACCTGAGCACGGCGGTGATGGACGCCGACCACACTGCGCAGAGCCGTGAGTTGATCGAGGCCTACCGTGCCTCCAATTACTTTGACGTCGTCGCCTACGTCGCGGATGAAGAGGCGTTAGGCCAATTGTTGGACTACGGGACCGTGCGGGCGGGGTTGATCGTCCCGGCCGGTTACGGGGCCGACGTGACGGCCGGGCGGATGGCCAGTGTCTCCTTCGTCATTGACGGTTCAGACCCCACCGTCGCCAACGGTGTCTACGCCGCTTCCCAGCAGATTGGGCAGGCACAGAACCTGCGCCTCGTCGAGCGGCGGTTGGGCATCTCGCCAGAGCAGATGGCGGTCTTGCAGGTCCGTCCCCGCGTGTGGTACAACCCGGAGATGAGAAGCGCCAATTTCATGGTCCCCGGCTTGATCGCCATGATCCTCTTCTTGCTCACCGCCATGCTGACCGCCCTCTCCATCGTGCGGGAGCGGGAGATGGGCACCATTGAGCAACTGATGGTCACCCCCATCCGGCCCATCGAACTGGTGGTGGGCAAGGTGCTCCCCTACATCGCCGTCGCCTTCTTCGACGTGCTGGAGGTGCTGGTGATCGGTGTCTTTTGGTTCGACGTGCCGGTTCACGGCAGCGTCCCCTTGCTCCTGGCCCTCTCCGCCCTGTTCCTGATGACGTCGCTGGGCATCGGCATCTTCGTCTCCAGCGTCGCCGGCACCCAGCAGGAGGCCATGCTGCTGGTGTGGCTCATGATGCTGCCCTCGATCTTCCTGGCCGGGTTCTTCTTCCCCCTGGAGGCCATGCCCGCTTTCCTGCAGGTCCTCAGTTACCTGGTTCCCCTGCGCTACATGCTGATCATCATGCGGGGCATCGTCCTCAAGGGGGTGGGGCTGGAGGTGCTGGCCGGGCAGGTAGTCGCGCTGGCCGTCTTTGGGGTGGCGATCATGGTCTTTGCGGCGGCGCGCTTCCGCAAGAGGCTGGGGTAGGATGAAGAATCAGCGAATCGGCGAATCAGCGAATCAGCAAGTCGGGAAATCGGCAAATCAGCACCCGGATGTACTCATTCGCATTGGCGAGCCAGGGAGTGAGGGCTGGGTTATCGAGGCGCACGATCTCAGCAAGCGGTTCAAGAAGGTCACGGCGGTGGATGGGCTCGATCTGAGCGTGCGGCGCGGCGAGATCTTTGGCCTGCTGGGGCCGGACGGGGCCGGCAAGACGACCACGATCCGCATGCTGTGCGCGATCATGGACCCCAGCGCGGGCAGTGCCCAGGTGGCAGGGTTCGACACTGTGAAGCAGTCAGAGGAGATCAAGAAGCGCATCGGCTACATGCCGCAACAGTTCTCCCTCTACGGTGACTTGACGGTGCTCGAAAACCTGGTATTCTTCGCCGACATTTTTGAGGTCCAGCGCCAGGAGCGGGAGGAACGCATCGCGCGCTTGCTGGCGTTTGCCCGCCTGACCGAATTTCAGGGACGGCGGGCAGCCCATCTATCCGGTGGCATGCAGAAAAAACTGGCCCTGGCCTGCACCCTGATTCACTCGCCCGAAATCATCTTCCTGGACGAGCCAACTACCGGCGTGGATCCGGTCTCGCGGCGGGAGTTCTGGGACATCCTGACCGAACTGCACTTGCAAGGGGTGACGCTGTTCGTCAGCACCCCCTACATGGACGAGGCGGAGCGTTGCTCGCGGGTGGGACTGATGTACGAGGGGCAGCTCGTCGTGTGCGACGCACCGGAACGCATCAAGGGGTTAGTGGAGGGGGAGTTACTGGAACTCAGGCCCGGCCAGTTGCGCGAGGCTAGCACCCTGCTGTCGGGGCTGCCGGGGGTGCTGGAAGTGCAGACCTACGGCGACCTGCTGCACGTGTTCGTAGACGACGCCGGCGAACGTGTGCCCGCAATCCGGGCCGCGCTGGCCCAGGCGGGGATCGCCGTCGAGGGCTTGCGCCAGACCCGCCCACGCATGGAGGAGGCGTTTATTTCGCTCATAAGGAAGCAGATGGATGGGAGATGACTGGGGGTGCTCCTGGCGCTCAAGATGGTCCCGCCTGCCGTGTGGGCCGAGAGTCGCGAGATGGCGCGCGAGGTGATGGCGGCAGGCAAGCCGGTGAGTAGGACCGCGGCGGTGGTGATCGCCTTGCTCTGGTTGTTATTGGCGGCGGTGGGGGTTGTGGCTGTAGTGAGGGTGTTATGAGTGACTATGCTGTCGAGGTAGTGGATCTGATCAAGAGGTTCGGGGATTTCACGGCGGTGGACGGAGTGACGTTCGAAATCCGGCGTGGAGAGATCTTTGGGTTCCTGGGGCCCAACGGTGCGGGCAAGACGACGACGATCCGCGTGCTCCTGGGGCTCCTACGGCCCACGTCGGGCCGTGCCTCTGTGCTGGGGTACGACGTCGTGCGCCAGCCGGAAGAGATCCGCAAACACATCGGCTACATGTCGCAGCGCTTCAGCCTCTACCAGGACCTGACGGTGAGCGAGAACCTGGACTTTTATGGCCGCACCTACGGTGTGCGCGGCGAGCGGCTGCGGAAGCGCAAGCAGTTCGCCATCGGCATGGCCGGGCTGGAGGGACGAGAGCGAGAGTTGACGCGCAACCTCTCCGGTGGCTGGAAGCAGCGGCTGGCGCTGGGGGCCGCCATCCTCCACGAGCCAGAGATGCTGTTCCTGGACGAGCCAACCGCCGGGGTAGACCCCATTTCACGGCGGACCTTCTGGGACCTGCTGTACCGCCTGGCAGAGGGTGGGACGACCATCTTCGTCACGACGCACTACATGGACGAGGCGGAGCACTGCCAGGCCCTGGCGTTCATCCACGGTGGGCGTATCATCGCCCGAGGGTCGCCCGAGGAGATCAAACTGCACAAGATGCAGGGCCAGGTGTTGGAGATTGACTGTGCGCAGCCCGACGTGGCGATCAGCCTCCTGCGGGATATGAGCCTGTTCGAGGAGGTGGCGCTATACGGCGCGCTGATCCACGTGGTGGCCGAAGGGGTCACCGAACACAAGCCTCGCATCGCCCAGGCCCTGGCTGAGGCCGGCGTCCAGGTGCGCAGTATAGACGTCATCGCCCCGTCGTTGGAGGACGTCTTCATCTCCAACGTGCGGAATCATGGTGTAGAGGAATGAGTAAATGAGTATATGTGGCGAATGGCGAATCGCAAATCGCAAATCGCGGATCGCAAATCGCGGATCGCAGATTGCAAACCACGCAACACGCAACACGCAACACGTTTCACGTTTCGCGTTATGTTCATTGTTCCTTATTTTGGTCGCCTGCTCCAGCCCCCAAACGAACGGCCCCATCACCGCTTCCGGGTTCATCGAGGCTGAGGAGGTGGCGGTGGCGTCGGAGTTGGGTGGGCGCGTGGTCGAGTTGCCGGTGAGCGAAGGGGACGAGGCCGGGGCCGGGCAGGTGCTGGCGCGGCTGGACGGGACGCTGCTCGAAGCCAGGATCGCTGCCGCGCAGGCAGCGCTGGACGTGGCCCAGGCGGGGCTGGCCCAGGCGCGGGCGGGGGCGCGCCCGGAAAGCATCCGGCAGGCGGAGGCCGCGCTGGCCCAGGCGGAGGCCGCTCGCGACGGAGCCTACCAGGCCTGGCAGGATGTGATCGCCATCCGGGACAACCCCCAGGAATTGGACGCCCAGATCGTGCTGGCTCAGGCACGGGTGGCGGCCGCAGAGGCTGCGCTGGCCCAGGTAACCGCGCTGAAAGACGCGGCCGAGATCGCCAACGACAACTTTGCGGAGGGCATGGCGGCGCTGGACGAGGCCAGGGAGCAAGTGAAGGACATCCCAGAGCCGTTCCGCCCGCGTATATCGTCGCCGCCCCTGGACTTTCACCTGATCCCCAACGTCTACTGGAAAGCGTGGGTGGGGGTCAACAGCGCCCAGGCCGGGCTGGACGGAGCACGGGCGGCGCTGCGCGACCTCTACGCCATGCGCAGTAACCCCCAGGCACTGAACGCCCAGGTGGACGCGGCCGAGGCGCAATACCGGTCGGCCGAGGCCGCCGTCCAGATGGCGCAGGCCCAGTTGGATGCGCTGCGGGCCGGTGCGACCGCAGAGGAAATCGCCGCCGCCGAGGCCCGGGTCGAACAGGCCCAGGCTGCGCTCGGCGCCCTGATCGTGTTGCGCGACAAGTTGACCATCACGGCGCCGGTGGGCGGGTTGGTCCTGGAGCGCAGCATTCACGCCGGAGAACTGGCCGGGCCGGGGGTGACCCTGCTCACGTTGGGCGACCTGGACCAGGTGACCCTGACCGTGTACGTGCCGGAGGACGAGTTGGGATACGTCCTCATCGGCCAGCAGGTGGAGGTTCGGGTGGACAGTTTCCCGGAGCGGGCGTTCCAGGGGCGCGTCGTCGCCATCGCCCAGGAAGCAGAGTTCACCCCGCGCAACGTGCAAACTCAGAAGGAGCGCGTGAATATGGTCTTCGCCGTGGACGTCAGTATCCCCAACCCCGACCATGCCCTCAAGCCAGGCATGCCGGCAGATGCGGTGATTGTGGTGGAGGAGCGGTAGAATGAGCAAATCGGCAAACGGCAAATGGCAAACGGCAAATCGCAAGCCACGCAACACGCAACACGTATTACGTATTACGTATTACGCATTACGCATTACGTTTTGCTCATTGTTCATCCTCCTGACCGGCTGTGGAAACGACGTGGCCAATGGGCCGATTATGGCTTCCGGGTTCATCGAGGGCGAGGAAGTAGTCGTCGCGCCGGAGACGTCGGGCCGCATCGCCGAGGTACTGGTGGACCGCGGGGACGCGGTGCGTACAGGCGACGTATTGGTCCGCCTGGACGATGCGGTGTTGCAGAGCCAGCGATTGGGGGCGGAGGCGGGGCTGGCGGCGGCCCGGGCCGATTTGGCGCAGGTGGTAGCCGGTGCCCGGCCGGAAGAGGTCGCCGCGGCGCGGGCCGCGCTGGCCCAGGCGCAGGCACAGCGGGATGGGGCGGCCCAGGCCGTGATCAACGCCCGCCAGGCGATCACCAACCCCCTCTCGCTCGACGCCGAGATTGACGCCGCTCGTACCCAGGTGCAGCTGGCCGCACAAAACGTCGAGCTGGCCAAGGCGAACCTGGCGGAGACGGAACTGAAGCGCAACGTCTATGCCGACCAGGGGGGAGACGTGGAGCGCAGTTGGGACTTGCAGGTGCAGGCAGCCCGGGCGGCGCTGGCACAGGCCCAGGCCGAACTGGATGGGGCGCTAAAGTACCTCGATGCTCTCCTGGCCATGCGGGCGGAGCCCCTCACACTGGAGGCCCAACTCCACGTCGCCGAAGCTCAGCACCGCCTGGCCGAGGCGCAGGTGGCGGCCGCGCAGGCTGCGCTGGATGAACTGGAGGCTGGCCCGACCGAGGAACAGGTCGCCATGCGTGAGGGCCAGGTACGGCAGGCCGAGGCTGCCGTGCGTCTGGTGGACGCCCAGATGGCCCAACTCACGCTGACTGCCCCGCTGGATGGCGTCGTCGCCACCCGCAGCGGCCAGGCCGGTGAGACGGCGACGGCGGGTGCGCCGCTCATGACGATCGTCAACCTGGACGAGGTGACGCTCGTCGTCTACATTGCCGAGAACCGCATTGGGCAGGCAAAGGTGGGACAAGAAGTGGAGGTACGGGTGGACTCTTTCCCAGAGCGCGTGTTCGTCGGGCACGTCGCCAGCATCGCGGGAGAGGCCGAGTTCACCCCACGCAACGTGCAAACGCAGGAGGAGCGCGTAAACCTGGTCTTCGGCGTCAAAGTGCGCATCCTCAATCCCGACTACGCGCTCAAGCCGGGGATGCCGGCGGATGCGGTGATTATATTGGATGAGCGGTAGCAGATACCACGAGTGGCGAATGGCGGATCCTGGATCCTCAAGTTCTCTTTCCTACCGGAGCCAGGTACACCACGAATTCCTTTTGCCCGTCCACGCCCACGATCGCGTCTACCCTCTTCTGGTCGTACGCTGCGATGGTGCACGTGCCGGTGCCGATGGCCTTGCTGGCCAGATACAGATTCTGGCAGCTGGTCCGGTTCGAGTTGTTCCTACTCTTCCCACAAGTTGGCTTTGGGGAATTCCCTGCACTTCTCCATCTGCCTCAGTTCTCAACGTCCCAAGAAATATCTGGTCGCTGTTTCTTGCATAGTTCTAAGAGCTCTGGAATGCGATTACGGCGGCCTAGGTGATCGACCAATTCTCTGGCTTTAGCAGCCTTTCCTTCTCCTGGCAGGTCGCCATAATCTACGTTTAGGTCGAAGCAGAGCGATCGCAGCTCGCCTTCATTGAAACGAGTGCTGAGCATTCGCCGCAGTTCCATCAAGTGTTCTCGCTGTGATACTCTTGTTACACTGTAATGGTCTGTCTGTAAACCATTGTTCAAACACCAATCGGCAAACGCGGATGAAAACAGTCGGTACTCGTTTTCAGGACTTGGATCGACAATCACCAGGCACCGGTCCACGAGCGACCGAATCTGGGGGCCATCAGCAATTGGCTGGTGACTGGCGAGGTTGTAAAGCCACCTTCGCTCGGTATCAGAAGAGGTGCTCCAATAGTACTCAAAATGTGGCACTGCATCCCTCTTGAAAGCGCGAATAGCCTCTGCTCTAGCTTTGCCCAAAGGCCATTCAGCACAGTCCAGTTTACTATAAAGGTGGTAACAAAGCAGTTGTACGAAAAAGGGGTGATATCCTGTTATGTCATACAGGAAGGGCATCTGAGCAGCCAATTTCTCCGCCAGGGTGTGGTCCGGGTTGGCTTGCTGAAAGTAGCGATATATGAGGTCGTGGACCTCATCTTCCTCAAAAGGCTGAAGAGCTATGGTAGTGAATATGTTAAAAAGGGGAGAGCGGTGGAGGGCGCTATGGCTGTAAGACATCTCCTCCAGACGCCTTAAGCTTGTACGAGTGGCGATGACAAACGATATGTTTCTTGCCATTGATGTCAAGCTTCGAAGGTGGTCGTAGAACGGCACACCAAACCTTTGGTTCTGAGCCGTGAACTCAAACTCATCGAGTAGTAGGTTGAATTTCAGACCAATGTGCTCCAACTCGCTGAACATTCTTCCTATTCTTCCTATTCTCCCATGAACCAGGGATTCCTCTGCAGTCGCTAATATCTGCTCTACACTTTCTGAATGAGAGAGATGTCTGTACGGGACTTCGGCAGCGATGGCGTTCACTATTGCTTGCCAGAAGTTGGTTTGACCCGCTTGTATGGAAAGGCTCTGAAAGTCGAAATATAGCGGTACATAGGAGTGAGGTAGTCCTATCTGGGTTGAGACATTACAGTTAGCCAAGTGACGAAGGAGGGATGTTGCGCCAGTGCGTCGTTCAGCAAGAACAGATACGCTCTGCAGGCTGGCCATAGCGAGGGCGACGTGTCTAAGAATATGTTCCCGGCCAATGAAATCCGTTGGAGCTAAGACTGCATTCAGTCGGAAAGGATTCAACTTCGAGTCCACGGGATCTCCATGCCTTGTGGATTTTAACTCACGGTAAACAGTCAACAGTGTAGTAGATAAGCTCTAGCACGGAAGTGAGCTGAGATGCCGGAGACTGCTTGACGTCAAACAACCCTACCTTTACGCAGAGTCGCTTGGTCATCCAGAACGTTGCTCGCTCCATGTCAAGCGTGGCCCATCCAGTAATAGCGATACGAGATTCAGAATATCGCGCCCCACGACGCCCCAGTTCTGGTCAATCAACAGAAACCGGCCCTTGAAGACCTTGTTCAGGAGAACCAACTCAAGTTGAACAGCCGGAATGAGACTGGTGTTGCCATCAAAACCTGTGACTTCGTAACTCGCGTCAGGAATGACTTGCGCGCCAAGTTGGTCTATGACTGCTTGGGGTACCAGAGTAACATCAGCTCCAGAGTCGAGCAACATTGGCACATCAGATGCTTTTCTGCCGTTCTGTGGATTGCGCAGGGTCGTCTTTGCTAGAGGTGCAGGTGGGTCGAACAGGGTATCATCGTATGTTGGCATCTGGCGCCACCTCTACCATCTCCTTCTTAAAGTCGGCTGCCTGTTCAGGATGTACCAGGCGAGGACTCACAATGTGGACTTGCTTGATCTCCAGGTCAGGCACGACTACGTACACTTTTGTTCGCTCTGGCAAGCGGACGTCGGTTATCAGTCTGATTTGTCCCTTATCCACCACACCTTCGAAAGTTGCAACTTCCACTGTACACCTCACTTATTCACACTGTTGACAACGTGCATAGTGAAGTATACGACGGAACACCCGCAAGTCAAGCGTTACTGAATGGAAAGGCATTCTGGTGTCTGCCAGGTCCCCTGCACCAGCGGCCCCATGGACCCCCCCTCGTGGATGCGGCGGATGGCCTCGGCCAGCAGCGGGGCGATGGAGAGGATGCGCAGTTTGGGGTGTTGCCGTTCCTCCGGCACGTGAATCGTGTCGGTAACGACCAGTTCGGCCACCAGGTCGCTCCCCAGCCGCTCCACGGCCTCGGGGAGGAGCACGGGGTGGGTGATTGCCAGGTAGATGGGGAGCCTGGCCCCGGCCTCGATCAGTGCCGGCAGTTGTGTCAGCACGCTGCCGCTGGCGATCACGTCGTCTACGATGATCGGCGTCCGGCCGGCGATGTCTCCGGCGATGCTCATCACCTCTACACTGCCCTCTTCCGTCCGCCGTTTGTACATCACTGCCAGGGGCAGATCTAGCAGCCTGGCGTACCGGTTGACCAGCCAGGCCCGGCCCACGTCAGGGGAGACGATGGTGGCATCGGCGAACTCTGTGCGCCGAAAATACTCTGCCAGGACCGGCAGCGCCGTCAATGGGTCCACTGGAATGTCGAAGAAGCCCTGGGTGGCCGGGGCGTGGATGTCCACGTAGACGACCCGCGTTGCCCCCATCTGTTGGATCATGCGGGCCACGACCTTGGCACTGATCGCCTCTCGGCCCCACGCCATGCGATCCTGGCGGGCGTAGGGAAAGTAGGGCACCACGACGTTGATCGTGTGGGCCGAGGCCCGCCGAAAGGCGTCAATCATCAGCAGCAATTCCATCAAGTGGTCGTTGACCGGGGCTGAGCAGGGTTGGATGATGTAGATGTCCTGGTGGCGTACCAGTTCCTCGATCAGCACGTGGATTTCGCTGTCGGGAAACTGGGTGATGGTCACCGGCAACAGTGGCTGGCCCAGTATGCCGGCCACGGCCTGGGCCAGCGGCGGGTTGGCTCGCCCGGTGCAGACGCGCATCTCACGCCCTTGCATGTTCCTCCTCCTCCCAACAAAGCCCCGCCCACCCGAAACGTTCCCAGTCCACTTTTCCTTGTGTGTCGAATTGGACTCCCTCGTCTTCCAGCAGTGCCCGCTGCAGATCGCGGCTGTCTTCCCACCGGCCAACGGAGATGCGGCCCTGGCCGTTGATGACGCGGTGCCACGGCACGTCGAGGCCCTCCGGCAGGCTGTGCAGCGCCCACCCAACCGTGCGCGCGGCGTGGGGCTGGCCGAGCATGCGGGCGACCGCTCCGTAGGACGTGACCTTGCCGGGCGGCACCTGCTGCACCAGCCGGTAGACTTGCTCGAAGAATCCGGGCATCTTACAACATCTCCAGGAAGGCGGCCACGCGCTCCCGTATGGCCCCCTCGTTGTAAAGGCGCTCGTCGCACATGTCGGCCTCCAGGATCAGGGCGGGCAGCCCCAATTCGTCCCGCAGATGGTCCCGGGTGGCGTGCTGCGTCGTGGAGAAGGGCTTGCAGGAGCGGTTGGCGTGCATCACCATCCCATCCACCTGGAAGCGCCGGGCCAGGCCGGTGATGGTCTGCAAGCGCGTGGGCAGGTCCACGTTGATGAACACGCCGGTATAGGCCCGCGCCAGGGTGACGAACGGCTCCTCCTCCAGGTCGAGGGCCACCGTCCAGGCGTTCGTGTAGGTATCGGCGACGAAGCACGCGCCGGCGTCCATGAAGGGGCGGAAGAAGCGGTAGAGGTGATACCAGATGGCGATGTTGTCCCACAGCAGCCGGTAGCGCTCGCCAGGGACTGCGCCAACTCCCTGGGCCACACGTTCCTCCAGTTCCGCATTGAGGCGGCGATAGCAGGTCACGGCCTGGCGCGTGCCACGCAGCGCGACGATGGGCGCCATGGCGACGAACAGGTCGGGCGCGTTGATGGGGGAAGGCCGCTGCTGGCCGAATTCCAGGATCTCTTGCCACAGCGCGATCGCCTGGCGCGACAGGTCGAGCACCGAGCGGAACCTGTCCGGTTTCAGATGGCGACCGGTGTGCCCCTCCAGCCACGCGACGAACTCGCGCAACTGGTCGGCGACGTAGGCCACGCTGTGGGCTTCGGCCGGTGTGGCGCGCTGGAAGGGGACGTCCAGGACGAAGAGGGGTACGTCGTAGAGCGCCGCCAGCGCCTCGTACCACTTGAGCACCGTGCCGCAGATGTTGTTACAGCAGACCAGCAAGTCGGGGCGGGGCATGCCCTTGAGGGGGGCCTCCTTTGGCTGTAGCACCGCTCCGATGTGGCTGCGGGCATAGGAGCACAGATCGGCCGGGTAGCCGTTCGCTTCGGCCACCTGGCACAGGTGCACGGCAGCCTTGCGCGCCCCGCACAGTGCGCCATAATTCTCCGGGTAGAGGGTGAGGATGCCCAGCGCTTCCAGGATCTCGACCGGCGCACCGCTGGTCACGTAGGCCAGCGGCTTGAAGCGCGCCAGCACCTTGCGCTGCACGTAATAGCGCGCCATCACGCGGTTGATCTCTGGGAGGGTCTGCAGGCGAGGGTATTCGGACATGTTCAGGCCTCAGGTTTCGTGCTGGTGACGCGTCACCCAAGGAGACAGACTATCTCGCACGCTGCGGGGGTAGTGTTGCGCCCATGCCTCTAGTTTGTCCCATTTCTGGACTGATCATACCATCAGTGGAGCATTTCGACAAATGCCTCCACCCGCGTGCGCAGTTGCCCGGCCTGAGAGACCTGCTCCAGTTCGACCAGCAGGTGGGGCACGCCGGCACGGTCCAAGGTGTTGGCCAGTTGCACATAGTCGAAGCCGTGTGGTTCGCAGAACTTTTGGCGGGCAAACAGCACTCCATGAGCGCCCCGCTCCTGTACGAGCGATAGTAAATGAGCCGCGCGGGTGGGCTGGGAGCAGTGCTTGGTCGGCGTGGGCACCAGCGCCAGCAGCCGGTCGGCCAGTGCTGCGAAGGGCTCGCCGTCTTCGGCCACGTCCACCGCAAAGTATCGCTCCCCCAGGTCTAATAGATCCCCCGCCACCCGGCCACCCGCTTGCGCGATGACCTCGAAGAGGGTCGGGTCCGCCAGGGCGGACCCGACCAGAAGGACACGAAGCAGCCTTTCTCTGCCATTCTCGTCGGGGGGAACGGACGGCTGTGCAAGCAGCCGCTTGACGTGCTCGTTGTACGTCTCCTTGGGCGTCTGAAAGGCGGCCTGCACCAGCGCATACAGGTCGGGCGGGGCGAAATCGGCCGCACGGGCGTACAGCCGCCGGACCAACGCCCGGGTCCGGTTGTAGAGCGCGATGCTCTCCCGCAACGCATCGTCCGATATGGAGCGGCCGGTCAGCGCCTGGATGCGCTCGCGCAGCGACCGCAGTTCGGCCAGCAGATACGGCCGGGAGGAAGGGCTATCCAGGCGCGACGGCATCCCAAAGTGGAAGAGCGGGATGTGGGGGACGTGCCGCCGCCACAGGTCCGTCAGCCCCTGCACCATGTCGCAGGTTTGGGCGAAGGCCATCCCGGCCAGGCCGTCCAGTTTGCCCGCCAGTGCCTGGTCGAAGGCGGAACCGGCCACCCAGCACGTGAAATTCGGCACGTGGGTGCGGGCCTGCCCGTAGTCGTCTGGGGTATGAAAGATGAACACAGGAGTGAACCCCGCCGCGTGGAACAGTTCTTCGGGGACGTAGGCGGTAAGGAAGCCCATCAAGTATTCCATCTCTACTCCTGGGCAATGAGGGCAGCGCCGATGGCGCCGGCCAGTTGGGCGTGCTCTGGCACCAGGATGGGGTGGCCCAGTTTCTCCTCCAGCATACGGGCTACACCGGCGTTGCGAGCGACACCACCGGTCAGCACCACGGCATCCCGGAGCGGGATGCGCCCGGTCATGGTGGCGATGCGGGTGGCGATGGCTTCGTGGATGCCGGCGATGATCTCGGCCCGCGGCACACCGGCAGCCAGGTGGGTGACGACCTCCGACTCGGCAAAGACCGTGCAGGTGCTGGAGATTCTGGCGCGGCAGGGGGTAGATAGGGCCAGCCGGCCAAAGTCAACCAGGTCCACCTCCAGCGCGTGGGCCATCACCTCCAGGAAGCGCCCGGTGCCGGCGGCGCACTTGTCGTTCATCACAAAGTCGAGCACCTTGCCGCCGCTGCCCACGGCGATGCCCTTGCTGTCTTGCCCGCCGACATCAATCACGGTGTGCACGTCGGGGCACAGGTAGTGCGCGCCCCGGGCGTGACAGGTGATCTCGGTGACCGTGCGATGCGCACCGGGGACCTGCACGCGGCCATAGCCGGTAGCGACGGTGCGGGCGA
>Ga0315284_10004349_pt1 | contig 20126 bp, 19 predicted proteins | sample YL17G09_16_MG_FD_203696 | JGI IMG/M metagenome (GOLD analysis project Ga0315284, IMG submission 203696) | Sediment microbial communities from Yellowstone Lake, YNP, Wyoming, USA - YL17G09_16 | ecosystem: Environmental > Aquatic > Freshwater > Lake > Sediment | place: USA: Wyoming | collected...
ATTTCAACCACTTCCCGATAGTCGAATCTTTCCAGTTCGAACACGTTAGCTTCCCTACCCATTCGCCAAGGCCAATAACTGTGGCTGTCACTATTTGAAAGCAACGTGAACTTATCAAGGATGCTCAGACGCCAGTTCATAGGGGGATCAGACGAAAGACCCGTCTCCAAAGCATGAATATGCCGAGTTTTGTCCTCGTAGCATTCTTCAACGCTATTGAACCCGCTGAATGCGCCGAAAATGCTGAACCAAGGTGTCCAAACGTGAGCTGGAAAAACCATGTTCCAATCGGAAATTTCCATTACTTCTTCAACAAGGTGCGCCGCGCTCATGCTCAAGGTCGGTCGCCCATCCGACGTCAAGCTTCCATATTTTGCCAACCTGTCATTGGTTTGAATTGCAGTTTCCAAGCTTGGCGTAACGATGACGTGATGCACCTTCTTGGTCTGATCGTGCACTGTCCACATTGTACAGACTTCAGTTGTCACGACAAAACGCACATGCGAGACAGGGTCTTTCTCAACATGGTAGAATCCTGAATCAGCATCCTTAACAAGGACCTCTTTCAGTTCTTGGAGCCACTTGGGATGAGTGAAATCTCCTGTTCCTACAAGGTTGAGCCCTTTGATCTTTGCGAATCTAGCTATCTCTTTGATGCCCATGCTTTCACTGGTCGCCCTACTGTAGCGACTGTGCAGATGCAGGTCGGCGATTACTCGGATTTAAATCACATCCTTTACTGTTCTCAAAGTCATTGTAGAAGCTCTTCTTGTTTCAGGAACTTACCTTTCTCCGTTCTTCTTTAAGAACTTTCAGGAATGATTGAAATGCCAAACGCGTACGCTGTGCTTTGAACCCACATTTGAACTGCGCACGTGAAAAAACAAAACCCAAATTTTAAAGTGCCCTCTCGCAGGTAACGTTTGCCGGGTGTTTGTCAGGAGTCAAGGGAGGACTTATCAGCTCACTCACAGAGATAGTGGTTACACCCTCAATTAGAAAGAGGCTTGGCTATGGCTAAACAAATGGGATTGAACATGAAGGAAGTTAAGGGTGCAAGCGGCGCGAATTTGGGTTTTGAAGAGAAAATGTGGAAGGCAGCCGACAAACTTCGAAATAACATGGACGCTGCGGAGTACAAGCACGTTGTCTTAGGTCTTGTCTTCTTGAAGTACATTTCTGACGCGTTCAAAGAAGTGCATGAGGAACTTGTAAACGACCCCGAGAAGCTGTCAGACCCTGAAGAAATTGACGAGTACAAAATGAGAAACGTGTTTTGGGTGCCGCCTGAAGCAAGATGGGACCAGCTTCAGAAAAACGCGAAGCAACCCACCATTGGAACGAATGTTGACGACGCCATGGATGCGATAGAACGAGACAACAGTTCTCTGAAAGGTGTCTTGCCCAAGAATTATGGTCGCGAGGGGCTGGACAAGCAAAGGCTTGGCGAGCTAATCGATTTAGTCGGCACCATCGGCTTGGGCGATAGGGAAAGCAGAAGCAAAGACGTCCTAGGCAGAGTCTACGAATACTTCCTGGGACAGTTTGCGGACGCTGAAGGAAAGAAGGGCGGACAATTCTACACGCCAAGAAGCATAGTGCAGTTGCTGGTAGCTATGATTGAACCATTCAAAGGGCGGGTTTTTGACCCATGCTGCGGTTCAGGCGGAATGTTTATTCAAAGCGAGAAATTCGTCCAAGCCCACTAAGGCAGGTTAGACGACATAAACGTGTACGGTCAAGAGTCAAACCAGACGACTTGGCGACTGTGCAAGATGAACTTGGCAATACGGGGCATAGAATCAAAGTTTTTGATATGGAATAATGAGGGCAGCTTCCTGAATGATGCCCACAAGGACTTGAAGGCAGATTATCTTCTTGCGAATCCGCCGTTTAATGATTCAGACTGGAAAGGCGATTCCGTCAGAGAAGACATGCGGTGGAAATATGGGGTTCCGCCTGTGGGAAACGCCAACTTCGCATGGGTCCAACACTTCATACATCACTTGGCACCAAGAGGCGTTGCAGGCTTCGTTCTCGCCAATGGCTCCATGAGTTCCAACACGTCAAACGAGGGAGAAATCCGAAAAAACATGGTCGAGGCAGACGTGGTTGACTGCATGGTTGCGCTGCCGTCCCAGCTATTCTATAACACCATGATTCCAGCATGCCTATGGTTCATCGCCAGAGACAAACAAAACAACAAATTTAGAGACCGAAGAGGAGAAGTACTATTCATCGACGCAAGAAAGCTAGGAGCAATGGTGGACAGAAGACACAGGGAACTAACCCCCGAAGACATCAAGAAAATAGCCGACACCTACCATGCTTGGAGAGGAGAACCCGTCAACGCACAAAAAATGGACTATGTTGATGTTCCTGGATTCTGCAAAGCTGCAAAGCTTGACGAGATAAGAAAACAAGGTCACATACTAACGCCTGGGCGGTATGTTGGTGCTGAGGAAGAAGAGGATGACGTAGAAAAATTTGAGGAAAAGATGAAACAGCTTGTTTCAGAACTAACGGAAGAATTCCAAGAATCAGGTGAGATGGAAGTGGAAATAATTAAGAACCTCAAGAGCTTAGGCTATGGAACATAATTATCAGCAGTCAATTTACGGAGAGATTCCTTCCGACTGGCGTATTGACAGCCTCAAGGATGTTTGTGTTAAAGAAGAGGGCATTCTTACAGGACCATTCGGAAGTCAGTTACACCAGAAAGACTACCAATCTAAAGGTACGCCAATTATAACTGTTGAGCATTTGGGTGAGAATTATTTGTTTCATTCAGACCTGCCACGCGTTTCGGATAGTGATTATAAAAGGCTCTCAAGATATAGCCTCCAAGCTGGAGACATTGTATTTAGTCGTGTTGGTTCTGTCGATAGGCGTGCATTAGTTAGAGAAGAAGAAACGGGCTGGCTCTTTTCGGGGCGCTGTTTGAGGGTTAGACCAAATCGCGACGTTATCAATCCTGAATTTTTATCTTGGTTCTTTGGTCTGCCCATCTTCAAAGACTATGTTCGTCGAATTGCCGTTGGCGCTACAATGCCTTCGTTGAATACTGCGCTTCTTAGTAATGTTGAAATCATTGTTCCTCCGCTCCCAGAGCAGAATCTAATAGCCAGAACATTGTCCTCACTAACCGACAATATACTTCTAAACAACAAAATGAATAAAACCCTCGAAGCTATTGGTCAGGCGGTTTTTAAGCGTGGGTTTATTGATTTCGAGTTTCCGAATGAGGAAGGCAAGCCCTACAAATCATCAGGCGGAGAAATGGTAGACGCTGGAGAAATAGGAAAAGAGATTCCGAAAGGATGGAAAGTCGGACGGATTGAAGACGTTGCTGATGTAGTTGGTGGAGGGACACCTTCAACAAAAGTAGAATCCTATTTCACAAATACAGGGATTCATTGGTTAACTCCAAAGGACCTCTCTGGCTTTGAGGGAAAATTCATCGACAAGGGCGTTACTGACATAACTGAAGAAGGTTTGAAAAACAGCAGTGCAAAGCTCATGCCGAAAGGAACAATTCTGTTTACGTCCAGAGCTCCCATTGGTTATGTTGCGATTGCTCTTAACAGTATTACGACAAATCAGGGTTTCAAGTCTTTAATTCCCAAGAACAAGATGCAAACCGAATATTTGTATCAATACCTAAGACTGATAACACCCCACATTCAAAGCATTTCATGTGGTTCAACGTTTGGCGAAATCTCAGGTAGGGCAATGAAGGGAATAGAAATAGTAATCCCAGAAAAATTGGGGGTTGAGAAATTTGAGGAATTTATGGCTCCCGTCAATTCAAGAATCATAAACAATGTATTTAGTGTGAGAACTCTGAAGGAAATCAGAGATTCGCTTCTTCCACGGTTGATGTCAGGAAGAATAAGGATTCCAGTTGAAGAAAGGACCGCTGATAACAGAAAATGAGCAGAATCATGTCAGAGTCAGAAGTTGAGGAAGCTTGTCTTGCAATGCTCAGGGACGACATTGGTTATGGTGTGGTTTTTGGTCCTGATATTTCTGAAGGCGGTCCTAAGGAAGAGAGAAAGTACAGTGAAGTTGTGCTTGCTAGCAGGTTGTGGGCTGCTCTCAGGCGGATAAACAGGTCTATTCCTGACATTGCGATTGACGAGGCTGTGAAGAAGGCCCTGAGGACCGATAGCCAGGATTTAGTCGTCAACAATCAGCACTTTCACAGATTAGTCACCAACGGTGTTCCAGTTCAGTACAAGAGAGAAGACGGCAGCGTCAAGGACGAGTTGGTCTGGTTATTCGACTTTCAAAACATAAGCAATAACGAGTTTTTGGCGGTCAACCAGTTCACAGTAATTGAAGAGCGCAACAATCGACGCCCCGACATTATCCTATTCGTCAACGGGTTGCCTCTGGTGCTTATCGAACTGAAGAATCCTGTTGACGAGAACGCCACGATATGGTCTGCTTTCAAGCAATTTGACACCTACCAAAAACAGATTCCGTCGATATTCAGGTTCAACGAAATTCTCGTAATTAGCGATGGCATAAACGCGAGAGCAGGAACCATAACATCAAAAGAGGAACGGTTCACTCCGTGGAAAACCGTCAACGGCAAGAAGACGTCGCCCGCCACGACACAGATTGAAGTGCTGCTGAAAGGCATGCTGAATAGGGAAACTTTGCTGGATTTGGTTAGGCACTTTGTCGTCTACGAGGTGGATAAGGACAAGAAAGAGGGAAGCCTCAAGATTTCCAAGAAAATCGCGGCCTACCAGCAGTACAACGCCACCAACAAAGCAGTCAAGTCAACGATCAACGCAACAAAAACTGATAAGAAAGCAGGCATTGTCTGGCACACGCAAGGTTCAGGCAAAAGCCTAACAATGGTCTTCTACTCTGGCAAACTCGTCTTGGAACCAGAACTCCAAAACCCAACCATAATCCTGCTCACCGACCGCAACGACCTTGACGACCAACTATTTGGAACTTTCAGCAGATGCCAAGAACTCCTCAGGCAAAAACCCGTACAGGCAGAAACAAGAGAGCGAATAAAAAGCCTCCTCAAAGTCTCCTCAGGCGGAATAATATTCACCACCATCCAGAAATTCTTCCCAGAAAACGACACAAGCAAATACCCGCTGCTATCAGACAGAAAAAACATTGTAATCGTAGCCGACGAAGCCCACAGGAGCCAATACGGCTTCAAACTGAAAATACCGAATAACGCGGATGCCGACGTGTTGAAGTACGGTTACGCAAAATACGTCAGGGACGCATTGCCCAACGCCACGTTTATCGGTTTCACAGGCACTCCAATAGAGAAGCCTGACCGAAGCACACCCGCAGTTTTCGGCAAAACCATCGACACTTACGACGTCACGCAGTCAGTTGAAGACGAAACCACCGTCAAAATCTACTATGAAAGCAGGCTTGTCAAGCTGGAGCTTAAACCTGAAGAGCGCCCAAGAATCGACGAAGAATTTGAAGAAGTCACCGAAGGCGAAGAATCAGAAAGCAAAGAACGCCTGAAAAGCAAATGGTCCAGACTTGAAAAAGTCGTCGGAAGCCCAGAACGCACAAGCCGAATAGCCAAAGACATCGTGCAACATTGGGAAAACCGACGCAACATCGTCGACGGCAAAGCCTTCATTGTCTGCATGAGCCGACGCATATGCATAGAACTCTACAAGGAAATCAAATGCCTAAGACCCGAATGGACGCATGAAGACGACGATAAAGGCAAAATGAAAGTGATAATCACGGGGTCCGCAGCCGACGGGGCAGATTGGCAAGAGCATATTCGCAACAAGGAAAGACGCCGAGCCATCGGCGAACGGATGAAGGACCCGTCAGACCAAATGGAAATCGCGATTGTTCGGGACATGTGGCTTACTGGTTTTGACGCCCCGAGTTTGCACACCATGTACTTGGACAAGCCCATGCAGGGACACACGCTGATGCAGGCGATAGCCCGAGTTAACCGTGTGTTCAAGGACAAGAAAGGCGGTTTAGTCGTGGACTACATTGGCATAGCCACAGAACTGAAGAAGGCATTGTCAGACTACACTGAGACCGACAAGCAGGAGACAGGCATTCCGATAGAAGAAGCCGTGGCTCTGATGCAGAGACAATTCGAAATCGCTGAAGCATTATTCCACAGGTTCGACTACAAACGCTTCTTCACTTCCAATACGAAAGAAAGAATGTCTATACTCGTGCAAGCCATGGAACACATTTTGAAGCAGGAAAAAGGAAAAGAACGCTGCGTAGAACAGGTGGGCAGACTAGTGTATGCTTTTTCACTTTCAATCCCTCATGAAGAGGCAATGAAAATTAGAGACGACGTAGGATTTTTCCAAGCGGTGCGAGCGGCATTGATGAAGACCACTGATCCTAAGTCTTCTGGGCGAGGTGACTATGACTCCGCAATCAAACAGATACTGTCAAAAGCGATTGTTTCCGACAGGGTAGTTGACATCTTCGCTGCGGCTGGACTGAAGAAGCCTGACCTTTCCATATTGTCAGAAGAGTTCTTGGCTGAAGTAAAGGAAATGCCGCATAAGAACTTGGCTTTTGAAATGCTCAAGAAACTGCTCAACGACGAGATAATGTTCAGACAAAAGAAAAACCTCATTCAAGCAAGGTCCTTTATGGAGTTACTGGACAAGGCAATCAAAGCCTACACGAACAAGAGCATTGAAACCGCTCAGGTCATTGAAGCACTGATTGAACTTGCCAAGAAAATGCGTGAGGAACAGAACCGAGGAAAGAAACTAAGCCTCACCGACGACGAAGTTGCCTTTTACGATGCCTTGGCTGACAACGAAAGCGCACGACAAGTCCTAGGAGATGAAACATTGAAAACCATAGCCAGAGAGCTTGTGGATACTGTGCGGAAAAACGTGAGCATCGATTGGACCATGAGGGAATCTGTTCAGGCAAGACTCCGAGTGTTAGTTAGAAGAACTCTAAAGAAATATGGCTACCCGCCTGACAAACAACAGAAAGCTACGGAGACTGTTTTGGACCAGGCTAAGTTGCTGTGCAAAGACTGGGCTGAAACAACGTAAACCTGTCTTGAAACTCCCATATCCCCACACTGGAAGATTTCGTCTACACGTGTAGAGTCTAGTGGTAAGAGGCTAATTCGGACTTTACACGTGTATGATGTTACGTTGTAATCTATTATAACGTAGTAGAATCACGCGTGTGCTCACGTTTCTGTCGAAAATACGGAACTGTAGCGAGTGCTCCGCGGTGACTCTCAAGTATTCGTCATAGAAGATTCCTCCAAAAGCGTTATCTTTCCAGCTAACCACGCATACAGGGGAGTGCACGATTTAACAATGCGTCGCACGCATAGTTGGCTACATCATTCAAAGCAAATAAGAGGGATTCTGTGACAACAAAGGGTCTAGTAGTTGCAATTCTGGTTACTTTCTATTTTACTGGGACGTTCTTCTTAATCATACCCACAAAAAGTTCACTGGAAACTGATGGTTACCCTTCTTACTTTGATGCTGATGATAATTCGCCACGCTGGCGAACAGGTTTGATGGATGTTCTGGCTGCAAACTCTGCCAGTGGAGCTACGGAACCACCGATGAACAAAAGCGTGATTCTCTACGACAGCGGATGGATAGATTTCACAGACAAACGTGGGAAACAAGTAACCCTCACACATAACCTTAACATTGCAGATTGGAACGACCCTGACATTCTCGTTGATATAACGGGCAAAACGGACCCGAATGGGACAGTCATCCAGAGGATGGGAAGTGTTGTGCCCTGGAACAAAACTTACGGAGGAACTGGTTGGGACGTGGCTTTTTCAGTGGTTCAGACAGATGATGGAGGCTTCGCATTGGCGGGCGGCACACCCATGTTGGCTAGCGGTTCTGGTGTTCAGTTCTGGCTTGTTCGTGTTGACTCTAAAGGAAATATGCTGTGGAACAAGACCTATGGTGCTGGTGGTGGAGCTCGCGCATTGGTCAAGACAAGCGATGGAGGATACACATTGGCAGGCACAACGTCTGTCGTTGCGGGCACGGTTCGAACGTTGCTTGTTCACACCGATTCTGATGGTAACATGTTGTGGAACATGACCTATGGAGAAACAAATGATGACTATGCTGGTGCACTAGTTGAGACGAGAGACGGAGGGTACGCTTTCACAGGAAGCACAGGCGGAGATTTTTGGCTTGTCCGCACAGACACCAACGGCAACCAGCTTTGGAGCAAGACTTACGGACAAACAAGCAAGGCGCATGCGGCTTTGGTGCAGACTAATGATGATGGATTCGCATTGGCAGGCACCACAGACTCTTTCGGTGCTGGTCTAGATGATTTTTGGCTGGTTCGCACAGACTCCAGTGGCAGCCTGCTTTGGAACAGAACTTATGGAGGACCAATGTATGAGCAGGCTTCCGCTTTGATTCAGACAGGCGACGAAGGCTTCGCGATTGCAGGGACCAGAGACTATTTCGGCGTTAATGCTTCAGACTTTTGGCTTGTCCGCACAGACGCGAATGGAGATATGCTGTGGAACAGGACTTATGGAGGAATAGGGGAGAACACGGCTACGGCTTTGGTTCAGACCAGCGATGGCGGCTTTGCGGTCGCTGGTGACATTAATACTCTGGAACCCAATCTCATCGATTTCTGGCTGGTTCGAACCGACAGCAACGGTGATATGCTCTGGAACAACTCCTACGGAGGAAAGGGCAGTGAAGTTGCTTTTGCGTTGGCTCAGACTAGCGACATGGGATTCGCTTTGGTAGGCTGCACAGACTCTTTTGGAGCTGGCAGCTACGATTTTTGGCTGGTTCGCACAGACTCTGAGGGCAAAGTACTTACGCTGCTCGAGGTGGGCTTGGTTTGGGTCGGAGTCACGGCAAACACGATTACCCTCTATAGGACTCTGGACGATGCATACTGGAACTATGTGCGCGTGCGATTGTTAGGAACTTACATTGATGTTTCTGTAAACTCGTCCGTGTTTCCGTCTGTCGTGGGTCAAGGCCAGAATGTGTGGATCAGCATTTCAACGGATCCTCCCCAAGCAGGAGGCACGAGCACGATCCAATACAGCACTGACCAGATTCAGTGGCAGAACATCACGAGCTTTTCTGGAGGGTCAAATATAGCACAGGTCTGGACACCGAACGTCACAGGTCGTATCTACGTGCGTGTCTTCTGGTCAAATCTCTGGCCAGGAGGACTCTACACCTCAAACACGACGGTGGCGTTCAGCGTTGACATAACTCCACCCTTGCTAACAATATGGTCTCCATCTATCGACTATACGGTGAGGTCATCTAGTCCTGAAGCCACTTGGAGCGGATCAGATGACATTGCAGGCATTGACCATTACGAAGCGCAAATCGACCAAGGCTCATGGATCAACCTAGGACTGAACACTTCCTACACATTCAGAGACCTACCAGATGGGAACCACACTCTCTCAGTCAAGGCAGTCGACAGGGTCGGATTGACGAAAGAGGAATCCACAAGCTTCATCATAAACACAAGCCTGATCGGTGGTCCAGGCTGGAGTGACGACATTGTCGTGTTTGGACTCGCAGCAACTGCTGCCGTCGTTATTGGTGTCGGAGCCTACCTTTCGAAGAAGAAAACCAAGATTCCTCCGCCTTCATAACTTATGCGGGGCATGCGCTCATTGGCAATGTTTCACTCTGAAAGGCAGAGGGGTAAACAGGCACAAACTTGAAGACTTTGATAGAAAGGAATAAAGAAAAACCTCATTCAAGCAAGGTCCTTTATGGAGTTACTGGACAAGGCAATCAAAGCCTACACGAACAAGAGCATAGAAACCGCTCAGTTCATGAAGACTGTGAAGGTCGCGCTAGCAACTGCTCGAGGTTCGATCGATTGGCAAACTTTAAAGTCTACGTGACAAACGAAGAATGTTGAAGCCTAATGAAGCAGTCCACGCTATTTCCAGAACACCAAGTCAACACATTAACAGAGCTCGACCTAAGAATAGCGGAACAGACCGCGGAACAAGTCAAGACTATCGTAACAGCTCACTGCGATAAAATAGAGATCGCGGGAAGTATCAGACGGCAAAGGGTTAAGGTGCATGACATTGACTTTGTCGCTGTCACTAAAGACGATGCAAACTGGCAGAAAATTAGCACCGAATTGAAACGCATGAAGGCGCACCCTAACTGCTCGGGCAACAGCGTCATAAAAGCACAACTACCTATCCAGAACGGACTTTTCCAAGTAGATTTCTACCGTGCACAACCGTCAAATTTTGGCATTCACTTGCTCATCCGCACTGGCTCGGCAGAACACAACATGTGGCTTGCCAGCTATGCCATTTCAAAAGGAATGAGAATCAAATACAGCGAAGGCTTAATCAAAGAAGGCACCATAGTCGCGGGGAAAAATGAAAAAGAAGTGTTTGCTGCTTTAGGTCTGTCCTATCCGTTGCCTTCAGAGCGGGAAATAGTTGACAACAAACCCGTTTGGATGCCACCACAAGAATAGTAGCCAGTGCACTGAAATCAGTAACGATCGAACGTGCGTTGCCGCGCTCTGAACATAAGGTTATTCTGAGTCTTTTCGGTGCATAGGAGGATTACGCAGACTCTGAACTGGTGAATCTTCATCGGACCCTAAGAGTTTTTGGGCTTTTTCTCTGTATTTTTTCTCCGCTTCTTTTGCTTGACTTTCTTTCTGGCTGATTTCTACGCTGCTTTCAAGTATCCTTATCGTCCTGCCCAGTCGACGGTGACCCTTCGTAACCATGGTTTCACTACATTTTCAGTAATCCCAACGTATCATATAACTTATGCTGGAGACAGAAGAAACTTGACATGGCGATGTACTGATGACTGACAAGAAAATATTGTTCCTATGTGCCCACAACCAGTCTCGCAGCACCACGGCTGAAGGCTTACTGACAGGTGAGAAAGGATACCAAGTTAAATCCCGCGCCCTCTGGAGAGGCATGCCCCGCGAGGTAACAATAGAAGATGGCGAGTGGGCAGACGAAATTTACGTTATGATGTCTGGAATGAAAAAGGTAGCTAAAAAGTCGGGGCTGCCAGAACAGAAACTGAAAGCTTTACGGATTCCAGACATGTTCATGGCGTGTGAACTGCCTCTTCTGCTGGAACTGAAACAGCAGCTTGCAGGCTGGGGCATCCACGTGAAGAAGGATATGGCTCAGGCTGAGAGGGACTGCGAAAACGTTATGGTCAGAAAAGGCATTTACGGTAAAGCTGAAAGTGGAGGCTGGTATGGACTGTATTCTCCGTTATGGCATCTGGAACAGGGAGAAAACAAAAAGAAGGGTTTGAGGGATTTTGAGGACGCTGCGGTTGAGAAGTGGGCTGCAGGAATTGAGCGGTGGGCAAAGAAGGGTCAAGGTTAACTTTTTGGCTGCTGGTAACACAAGGTTAACTTGTGTTCCTTTACACGTGTAGGTTTTTAGGCGATAGTTTAGGGGTTTTTGGTTTGACTTTACACGTGTAGGGTATTATAGTAGGGGCATAATTCTGGACTCTACACGTGTAGAAACGGTCTTTTTTCCATGTCAGAACGGCATACCTCAGTAATAACACCCATGATTTTAGCTTGGCTTGAGCTAAATTTAGCTCGCACACTATCCCCCTGTGGTCTATGGACAAACTTCACCATACACAGACGATAAACCCATTTAGTGTATACACTAATAGCCCTGTGTACGTTCGACTTATATACAGTAAGACGCACATTGTCATAGGATTCATGCACTTTTGCGGTTTAATCGGAACAATGGACTTTAACGGTGATTCCAGCCTAAAACAGAACAACAAAAAGAATCCATGAAGGGATAGATCTGCAAGGGATTGTTAAAGAAGGATAAGTAAAAGAACGGTAATCATGGAAAACACCATAAACGCCCACCTTAAAAGATAACTGTTTCTTAACCATTATCACCCATAGAAGGATAAGAACAAAAGGATTTACACATGCAGCATTTTTGTCTATCTTAAGCACAGAAGGTTGAAGGTGATAGAGCATGTCCCAAGAAAGATCTAAAACCGAAGAACCATTATGGCTAATAGCCTATGACATTGAAAGCGAAAACACGAAGGAAACGGTTGTTGCCAATCTTGATGATGAAAGCTTCAAACGATCAGTCACAGCGCATCCGTTCTTGCTGGTTGATTTTTGGGCTCCCTGGTGCGGTCCCTGCAAAGCCATGGCGCCAGTGATTGAGGAGTTAGCCGAGAAATACGCTGACAAAGTTTTCATGGGAAAAATTGACATTGACGAAAACCCGAAGACAGCTGACAGTTACGGCGTTCGGAGCATTCCAACATTAGTGTTGCTTAAGGATGGGCAGGAAGTCGACAGAATCGTTGGGTCTGTGCCTAAAGGAACGGTTGAAAAGGCAGTAGCCAAGGCTTTCAGTTTTGACATTCATGAAGAGCGACTGACTGAAGTTCTGAAGAAGAAAAGAGAGAGGCAAAGGTTTTAGGAGTTCGAACGCAGTCAAAGAGACTTGGGTTCACCATTTCCTAGTCTTTTCTTGAAAACTTTAAAGTCAGTTTGAACCAATTCGGAATAGCATTCCTTGAAGCCAAGTAGCAAAGATTTCTCCTCTTCATTCAATCTAAACCGCAGAATAGTGTCACCCTTCCGCTCCTCCTTGTCCTCCTGTTCTGTAGGATGTATCAAACGATTTCTCATTTCTATGATGTCGTGAATCTTGTGGAAAACTTCTTTTTCTTCAATTAAGTTTAGACCGAATATCAATCTAATTTTCAATGCCAAAGACCACCTCTCAAGTGCTTTACGTGAAATCCGCCCTTGAAAAAACATACTGAGAATCAGATTCGCCTGATATTCAAAATAGGTCACTGCAAGTGCGAAACCAGTGAAGAAATCTCCATTCTTATACTTAGTTTCTATTTCTTCTATTGGGTTTATCACAATGTGCATTCTTCTATGTCTCCTATTCGAATAAGTTTCAAGCTCGTTTCAACAAAATAACCTTTCCTTACATTGCATTAATCCGACGAAAGCTAAAGCCAAACCTATCCGACGACAAGTTACCAGAACCTGGAACCTTCAACCAGAAGAAAACTCGAGTGCGCTCAACACCGTCAAAACCCTTTATGAATACATCAAAAAACAAAGCCCCCTCCACAAAACAAGCAGAAAAAGACAATAAAACATTAGCAGACATGGGCTTTAAAGCTAAGATTTGGGCTCCCCCTACCCACCCATAAGACACACGCGCTATAGTTTATAGCAAATAATACAGAACAATTTTATCCCCATATTAATGGTTTTGTGGTTTCTTCTGTCAATTCTCCCTTGAGCTTTTCCCTCATTGCATGTCTGTAGAAGCCACATTCCAGATGATTTCTGTCATTGCAGTTGATTCCTGTTATTTTGCACCTGTCAAATAGGGGACAGTTAGGCTGAGTCATTTGTTCTTCCTTTTCCTAGAAGTCTTAACTAACCATTCATTTTCAAAATCATAAATAAAACCCTTGTTAAGCCAGTCTCCCGTTTCCCAATCATAATTATATTTGTCTCTGAGAATAGCTCTAGCGTTTTCTCTCACATCATCAAGAATAGGCGCACCAAAACCGCTTCAACAAAAAAGGGCTCTCCCACAAAACACACACCCAAACACGAAACACCAACCAGAAAACCCCAAAACATCAGTTCCCTCACCAAAAAACCCCAAAACAACCAGCAAAACCCCTGTTAACCATACAAAAAAAGCTTATCAGCAAGAGGCAAAGGAGTAACCTATAAAAAAAAATGAAACTTTACCCCCAAACCCAAACCCCTGGTGTAAGCTAACTCAAAGCTCAGTTTAATCTGCCAAAACTTTAAGTTCTTCTTCGAACGTTCTCCGCCTGAGAATGTGATAACTATGCCCTTCATAGAGGTCCATTATCTAGAACCTAGAAGCGAGGAACAGCGAGAAAGATTGGCAAAAGCCATAACGGATGATGTTGTGGAAATCTTTGAGGTGCCTAGAGAGGCAGTCTGGATTAAGTTTAGTGAGATGCCACAGAGTCACTTTTCCAAAGGCGGAGTACTCTGGAACAAACGGTAATTGGTTGGTTGGATAAAACTTTACCTCAACCAACCAACTTGGGGCAATTGACAACTAGCTAGACGTGAAGTTTTCTGAAAAACTCCTCAAGTAGGAAAAGATAGGGGTCGGGTGTTATGGCTACGTCTTCTTTGTGTGAATCCCAATTATCCAGAATTCCGAGGAGGCGTATTCCCAGACTATGTTTCTTCTTTTTCCTGAAGTAGGCTATCGTCTGTTTTCGGGTTAGAGGAAGCTTGCCTTCCTCTGAAAACGCCAAGTAAGATAGGCAGATGTATGCATCTTTCAGGGAAAAGTAGACAAGCTTGGTTTTTCTCTCGGTCGGATGTGGGAAAGTGAGCATGTGACGGATTGTGTCAAGAGTGTCTCTGCGTTTGTAGGCAATGTAGTTGACTGTCTCTTCTTTTGTCGGCAATTCTAGGTCTAAACTGCCATAAAGAGACTTTGCGTATAGAAACTCCAAACAGTGACCCTTTGGCATAGTCCTCAATTCATCGAGACTGAGAAGATAAAGCGAGAATTGGGGATATTTGAGGAAAGCACTCTGAAGACTTGTGATGACTTCCTTACTTATCTTCTTGGTTATTATTACCGAGTCATAGTCACTGTCTGGTCTTGCTTCTCCTTTTGCTCGACTGCCGTGATGTAACAAACACAGTAGATTGCTCTGCAGAGCTCCCAGAACATCCTCTTTGAGACTCTGTAACACGTCGCCCTTTTCTGGCATTAAACCCACAGTTTCTAGTAAGTCACAAAAGTCCGATAAAACACTGCTGTTCAGCAAAAGGAAGGATTTGGGGTTTGGTTTGGATAAAACTTTGCACCATACAAAGTAACTGTGTGCGCAGTCAGTGAACGCTAGAGAGAAAGGGCTCGACCTGCTCTTTTGTCAGCTCGCCTTCAATTTTCTCTCCAGAATTCGTCATCAAGGTTGGATACGTGGTTATTTTGGGTTCTCTTTTGATTGCTCTGTGAAGAGCATTTTCCTTTGCAACGTCTACGACTTCAACTTCCAAGCCAAGTTTGGAAGCGATTTCCTTAACCATTTCAACAATGCTCTTCTGGTCGTCAGGAAGAACAAAATCAGTCTTGGTCTTTGTGAACGTGTCATGGTACGGCGAGCCAAATAAAGGAGCGCGGTAGGAGGGACCAGCACCACCCGTAGAGCCCCAGTTCTGAACTGTAACCTTTTCAACGTCCACTGTGCGACTCACCAAGTTCCTTGAACTCTTGACATAAAGTGTGAGTCTCTGCTTTCCCAAGAATATCCACAAATAGTGTCAACGGTCTCTCCTTATTTAGGGTTTCGCATCCTCTGCTCTATTCAGTTGACTGGATTCAAAACCCCTCACTGCTATGCCAGATTCAGAGCAAGCGTACGTGGTTTTTTTCAGGGATACAAGAAGTCAACTACTGAAAAAAATGCCACTTGCATACTAGGCTAGCCTGCCTCCTGCCCTCTGCCTGTACCCTGCGGGGTACATGCCTGCGTTCTGATACCACCCGTTCCCAAGCAGGCACCTAACCTCTGAAGTCCCCAGTCATATATTCGGGGGGGATAAAACTTTACACCCAAAACTCAAACAAAGAGAAAAAGAGGGGGAAATGCGAGAGACATCTTCACTTATCCTGGATTCAAATCCCAGCGGCCATAACGCTGACTTTGACGCTGTCGGCATTTTTCTTGCGAGCGTGATTTCTACGGCGCCTGCATATAGGCAATCTGCAAGACCTTTCACTGTTCCTTCAAGAAACGTATGACGGATTGACGCCAGAATCTTTCAGCTTATAGCGATAGTTCTTCAGCAGCTTGCGAGTTCTTTCTGTGTTATTCATAAGCTCCTCTCTTACACGTAACAGCACGTATACCGCCGTGTCTATGCATTTGAGCATACTGCCTGAATCCAAGTTATCAGTTCGTTCCCAGTTCATAATGACTTCGTTCTTCCTGAACTTGAGTTTAAGCACTGGGGCTAATTCTGCTTGCTTCAATGTTCACTCGCCTCCTCGACCCAACGGAACTGTTAAAACAGTGAGTAGTCATCAAGATTTATGATTTTTCGCCTGAAGCTCCTTTTCCTTCTTAGCAAATTCCAGTGTCCACAAGAGATTGACGCCTCGGCGACTTCTGAGAGGTGTTGTATTCTACACGTGTAGAATTATTTTGCGGAACGCGGGAAGAGAAGTCGTTTCGGTTCGCCAAACTCCAGGCGATGCGAACTAACCCGTTTCCTGAAGCCAGGCGAATTGGAGAAATCCTATTGAACTAGTCCATCAAAAAACAGCGAATTTCTTCTGCCCTTCCTCATATACTATTACAGAAAATCAGCATGTGCTTCAGGGGTAGTGGTCATCTTTGGATGGCGTCTGTGAGCTCTGATTTTCTTATCAATTCTGTGTCTCTGATGTTGTACAGAGAGATTCTTCCTTCTTCTGCCATTTTCTTGATGAGAGTCTCAGATATGAGAAAGTCGTAGGATGCTTCCTTTGAGGTGAGGAGTTTTTTTGACGATTTGTATGTTGATTTGAGGTATGGTGATCCTATACCATTGCAGATGAGGAGAAACCTTCTGGTGTGCGGTTTCACAGTATTTCCCTGCGACCTTTTTGAGATGTCTCTGCTCTTCGTAGTGTCTGCTTCTTCTTCCTATTCTCAGGTTGTATATTCCGCCTACAAGAGCAAGGAAGCAGTTGTTTATTGAGGAAAGTGCGCCTGATGACTTCTTTTTCTTCTTCAGTTCATCTCGTTTCTTGACTAGTCCAACCAGTGCGTCGGCAAATGTGGCTTCAGTCTCTTTCAGCATCCTTTCATGTTCTGCCAAGACTCTGTTCAGCTCCAGCTGCAGTTTGGGATTGGTTTTGGAGCCGAGAACAGATTTGGCTATTGAAGCGCAAGCTCTGAAGGCGAAGTTGAGATCAACTTTGGGATGGCCATATTCCTGATATTGGTCTCCAGCCAGGACAGCAAACTCCAAAGTTGCTTTCTCACCTTCTATGTTGCCTGACAAACGTCTCATTATGCGAGTGTATTCTTCTTTCAGGTTTCTGCGGTCACGAAAACTCCACTCCACAAGATTCGCCAAATCTGAAACGAGGTGCGCTTCTTCTATCTGTTCTTCCCAGCTCGTATGTTTTTGAGAACGTGATGTTAGCGAAGTGTAAGAATCCTGAACATAGTGAAAAGCTACCCCTAAACTGAAAAGAGCGCTGGACATATCCCCTTTCAGATAAGATCTTCGAGCTTCCAAGAGATATCTTCGTATTTCGCCTTCCTTACCATAATGATGCGGATAGTCTGCCCACTTGTCGGGAGCCACGGATCCCTTCCTGAATCGCTCAGCTTCAACGCTCGACTTGGAAACGCCCAACTCATACAGAATCTCATTAGCCAAACGAATGTGCGTCTTCCACAGCATACTTGCTTGCTACCATATATCTAGATAAAGGGTTTGGGGGCATAGTTCTATCCTGTTTTCAAGCTGTTCTCGTCAGTATCTTTGGTTCTTTCCACTCTTCTCTCAAAACGCTGAACATGACGGTGTCTTTCCACTCTCCATTGCTGAAAAACCTTTTTCGCATTGTACCTTCTCTTTGGAAACCTGCCTTCTCTAGAACCTTTTGTGAGGCAACATTTCCAACATCTGTCGTGGCTTGAATGCAAGCTTTGTCCTTTGAAAGAAACAAGTAATCCACCATAATCCTTGCAGCTTCCGTGCAGTAGCCTTTTCCTCTTTCGCTTGGAAGCAAGCAATAGCCCATTTCCAGCGTATTCCCATAGGGTGCAAGCACATTGAAGTGTACTATGCCACCGATTTTGGTTCCGTCTTTCTTCTCAATAATGAAATGCCTATATTCCAGAGGATTGCTTTCAAAAAACTTCTCCATCTCTACCTTGGTCCTCTGTATTGGAGAGAAATATTCACCCCAGAACTCAGGATTATTCATCCAGTCCGCATATAATGAAAAATCCTCTTTCTCCATAACCCTTAGATTCACAGTCCTGCCTTCAAGCAATTACCAACACCATCCACTGTGTCTTCTTGTATCAGTTCTTATGACTTGTGGAAGAATATGCGTATGTGAATTTTGAACGACAATATGCTATTTGGCTTCTGAAAGTAAGTTCTATCTAGATTTTCTGTTACGACTCATAGCTACTATTGAGTATTTCAATCCTACTGGAACAAGTCCAAGTAGTGCTCCTCCTAAGTCAGTCTCAATAAACGTGAGAGGTCTCACTCCAAGAAAAATAGGATCCGTAGGGGGACCTTCAGTGTGTAGCATCGCTGGAGGAAAACTGTCTGGCAGTATCCAAGGCTTGAAAGCTTCCATAGAATGTTCTATAGGCAATGTTATGCCTTGAAGACTTTCTGTCCAGTGTCCTCTTGTTGTTAATCCTTCCCTAGCAAGCTCAGCCAACCTAGGATTTGAATAGTAATTGTGTTCAGCTATCCCATAGGCAACCAGATAGCATATTGTCAATAGTTCTGGCAGATAATAGATCAGCTTGTACTTCCTAGTCCGTTTGTTTCCAGAAGAAGTATTCTTTAACATGACTCCTCTTCCTCCAACAATAAGATATCAAGACCTCTAGAACTTAGTTCTAGTCATCCGAACAGACTGTTCTAAAACAAGTACAGCACACACAAGGCTTCAGAAGTCGCGAACGCGCTAAGGAGTCTCTAGAAATCTTTGAAGGAAAGAACCTTGGGTGCTTAGATGATCTGATCTTCCTTGAACTGTTTGTGAAGCGAAATGTCTGATGAAGGGTTGTTAGTGTATAGGATTTTATAAGAACTGAAGGGGATGTACAGTATGGGATGTGAATGACTGAGTTTATTCGGGTGCCAGTTCCTGAAGAATTTTCCAGCCTTGTAGATTTGTATGAATCTAGTTACAAAACCCTGGATAGCATCTATGTAACTGCTCTCCAACTTTTTGGAAACGAAAAGCTCAGTAACTTGGATTGTTCTGACGTTGAGTCTGTTTTGCGTCCATATTTGTTGAAATGGGGTAGAATGGGAAGGGTATTGGGGTTGAAAGGCTGCAAGAGAATAGGCGGCAAACTCAAAGAGATGGATCTTCAATTGACGAAGTTGAGAACAGGAAGCCCTTTCAACAGTAGACCTAGACCGAATGTCAAGCGAGTTTGCAGATATTTATGACGAGATTATGAATACTAAATGGAAGTCCAAGAAAGGCAAAACCAAGAGAGTTGGACCAACAGCAACTTCAAAAGCACTTCATTTAGTTGCCCCAGACTTATTCATCATTTGGGATAGAGCGATCAGAAATCATTACGTGTTCAAAAAAAAGTGGGGCAGAGTACGTTAGATTTCTAGTTAATATGCAGACTTGGCTAAAGAAACTGAAGTCACCCATAGATGCTCTTCAGAGGCTATATGGCAAATCATGCACAAAGATTATAGATGAATACAATTGGACAAAGTGTAATTAGAAAGTACACGCACTATCAATTGACAGGGAGTTCACATGAACAGAAGTAGTCTTTTTCTACGTTCAAAGACTGGCACCAAGGTTTACCTCAAACCGGAATTCAATCCGAACTTGAAAGAAACTAATCTATTGCATCCAGATTTCACTCGCAAAGCGAAGGAGCTGTTCAGCAAGAATGCAGGGCTTGTTAACGGGCTTCCAAGGATATGTTCTGAACACAGTGAGGATGCTTTGACGTGGAGATATTTCAGTCCAATTCTTGAAATGACAAGAGAGGAAAAACGAAGCTGGCTTCGGGTCTTTCTTCAAGAGACTTACCGAACTAGACCTGAATCAAATGTTGCTGAATCACTGGCAGAAACTGAAGTCATGTTTTGGAGAGGAAGAAAAGCGAGTCCCTTCTACGAACCTCCCCCAAATCTCGGATATGCCGAAGGAAACACCGAAGTCGACTTAAGTATTCAGTCACCGAAGGCGATGATCTTTGTTGAAGCAAAATACCACTCAGAAATCGCTTTGCACACATCTCACTCTAACAGCAGAGATCAGATAATACGAAACATTGACGTTGGAACCTACTATTCTTGGA
>Ga0315284_10004350_pt1 | contig 20116 bp, 18 predicted proteins | sample YL17G09_16_MG_FD_203696 | JGI IMG/M metagenome (GOLD analysis project Ga0315284, IMG submission 203696) | Sediment microbial communities from Yellowstone Lake, YNP, Wyoming, USA - YL17G09_16 | ecosystem: Environmental > Aquatic > Freshwater > Lake > Sediment | place: USA: Wyoming | collected...
TCAACCGGTCCCGATCCTTCTGGCTCATCCATAACTCCTGTTGTTTGCTCATCCGGCTAGTCTGCCGGTTTTCAACCGGAACTTTCTACTTTGCTGGAAGAGGATCTTCTTACTTTGCTGCGACAGGACGAGTACAGGCGTTGACAAACCTGAGACGCGGGTCTACCATCCTTATGCGTCGTTTCCGATCGTGCGTGTGGCAGGCCGGCGGATGCAGCGCGGGTTATGAAAATGCAGTTGAGAGTCTACCGGGGAGGTAGGCTGGCAACATGGGGGCATAAAAGATGAACATCCTTGTTCTCCTCCGAATGGTTCCTGATGTGGTTGAGGAACCTGAGATCGCTCCGGACAAGATGACGCTGGAAACTGAAAGCGTGCGGCTGATCCTGAACGAATCCGACAACTACGCCCTGGAGCAGGCATTGCTGCTGAAGGAGTCTCAGGGCGCAACGGTGACGGTGCTGGCGGTGGATTCGCCACAGATTGAGGAAACTCTATTTACAGCGCTGGCCAAAGGGGCCGACAAGGCGATCAAAATCGCGCATCCAGGGAAGTCACTGACCACGCGGCTAATGGCCTCCATCTTCGCGCGAGTCATCGCGACAGAGCCGGAGCTGAGTTCTCCTGACCTTATTCTGACCGGCAGTCGAACAATTACGGATCTCGATGCACCCCTTGCGCCCTTGCTTGCGCGCGACCTCCGGCTTCCGCACCTTGGGATTGTCAGCAGGGTGTCGCTTGACTTCTCCGGCCGTAGCGTCACCGCCCTAAGGGAGTACCCTGCCGGAATCCGGGGTGAGTTCGAGGTGCCATTGCCTGCTGTCCTCGGTATCCAAGTCGCCGAGAGACCTCCTCGTTATGTGCCGGTGGCGCTGATTCGGGCAATAATGAAAGCCCTGTGGGTCGAGTGCATACCTTGCCCGATCCTCGAGAGGACTCGCGTGCCCTTTCAGCTGCTCGAATTGAGAAAACCCCCCGTGTCGGCGCGGGCTGAAATGCTGACTGGGTCACACGAGGTGGTCGCCCACAAGGTGCGCGATGTTCTGGTCGCGCGCGGTCTGGTCGAAGGAGCGTGAAGCATGGCTGGCAACGTGTTTGTCATTGTCGAACAGTGGCGAGGGCGGATCTCGGCGATTACGTATGAATTGTTGGCCCTGGGGCGCGAACTAGCTGACCAGTCTCTTGCGCCGCTCCAGGCGATTCTGTTGGGCCACAACATCCGGGACATGGCCAGTACGTTGGGTAGCGCGGATTCAGTCCTCTATCTGGACCACCCGTTGCTCGCGGATCCGCTGCCGGAGGTTTCTGTCGAGGCTTTAGTTGGCGCTCTCGCAGGGCGGAAGGCTCAGTGCATTCTCTGCCCGATGACAAACATGACCCTGGGAATGGAAGCGTTGCTTGCCGACCGTTTGGGTGTGCCGTCGGTTAGTTTGTGTAAGGATCTGCGGATGGTCGCCAACGATTACGAGGCGACCTGCCTGCTTTACGGTGGCCGAATCGAGGCAGTTGTGAGTCTCGATGCGACCCCTGCGGTTTTCGGTGTTTGGCCGGGAGCAAGGCCCGCCTACCAGGGTCGGGCTGAGCGGCGCCCCCCCATCGAAGATGTAAGTGTCAGCCTGCCGGAGACCCCCACTGTGCAGCTGAGAAAATACATCCCACCGCCGGCCGGTGACGTGGACATTACCCATAAAGACGTGCTCGTCGGTGTCGGACGGGGGGTCAAGAACCGGGGAAACGTGGTGCTTGCTGGGCACCTGGCCGAGTCGCTGGGCGGAGCACTTTGTGGTTCACGGCCCGCCGTCGATTATGGATGGTTGCCACTGTCGCGCCAAGTGGGGTCTTCGGGCTTGACTGTGAAGCCCAAGCTATACCTCGCGGTTGGGATCAGCGGCGCGCCTGAGCACGTAGAGAGCATGAGGGATTCGGGTCTGATAGTCGCCATCAATACCGATCCGCAAGCCCCCGTATTCGATCTTGCACATTATGGGATAGTGGCTGATGCGATCGAATTTCTCCCTGTTCTGATCGACGTCATCGAATCCGGGAAAAAGGCGAGCCGCTGCGCCGCGTCAGGTCGTCTTCAGTCTCCCGGAGCGCCTTCGATTGAGGCCGGTCGTCGCCAAGAAGGAGGAGAATGATGACACAAGCAGGTGCTGAGGCACTGCGTGGGGTAACGCTGGTGGAAGGATTGGAGCCTCACTACGTCGACAAACTGGCGGCGATGGCCACTGAAGTGAACTTCGAAAAAGATCAGATTGTGTTTCGGGAAGGCGAGGCTCACAACAAGTTCTATATCATCGTGTCCGGAAAAGTCGCTTTGGAGGTCAAGGTGCCAAGTCGGGTGTTCCGGGTACAGACGCTACAGGAAGGCGACGAGTTTGGCTGGTCTTCCATGTTGGCCCAGGGAAGGAGGCATTTTCAAGCCCGAGCTCTGCAACGCGTCCGTGCCCTGGCGTTCGACGGCGATGAGCTGCAAGCAGCCTGCGGGGAGGACCCGGTGCTTGGTTTCGCGCTGCTGAGCCGCCTGCTGCCCCTCGTTTCGAGGCGGCTGGAAGCCACGAGGTTGCGCCTCCTCGATATTTACGCACCCGACCGCGCAGGCTGAGAACCTCGATCGTGATCGAAATGTCGTGTCCGGCCGGGGATTCGGCCTTAAGGGAAAGGATATTTGCAGTAGCCGGGCCGAATCGATCCGCGGGTGCTCTGACCACCGGTCCTCCCCGGGGGGGCACCACGGTACGATGCCCGCCCCGCTGATCTGAAAGCTGCGGAAGTTCCCCCCCCACGCGTCGCTAACGATCAAGCCCTCGGAGCTGGCAACGCCTATCCCGGTGTCTTGCACGGGCAGGTCGGGTTCGAGGCGCGCAAGCTGGGGATTGGCAAGGTCTTCCCGAATCCAGGGGGTGCGACATATAGTACCCATGTCTGGTTTTTCAGGATTGCCTACACCGCCTTGGCGACCCCGGTTCGGAACGCTTGCCGGGCGCCACCGGTCACGCAGAGTCTTAGGTGCCGGTCACTGGTTTCTGTCACTGTCGCATTTGCTCCGCGGCGATCGCCTCAACAATTTGCGGCAGCTTAGCGGTCAGTTCGGCGCTCAGGGTCTCGGAAAAGCATCCTGGTTCCCTGATTACAATGCCATACAACACAATGCTTCTTGGAACTTCGAGGCCCACCATCCGCGCCAGCGCCAGGCCATCGTGAAAACCTACGGTGTGGAGGGTCAAAAGAGAACAGCCGGGGGAGTTGAGGATTGCCACGCGATTAACGGTTCCAACTTCAAGCGGTGAATTGGTAAAGGCGTCAATGATCACGACCCGCTGGTAGCCCACCAGCCGTTCGGCTAGCCTGAACCCTGAAGCGCCGGGTTCCAGCAGGACGAAGTCCGCCTTATGGCAGAGAATCTCGTAGAGACGTTGGGCCACGAGCGGCCCAACCCCATCATCCCCGTAAAACGGGTTGCCCAGGCCTACAATGGCGATCGTCCCGAGCTCATCCTCAGCCTCGTTTGCGCGAGGCGAGCAAGTTTCCATGCGAGTCCAATACCTGTACTTCCAGAGGCATTTTCCCCGGGAGGGAGTGCGTGGCGCAGCCAAAACACGGGTCGTAAGCTCGAAAGGCCATCTCGATCCGATTGAGAACGCCGTCGGAGATCTCCTTCCCGCGCTGAATGAGGCCGAAGGCGGCTTTGCGGATAGACATGGTGATGGGCGCGTGATTGTTCGTGGTGCCGACTATTAGATTGACTTTCGTCAGAAGGCCACGCTCATCGGTAACGTAGTGATGGTAGAGTGTTCCCCGCGGTGCCTCGACACAGCCCACCCCTTCGGAGGGAGTGGCGGTGGGAATTGTCCTAACATGGGTACTGATGATCTCTTCATCGTGGGCCAACTCGGCAGCGCGTTCGGCGGCATACATGAGCTCAATGATCCGCGCCCAATGGGTGGCGAGAGTATGGTGAACCGGCTTTCCGCCCAATGTAGCGTACATCCGCTCGTATTCCTCTTGCGCCAAGGGGGTAGCCATACCGTCTGCGACATTGAGGCGTGACAGGGGGGTGGCAAAATAGACGCCAGACTCCTTGCCGTCAACGAATCCTTTCCAGCCGACCCGCTTCAAGAAGGGAAACTTCAAGTAAGTCCAGGGCTCCACGTGTTCTTCCAGGACCTGCAAATAGTCGCGGGGATGAAATTTCACCAGCTCCTCACCGTCAGGATCCACGACCCGTACCAGCCCATCATAGAAGTTCACCTTATTGTTTTGATCGACGGTTCCCATCGAGTAGACGCGCTGGGTGTAGGTATCGCTCAAAATCATGTCCACATAAGCGCGATTCTTGAGCACGACATCATTGAACACGGCGAAGGTAAACTTACCGAACTCGACAAAGTATTTCGTGTGCTCGATGATCTCATCGCGTTCCTCGGCGGAGAGAGGCTTGGCGACTCCACCTGGTACGGCGGTTACGGGATGAATAGCCTTGCCACCGACCAAAGACACCACCCGCTGGGCTCTCTTGCGCAGCTCAATTACCTTACCTCCGGCCTCGAGGCCCACCTTCTTGATCACTCCCAGGATGTTCCGCTCGGCGGGCGGGGCGTCCGGACCAACGACAAAATCCGGCCCCCCCAGGGCGTAGAAATGCAAGGTATGATCGCCCGCAAAAAAGGCGGAGTACAGAAGTTCGCGCAGTTTGCGGGCGGCGGAGGGCGGCTCAACCCGATAGACAGCGTCGCAGGCTTTGGCACTAGCTATGTGGTGTGCTTCCGGGCAAACGCCACAGATGCGAGTCGTGATGCGGGGCATCTCCTCCACCGGACGCCCAACACAGAAGGTCTCGAATCCGCGCAGTTCCGGAACCTGGAAGTAGCAGTTGGCAACTTCGCCTTCCTCGTTGAGGAAAATGACAATCTTGCCGTGGCCCTCCAGACGTGTGATTGGGTCGATGGTAATCTTTTGCATATTTCTTCCCCCCGTCTCAGAAGGACTTGGTCGGGAACTGCCGTCTTCTCAGCATCGAGCTGGGAAGCGTGAATCGATAGAATGTTCCCACGGGATCTGGAATCTGATCCAGGATCCAGTTGATTTCGTTGGGATCCTGTGAGTCGATCACGCTGGCGAGGGCACTAATCATCTTAATGCCTTGGTCTTGAACGTTGGGAGCGGCACCGTAGCATCCGCGGCAAGGCATGTTCGCCTTAACGCAGAGCGCACCACATCCGCTACGCGTGGCCGGGCCCATGCAGACGATACCTTGGTCCAGTAGACACTCCTCCCGGCTGGGCTCGATTTCCCAATACCGGTAGAACCGCTTGAGATGTTTTTCCTTCCGTGGCTTTCCACACTCGTCGCAACAAGTTTTTTCCCCTGCTCCGAGGACGGATCCGGGAGGCGGCAACTTGGCTCCCTGCATGATGGCCGACATGACGGTGGCGATCTGGGGAGCCTGGGGCGGGCAGCCGGGGACGAAGTACTCCACGGGAACCACTTGGGCTAGAGTACGAACGGTTTCATAGAACTCCGGGATCTCGATCTCCCCCTCGGGAACGCTCACCTGGGTGGTGGGACGAACGCCCGCTGGGTTTCCCGTCGAAGGCGAATCTGAGTAAACCCATTGGAAGGTATCCTGACGGGTAGTTAGATTGCCCAGGCCGGGGATGCAGCCGTCCATGGCACAGGACCCAAAAGCCACCAAAACCTTCGACTTGCGGCGCAGTAAATGGGCCATGGCTTCGTTTTCGCTCGTGCGGATGGCACCATTGAAGAGGCAGAGATCGATGCTCGCGTCGGGCATGGCCTCGACGTCCTTGTACTTGAAGTCTGTCGCACAGGGCCAGAAAACGATATCAAAAAAGCCCGCCACATCGAGAATCTTCTCCTCGATATCAAGGACGGCTATCTCGCAGCCTCCGCAGCTCGCGGCCCAGTACAAAGCCAGCTTAGGTTTACTCATGGGCGAACCTCCTGATCGGAGTGTACCGTCACCGCTACCTCAGCCTCGCCGATCTCTGAGGTTTCACTTGAGGACACAAAACTTGCTGGCAGTGCCAAGGGGCCCAAAGCCCGCACTTCTTCCGTGAACTCAGTAGATATTCTGGCGAATTTCTCCGCCTCGCTCGCGGAGATCCATTCCAACCGGAGCCTGCGCTCGTCGATCCCAAAATCACGGAGTACTCGTTTCAGGAAGAGAACGCGGCGGAGGGCCTTGAAGTTGCCCTCCTGGTAGTGACAATCTCCGGGATGACACCCCGCAACTAGGACTCCGTCGGCCCCCAACTGAAAGGCGCGAAAGACAAAAGAAGGATCAACCCTTCCGCTGCACATTACCCGGAGAATGCGCAGGTTGGGTGCCGACGGCATGCGGCTGACCCCAGCCAAGTCCGCCCCGGAATAGGCGCACCAGTTACACAAAAATCCCACGATGCGAGGTTCGAATCTGTTTGCTTTGGCGTCCACTGTCATTCCTCCCCTACCAGTTAGACGGCTAGTATGCCTTCCAACTCAGCGTAGATCTGCTTGTCACTAAAGCCCATGCCGGTAATGGCGCCAGCGGGACACGCCGCCACGCAGGTGCCGCATCCCTTGCACAGAGCCGAATTCACCTTGGAAACGTTCTGATCTTCCAGAAACTCAATGGCGTTGTACGGGCACAAGTTGTTGCAGACCCGGCAGCCGCTGCAATAATCCTCCTGAATCTCCGCCCGGAACGGATCGATTTCGACCACTCCTTTCGTGATCGTCGCCAGCATCCTCGCCGCCGCGCCGCTAGCTTGTGCCACGGTGTCGGGAATGTCTTTAGGTCCTTGCGCGCAACCGGCCACGTAAATGCCATCGCTAGCGGTGGCCATGGGATCCAGTTTAGGATGTCTTTCCAAAAAGAAGCCATCCGGACTCCGGCTCAGGCCGAAGATGTGGCGAACTTCGTCGATATCAACCGGGGCCTCGATGGCATTGCATAGCACAACCATGTCCACGGGGATCTCCCGGAACCGGCCAATCAGAGTGTCCTCGCAACGAACAAGCATCTTTCCTTGCTCCTTCAGAGAGTGGGGCGCTCGGACGACTTCCGCCGCCTTGCCCCGGATGAGGTTCATCCCCTCGTCGAGCACGCGCGCGTAGAACTCTTCGTAGCCTTTTCCGAAGGCCCGGATATCGATGTAGAAATTGTAAACTTCGGCCCGGGTTCGGTCTTTAACCAGATGGGCGAACTTCAAAGCGTACATGCAGCAGACGCGTGAGCAATAACGGTGATAGTTCTCATCACGGGATCCGATGCAATGCAGGATGGCAACGGTCCTGGGTTCTCGGCCGTCTCGCAGCAGAATCTTGCCCCCGGAAGGTCCTGTTGAGGAGAGCATCCGCTCGAACTCCAACCCCGTATAAACATCGTCCAGACGCCCATATCCATATTGGCCCATCTGCGCCGCATCGAAGATGCCGTAGCCAGTGGCTACTAGGATCTGCCCCACGTCCACTTTGACGACCTCATCCTTCATGGAATGATCGACCGCTTCCGGCTCGCAGACGCGCACGCATTCCAGGCACTCCACGCAAACCCCGCAACTGAGGCAACGGTTCGCTTCCCGCCGTGCCTCTTCCTCGCTGAATCCCAGCTCCACTTCCCGAAAATCATGAATCCGCTCCCGCGGGTCTTTCTTGCGCATTTCCATCCGCGGGGATCGTGGCAAGTCTTTGTACAAGGGCGCGTAGGAATGCGGACGGAAGGACTCACCGCGCCGGTATCCTGGCTGGACCATGTGGGTTTTAAAGTCCGCCAGCGGCTCCCCACGCAGGTATTTGCCGATCGATTCGGCGGCTCGCTTCCCCATACCCATGGCCGCGATAACCGTGGCCGGTCCCAGGCAGGCATCCCCACCCGCAAAGACGCCCTCCAGGTTGGTCGCCAAGGTCTCCGTGTTCACGTGAACCATGCCGCCGCTCGACATCTCCAGTTTCTCCGCCCCGCGCGTGAGGGAGTCAGAGTCGGGTGTCTGTCCTATCGCTACGAGGATGCTGTCAAACTCGAGTTCGAACTCGGTGCCCGGAATGGGGATCGGCCTTCGCCTCCCACTTGCATCCGGTTCCCCCAACTCCATGCGCATACACTCCAAGCCTCGCACCGCGCCGTTCAGATTCAGAACGCTCATTGGCGCGGTGAGGTACGTAAGCACTACTCCCTCTGCTTCCGCGTCTGCGATCTCCTCCGGCAGCGCCGGCATTTCGCCTCGGCTGCGACGATAGAGGATGGTGACTTCCTGCACTCCCCGTCGCAGCGCGGTTCGTGCACAGTCGATGGCCGTGTTGCCGCCGCCAATAACTGCGACGTGCCGCATGGGCGGCAGGTGAATGCCCAAGGCCACACGACGGAGATAGTCGATACCTTGGTACACGCCTTCGACATGCTCGCCCGGGACTCCCAGCGGTATTCCTTTGTGGGAACCTGTTGCGACGAAGACGGCCTTGTATCCCCACTTGCTCAGATCTGACAAGGCGAAATCCCTTCCCAGCCTCTGCGAAGTCCGGATCTCGACGCCCATGCGCTTGATGTATTCAATCTCGAAATTCAGCAAATGCTTGGGGAGACGATACTGCGGAATCCCTACGGCGAGCATTCCGCCGGGGACGGGAAGGGCTTCAAAGATCGTGACCTGGAAACCCTGTAGCGCTAGATCGTGGGCGCAGGTGAGACCTGCCGGACCCGCTCCAACAATGGCCACGCGTTCCGAGTTTTTCTTCTTGGGCTGAGGCGGTTCGATCTGCCAGAAATTGGCTATCTCCCAGTCAGTGGCAAAACGCTTCAACTGCTGGATGGCGATCGGTTTGTCTATGAACCCGCGGTTGCATTCCGTCTCGCAAGGGTGGTAGCAGACTCGGCCGCAAACGACGGGCAGCGGATTCTTCAAGCGAATGAGGCGGATGGCCTGTTCGAACTTGCCCTGCTGGATCAGGGCCACGTAGCCGGCAGCCTCCTGGCCAATGGGGCAGGCCTCCTTACATGGTGGGCGCTCCTGCTTGTCGATCACGTACGTGTTGGGCACCGCTTGCGGGAAAGCTTTGTGAATGGCGGTCCGTTTGGAGTGGAACTCGTCAAACCAGTTTGGTACTTGAACCGGGCACACCTTGACGCAATCCCCGCAGGAAGTGCACTTGCTATTCACATAGCGAGCCCGCGTCCGAATGGTAGCCGTGAAGTTGCCGACGAAACCGTCTACCCTGCTAACCTCGCTTAGCGTCATAAGATGAATGTTCTTGCGGTGGGAAACGGAGACCATCTTCGGCGTCAAGATGCAGGCGGAACAGTCCAGCGTCGGGAAGGTTTTGTCGAACTTTGCCATCTTCCCCCCGATCGTGGACTCCCGCTCAACTAGGTAAACCTCAATCCCACTCTCGGCCATCTCCAAGGCAGCTTGGATCCCGGCGATCCCTGCGCCGACCACGAGGGCGTTGGGATTCACCGGCACGGTCCTCGGCTCGAGCGGCTGATGCCAGGCCACACGTCTGACTGCCGCCCCGACGAGAGCCATCGCCTTACGGGTGGCTGCCCCGCGGTCCGAGTGAATCCAGGCACAATGCTCGCGGATGTTCGCCATCTGGAAAAGATAGCGATTGATCCCGCCGGTCTCACAAGCGCGCCGGAAGGTTAGTTCATGCATCTGCGGTGAGCAGGCCGCCACCACTACTCGATTCAGACCGTGACTTTTGATGTCGTCCTGGATCATCTGCTGGCCCGGATCGGAGCACATGAACTTGTAATCCCGCGCCACGACTACGTCAGCCTGCTTGGCGGCGTATTCAGACACCTTCTGAACATCCACCGTCTGGGCGATGTTCACGCCGCAATGGCAGACATACACTCCGGTGCGTACTTGGTCGTTGTGGTCCATCTTGGTCTCCAGTACACCCGCAACCTATCGCACAGAAGCAATCGGTTGCGCTTAGGCGACAAACTTGCTCAGCGGCTGCCCCAGGGGAACCAGACTGCGGTGCAGCCCCAAATCTTTCTCGGAACATCCCAGTGCCAAACCGAGCAACTGGGTAAAGAAAAGCACGGGGATCTTGAACGAAGTTTGGTACTTCTTGTTGATTTGCCTTTGATAGGCTTCGAGATTTATCAAACATAGGGGACAGGTGGCCACGATGCATTGCGCGCCATTCTCCTCCGCCCCGTCGAGCAGTTCCTTGACCAGCCGTAAGGCCACGTCCGGAAACGTGGTCATCAGCATCCCGCCGCAGCAGCGCGTTTTGAGTGGGAAGTAGACACTCTTGGCGCCCAGTCGCTCGAAGAGCCTATCCATCGTGGTCGGGAACTCCCGGTCGTCGAAGCCACGTTCCGGGCGAACGATTTGACAACCATAGTAAGGAGCGAAATGAACCCCCTCCAAGCTCTGTTTTGCCCCCAGCGCGATAACCTCGATCCCCACATCGTTCACGAGCACATCCAACGGATGACGGATTCGTACCGAGAGCCCATACGCCAGACCCGCCTCGTGGAGCAAGCGGTCGACGCGTGACTTGAGGGTGGGGTTCTCGCGGAGGAAGCGATTGGTTTTCAGCAGGACCGTGTAACAGGCACTGCACGGTGCCACCAGATCGTGCGCGCCGTTCCGCTCCGCAAGGGCTAGGTTTCGCGCGGAGATGGCCAACGACGTCGTCTCATCCACATTCATGTACAAAGTTGCCCCGCAACAGTTCCAGTCCTCAAGCTCAGTGAGTCCGATTCCCAGCGTGCGGAACACCGTCCTCAGGCTTTCGTCGTACCCTTTCCCAGCTGATTCAAGGCTACATCCCGGATAGTAGAGATATTCCATTGGCATTCCCCTCGATCGCCCCTTCGGGGAGCGAGACTTAGCCCACGGCCTTATAACCCACCATTCCTTTGGCGTACTCCGGTCGCTCTGCTGCCGGAGTAATCTTCAGCGTGCTGCTGGCCTTCAGTATTTTGCGAATAGTCTTGATGCCTTTGATCTTCTTCGGTAGCAAGGGTAGCCTGCCTTTGCGGAGGAGCGAAATCCCCAACGGGAGGGCCTTGAGCAGGGCGAGAGGATTTCGTCTCAGGTTGTAAAGGGTGAGCAGAAGCAGCTCATGGTTCCGGCCATAGCGGTTGACCAGACGCACAAAATTTTGGGAAAGCAAGTAGACCGGGAACCGTTCAGGATACAAGCCCGCCTCCATCGCAGTCCGTTTGAGGGCATAGAGAAGGTCGGTGATCTTGATCGCCTGCGGGCAACGAGTGGTGCACATGTAGCAGGAAGCGCAGACCCAGATGGTGCGGCTCTTGAGGATTTCTTCAATCTCCCCGGCGCGAAAAAGGGCGATCACGGTCCGCGGGGAAATGTCCATGGTGTAGCTCACCGGGCAGCTTCCGGTGCATGTTCCGCATTGCAAACACCGGGCGATGCGTTCGCCGCCAGGAATGAGTCGAGCCTCCTCGAGGAACGATTTCTTCAACTGGGGATTTGAAAGAACCTGGATAGAAGGCGTGTCCGTGGTGCTCATAAGACCCCCCGAACTATCTTGGAATGGGTGTTCAGCGCTTGAATTCCGGTTTCCAGGGCTCTGTGGCTTCCGTGAAGTAACGTGGGTAACGAACCACCATTTCGTACTCAGCGCTGAGTGCCATCTGATGGGAATACTCCCAATCGGCTATAAAGTTAAACATTCGTTTGCCGGTCAAATCCTCAGTCTCATCGGCCGCCCGCAAGTAGAACTCTCGCGAGTTGCGCTCTTGCTCGATAGCACAAGAAAGAATCTCTTTGACGGAAAGTCGGTCGCGATCAGCTTTGCACGTTAAGGCCTTGGGAAGTTGGGACGGTGGAAGGACGAGAGGTACTTCAGAAAACTGCTTCTGGTAGGCGTCCTCGAGGATCCGTTTGTGCTGGAGCTCTTCCTTGGCCAGGGTTTCGATTTTTTGCTCAAGATACGGATTGGAGACTCTGTCTGCAAGTTCGGAGTAAACTTCTGATGCGTCCTGTTCGGCCCGGATGGCTATGCCCAGAGCTTCCAACGCAGTTATTCCCGGCGCAGGCATGGGATATGCTCCTGTCATCTTGTCAGAAATCGCAAAAACGCAGGCAGCATACCATTCGGCAGAGGACAGGTCAAGGACTTCTGCGCGTCGCGCATTAGCATGAACAACCTGCACAAGCCTTGCAACTCGCGCATCGCGATGCCCAAGTCCTGCCCGACGTGCAAACGCGCCGTGACCCCTGACGAGCTGGTGAAAGGGTACGAGTATGCCAAAGGCAAGTACGTGATCGTCGAGGAAAGCGAGATCGAAGCCATTGCCCCCGTCTCGAATCACATCATGGAGATCGAGGCCACGGTCAAGCTGGCCGAGCTCGCCCCCATCTATTTCGGCGATTCCTATTACTGCGCGCCCGACCCGCCTGGCGCCAAAGCCTTCACGCTGCTGGCGCAGGCGCTCCGCAAGGCCAAGCTGGGGGCCCTGGCGCGGCTGAGCCGCAGCCAGCGGGAACTGGTGATGGTCATCCGGCCCTTCGGGAAGGGCTTGATGTGCCACGCCATGTACTACGGCGCGGAGGTCCGGCAAGTGGCGGAGTTCGAGGTCGTCACCGAGGCCGCCGTGACCCCGCAAGAAGTAGAGTGGGGGACAAAAAATGCCGCCGTGTGGCTATAATGATACTTGCCGAGCCTTCTGAGCGAACTCAACGGAGAGCCTGACAATGGTAGCAACTGGGTAGCAACCGCTCCTAGATCGTTGTTGCGATTTAATTGTAAATTACTGAAAAATAGATGGCTGGGAGGCAGGGATTCGAACCCCGATACGCAGATCCAGAGTCTGCAGTCCTACCGTTAGACGACCTCCCAAAACGGTACTTTTATACAAGTAAACGCCCCGGGCCTCGGCTGTCAAGAGGTCTTTTGCCGAAGCCGTTCTCCTTCGCAAGTGCTAGCGCCGGGTACAGCTGTCGCGGAGACCTTCCGATTCACGCGCAGGTTGGCGGCGCCACGGGTGGCGCAAACCGGGGTGATGGCAAGCCAGGAAGAAAGCATCGATGTGGGATTTCAAAACAAGCGGAAGCTGACTTCGACCATGACCCGGACAGGCACGGGGGTGCCATTCTTCGTGGCGGGCTTGAATTTCCAGGTCTTGACGGCCTCGACGGCTTTTTCATCAAGGCCGAGGCCAAGCGGTTTTACGACGCGAACATCGGGCACGACATTACCCTGGGCATCGACGATTATCCAAAGCACCACGGTACCCTGGTACTTGGCCTTGCGGGCCTCCTCGGAGTAGGCAGGCTCAGGCTTGTAAATGGGGATGGGAGCACTTACGCCGCCACCCACGCTATAGGCGCCGCCGCCGAGGCCACCGCCCTCGCCCGGACCCAGACCACCGCCCCGGCCGGAACCGACGCCTGTGCCTTCACCACTTCCAATGCCGCCACCAAAGCCGGGGCCATTCGAAGGGAGCCCGAGAACGCCACTGGGATCACCCCAAGGCATATTCATTGCCATCTGGGGCAGTTTCAACTCCGGAGGGCCCAACAAGGTCGGCTGCACCGGCATGATGGGGTGTAGATTAGGCAGGACCGCCATCGGTGGGGCCAATTGCGTATGGGAAAACTTGGGGATAGCGCCCTTCGATGCAGGCGTAGGCGAGCGGTCGCCACCGCCACCGCCACCGCCCATCTTCTTTTCGGAGGCAGGGAGCGAAGCCACGTAGGGCGAAATGTCTACGACCTCGTATTTGTTGGCTGCCTTCACTGGGTTAAGCAATTCTTTGGCTACAAAGGGAAGGATGATCGCCATGATTGCCAGGGCGTGAAGCAACACGGAGTTCATCCACGAACCCGCCTGCATGTCATAATCTTGCCAGATATCCGGGACCTCTACAGGCTTGGAAGTTAAGGGGATCGATGGCGCCTTCGGCTTCTCGAATAGCGACCTGAGCACGCTCGGCAAGTTGCGATACCAGGCGGGCATTTCCGTTATCGGCAATGGCCGTTCACCCCGGTAGTACTGTCGCGGCAGGACCACCTTGGGGGCGTGCCATCTTTCCCAGACTTGGCGGGCCAGCGAAACAAACCAGAAATGCGTGTCAAATAAGGTGGCCTGATACATCGGTGGCGCAAGCGGAGGAATACTCCCCACCGTTTCACCGACCTGATTCTCGACTTGGACATTAGATGTTGGCATCAATGAGCCGCCCCGCACGCCCCTGCACGACTTTTCCCTACCCTTGCCATGATGGTCGTTCCTCGCGCCGGGTTGCTTCCCGGCTTGATGTTCCCTGACTCAGGCATTCCTGGCTAGCCAAATCTCCCTTTAGTTTAACATAGCCGGCGGCCCAGAAGCGACGCAAAAAGCTACTCCACGTTGGCCACCTTTTATCCCTCATAACTAAGTTGACGCGCGTGCCGCTCAAAGGGTACAGAAAATCGGGCTTGAGAGGCATTGACCTGCTTCCCAAAATTTGGGCGCAATGGCAAGCCGGTAGCCAGGGCGAATCTTCTCCGCGATTCGTCGTGGGCCTTTGATCCGGGCAAAAAACCCACGGCGAGTGAAAACGCTCGCCGTGGTTACCCGTCACAGCCGATGGTTTTCCCCCGGGCAAAATTGGCTTTGTTCGGCTTTGTTCGTTTTGCCGATCCTTTGGTTTCAACAACATAATGGCTTTGTTCGTCAAATTTAGACACTCTTTTTTTCTGCGGGTTTCGCCTCCGCGCACCCCCGGGTTACCGCCCCGTTGAAGCCCGCGGTGCCCTTCGCTGATTTTGACAATGCCGGTCATGGTCTGCCAGCTACAAAAGCTCCGCTCTTAGCTTACCCAATGGGAATGAGATCATGGGTACAGCGTGGAATCATGGGACAGAATTTTTCGCCGGCTGGCGCAGACCCCTGCTCTGTGGGGTCTGCGATCTCCCGAAGGGAGTTGTGGAAGCTGGCGCTCACCCTACTCGGTCCATAGTGGGTAGCGCGGACCCCCGCTCTTGGGGTCCGCGGTTCTTCTGTGGGAATAGCCGCAGACCTCACCGACGGAGGTCTGCGCTACGCTTGCTGCCGCACCCGTGCCAGCGTTTCGACAAATCCGCCGCGAAAACGCTCCGAGAGGAAAAGGGGCGCGCGCTGGTAAGTGCTGGCGGTGATGAACTGCAATTGCCCCGGACTGTAGTGGCGCTTGTGGAGCAGCATGATGCAGGAGAGTGTACGCGCACCCAAGCGTCGCCGCCAGAGAATCCCTTCGGGAGATCGCAGACCCCACAGAGCAGGGGTCTGCGCCAGCCAGCGATCAGGAGAGCCGCAGAGTTTCTGAAACGTGAAACTCCGCGCCACCAGCTACTAGCTCTATTGCCTTGTTAGACGACATCAGGCCCACTCAACAACACATGCAAGGTATTCAGCCAACACAATCTGGACTCGAACGCCGCCATGCTCATCAACCGAATACCGATACTGACCCGGTTGGACGACTATCCACGGACCAGCCTGATCACTATAGGGTCTCGCGCCGGCCGCACGGAGGAAGGCCCGGCTGTTGATTTCTGGCCATCCACGAAGCCCACCCCAACCCGCATTCTCAAAGGTTTCACGATCCTGTTCCAACATAGTGAGCAACGGCGAAACGAAAAACGTTTCTGGGCCGTCGAGTTGTGGAAGATTCAATTCATATGCGGCATGTCCTCGCGCAAGTTTAAGCACAACGTTGTGCACACGTTCCTCCTCCGGCTCCCACACAAGCACGCCATGATCGTCGAAATGTGCGGAAGCTTGGATTCGGGCGGACAGCCGATCATTTCGTGACAACGCTCGTTTGATCTTCTCTCGCCGTATGTGTTTTGGATCCGGTGAACCAGCGAGCACGCATTCGAGGAAGCACGCCAGATACTCCTCGTCGAGAGAGAAGCCTTGATTACAGGCAGTGCAGGCGTCGACAACCGGGAGGTCATCGGGCGGAGGATCGTCGATCAGCACCCGCGAAGGAACGTGATCGTGAGTATCTGGTGGTCCGCCGCAATAGACGCACACTCCCAAAAGACGCTCACCTACCGAAAGCTGTCGTGGGTCCATCGTGTCGACTAACTCTTGTTTAGGCTGACCTGGATAGCGGGAAGCGACGGTCAATCGTCCTGTGATTGACCGTGGGCTTTTCCGATCGACAAAAACCCTCGGTCAGGGACGCGCTGACCGTGGCTACCAGCTCACGGACCTCGGAGACCCTCCCACCAGTGGTGATCGTTGCCGGAATCAGTAGGTCCGGAACGGCCTCCAGAAATGACAAGAAAGAGCACGAAGATCGATGCAACGATGAAGCCAAGGATAGCGCTGACCGAATAAATGGCACAGATGCCAAGAACGACTGCGAAGTATATCGCGACAAGAAGAAAGTTTTTCGAGGCTGTGACAATTCTACGACCAGCAGGCAATCTGGTTTCCCGCTGCTTGAAGGATGACTGTGGTGTCGTTTCAAAAACGGGTTTCTCGTTGCCCCGAGGCTCATTAGCGGATTCGGGCATCCACGTCGATTGAGGAGCTTTCTCGACTGGCATTCCCGTTGAGTCGGACACGTATCCCGACCCTGAGCAGTATCGGCAGGTCTCGTTACTCCCACCACAAACGCAGGGTTTCATCTCTGTCACCGAGTGGGCTTTTCCCATCGACCAAAACCCACGGTCAGGGAGGCGCTGACAGTGGCTACCAGCTTCCAAGTGGAGAGTATACGCCCCCTAAAGCGTCGCCGCCAGAGAATTCCTTCGGGAGATCGCAGACCCCACAGAACAGGGGTCTGCGCCAGCCCTCGCGCCTCCGAAAAAATGGGGAAACTCCTGGAAAGTTATGCAGAGAATCCTTTCGGGAACTCGCAGACCCCACAGAGCAGGGGTCCGCGCCAGCCCGCCCTACACGCTATTTCGCGGGGAAGATCTTCGCAAGGACTTTCTTCACATATTGCGGGACGGGTTCTCTTGCCGCATCAGCTTCGCGTTTCAAGCCATCGTAGGTGCTCGTCTCGTTCCCCAGCCACACGAGGTCGACCCTTCTAGCGTCTTGCATGGCGACATGCTCGTAAGCCTCGGGGGATGCCCAGTAACACGCCACGCACGCTTCGGCGGACTTTGTTCCGGTCCAATTCTCGCAGTGTTCGCAGGACCAAGATTTTGCCCTATTGCACGATCCGCAAAGAAGCATGTAAGAGCCTAAGTCGCGCTCGTCGAACTTCACGTCTCCGACGACCTCATAAGGGATTCTGTGGTCGATCTGAAGATACCGTTCCTCAAATTGGCTCAAGCAGACGTGGCAACGACAGCCGTTAGGCTCCGCTAGTTTGTCTTTGAAGTCTTTAGGAAAAGCGCGGCGACCACCAAGAAAACCCCGGCGAATTTTGGATAAATCAGCGAGGCGATAAGCGGCGATGCTCCTTCCGTCGCTACCCTTTACCCTGAAGGTATCTAGTGGAATTCCCTGGTCTCTTACGTCCTTGGCAGCCCTAGGGGGATGGTTATAGCCGTATTTGTCTCTCAGTTCCTGGGTTGTAACGAACCCATGCTTAAGGATATGTTGGATGACAATCTTCGGTCGCTTGTCGGTTACAGCCGTGAGACGTTCAAGGATTTCTTTGGAGAGTTTCTGCTGGGTCATTTTGCGCCAAAAGACTAAACTGTTTTGGCGCAAGAGTCAAATGCCTTTCGTTAACTGTGCCAATCCGTTCGACTAGGGCGGGCGAGAGGTAGAGAGACTCATAGGTATTGTGGCTTCGACCGAGTAAGGTAGCTTGCGAGGACCTGCCGGCGTCGATTTCGAGGTGAAGGAGGCCAAGTTCCTTGGGCATCGGCTTCCCGTAGGACTTATCTCCTGTCTTGCCATCGTAACTCACAATGAAAGAAATCTTCCGGTCATTCAGGCTCTGAAGACTCGCCGTGAAGGCTTCAAAGTCAAGGAGACTAATGTAACGCGGATCGCGGTTCAAGCACACGCCCTGATACGGTGGGTCCATGTAAACCACGTCTCCGGGCTCTGCGAAGTCAAGGGTTCGGTGATAATCCCCCATGGTGATCAGGGTTCTCCCCTTCAATAGGCGAGAGGCAGCGAATATGTGCCAGCGCATTGTCTTGGGATTCATTCCCAATCGCCTGTTATCGGGACTCTGGTTGAACTCTCCATCCGAGTTATACCGGATGGACGCTTTGACGCACCTAGCCAGAAGGTACAGTAAATAGTGGGGCTGGTGAGTCTCGTTGAACTTGGAGCGTACGGCATCATAGAATTCCCGCTGCCTGCCGAGTTGAGCTTTCCAGAGCCGTGCATATGCTGACGCGATGGCGTTGGGTGATTCGATGATGCACTCCCACAAGCGCATCAGGGGTTCGTTAATGTCATTAAGCACTATCCGATCTGCCCGACCTTTAAGGACAGCACTTATTGACACACCAGCAGCTCCAGCGAACGGCTCCAGCAGCCTTAGGGGATTCTTGGGGAAATAAGCCAAGATTGCTGGAGCCAGCAACCGCTTGCTTCCCTGGTACGGAATGGGGTGCGGTGCTTTCATCGTCACTAATATTATCATTCGGCGGACGAAGTGCAAAACTTGAGTTCAAACCAAAATACCCCACTACCCGTCTGCTCCTTTGCTGGACACCACCTGCGGTTACTCCTATAATCACGTGTTTATACTCGTTGCGAGGGAATTCATGCGCAGACCGCTCGACCTGAAGGACACGATCAACCTGCCGCGGACCGGCTTCTCAATGAAGGCGAACCTGCCGCAAAACGAGCCCAAATGGTTGGAGAAATGGGCCCAGGAGGACCTCTACGGCCAGATTCGGGCCCAACGGCGGACCTTTCCCATTTTCACCCTGCACGATGGCCCTCCCTATGCCAACGGCCGCATTCATCTGGGAACGGCGCTCAACAAAATCCTGAAAGACTTCATCGTAAAATCGAAAACGCTGGCGGGTTTCAACGCGCCGTACGTACCCGGTTGGGACTGTCACGGACTCCCCATTGAAATTAACGTCGATAAGGAACTGGGCCCACGCAAGGCGCAGATGACCGCCGTGGAAATCCGTCAGGCCTGCCGCCGCTACGCCGAGAAATACGTGGAATTCCAACGGCAGGATTTCGTGCGCCTAGGCGTTTTTGGCGAGTGGGACAAGCCCTACCTGACCATGGATTTCGACTACGAGGCACTCATTGCCGAAGCCTTCCTCAAGTTTCTGGAAAAGGGGTATGTCTATCGCGGGCTGAAGCCAGTCCACTGGTGCATGCGTTGCAAGACGGCGCTGGCCGAGGCGGAAGTGGAGTACGAGAACCACCGCAGCCGCTCGATCTATGTGAAGTACGCGCTGCTGACCGACCCGGCCAAACTGGCGTCGGAGCTGGCCGGACGCCGGGTTTCCGTCATCATCTGGACCACGACTCCCTGGACGCTTCCCGCCAGTATGGCGGTGGCTTTCCATCCCCAGTTTGAGTACGTGGTGGCGGCTGCCGGGAACGGCGAAGCGTACCTGGTCGAAAGCCGTCGGGCTGAACCGGCTTTCCAGGAGATGGGGCTGGAGGCATCGACGATCCTCGCCCGCATCCCTGGCGAGAAACTGGACCGCCTCGAACTGCAGCACCCCTTCCTGGACCGCCGGGTCCTGGGTGTGCTGGCTGGTTATGTGACGGCCGAGGACGGCACCGGCTGCGTGCACACCGCTCCGGGCCACGGCCGGGAGGACTACCTGACGGGCATGCAATACGGCCTCCCGATCTACTCGCCGCTGAACGATGCCGGGGAGTTCACCGAAGGTTTACCAGAATATAATGGCAAGAACGTATTCGATGCCAATGATTATATTATCGAACTGCTGAAGTCCAGGGGAGCTTTGATGGGGCAGCCCGGGTGGCTTACCCACTCGTATCCGCATTGCTGGCGTTGTCGTCACCCGGTGATTTTCCGCGCCAACGAACAATGGTTCATTTCGATCGGCCACGAGCGGCTGCGCGAACGCGCGGCGGAGGAAATTCAGAAGGTTCAGTGGTCGCCGGAATGGGGCCAGGAGCGCATCGCGAGCATGGTTGGCACCCGGCCGGACTGGTGCATCTCGCGGCAGCGAATCTGGGGCGTTCCCATTACAGTTTTCCATTGTGAGGGTTGCCAGAAGCCGGTGCTGGACCC
>Ga0315284_10004352_pt1 | contig 20110 bp, 10 predicted proteins | sample YL17G09_16_MG_FD_203696 | JGI IMG/M metagenome (GOLD analysis project Ga0315284, IMG submission 203696) | Sediment microbial communities from Yellowstone Lake, YNP, Wyoming, USA - YL17G09_16 | ecosystem: Environmental > Aquatic > Freshwater > Lake > Sediment | place: USA: Wyoming | collected...
CTTCACTTAAGACTTTTCTTGCACCGTAAGCTACTGCCATAGTTTTTGTTGGAAATGCAAATGGTGCGACTTCTTGGAATTTCTTCTTTTTTCTAATTAATACTTCATATCCTTTTTCTTCCTTCTGTTTCTTTTTTTTCTCTTCTTTTTTCTTAGCTGGAAGCCAAATTCCCATGGCAATTAACGGTTTAGGAGTTTGATAAGGAAATTCTACTGGTGTTGGTGTTGGATGTGGCTGTGGCTGTGGCTGTGGCTGTGGTTGTGGTTGAGGTTGTGGTTGAGGTTGTGGCTGTGGTTGTGGTTGAGGTTGTGGCTGTGGTTGTGGCTGTGGTTGTGGCTGTGGTTGTGGCTGTGGTTGTGGCTGTGGTTGAGGTTGTGGCTGTGGCTCTACTATTATTTCAGGAACTGGTTGTGGAACGGTTTGGAGCATCGGAACTAGTTGAATCTTAGGTACTGGTGTTAAAACGGGTGATGGAACAACAGAAATTTTAGGAACTGCTTGAATTATAGGGATTGGTGCTATAGAAGACATAGGTGCTCCAACTGGTGATGTTGTAGTAGTAGATGGAGCTAAAGTAAGAGTTGGTAACATTATATTTACAGGTGATACATAAATCTTTGAAACGATTTTTGTTTTTCGTCCTCCTAATGTAGAAGACCCATCTTGTCCTAATGTAGACAACCCACCTTGTTCTCCTAAATAAGAAAGTATTTCATAGTCAGTTGTATGAGGTATTCCTTTCCTTGTTTTTACTCCTGTAGGAAATATATCTAAACTAGTTATTGCTTCCATAGGAGGAGGAATTACCTTAGCAACATTAATCGCCTCTTTAATATTAAAACTTTTTTCATTTTTCCAATTAACTTTTGCTTGTCCTTTTATCCATTCTTGTTCATATATATTTAAAGATTCAAATTTAGATTTATTACTTGGAGATAATTTACCAACAAATGTTTCCCATTTTTTATCTAATTTAATGTCAGTTATTTCTCCTGGTTTTAAATCTGGATATTTTTTAATGTATGACTGTAAATCTCCAGTAATAGGAGCTTTTTTTATAGTAAATGGTGGTTCTGAATAAATTGTTTCACCAGCCTTACTTCCTTGTTGATATATCTTATAACCTGCAGGAGGACCTTCAAACTCTTTAATCTTAAATCCTCTTGATGGTTGATTACTTGTTGCAAGCGATTGAATACTTTTTAATCCTTTTATAAAACGATTTTTATCAAATGCATAATTCTTACCTGAATCTCCATAGAACATTACATTATAATCTTTTATTGCTTTAATCACATTTGCTACATTACTGTCTATGTCTCTATATTTAACTCCAAGGCCATATGCATCTAAATTAACGGCTAACTTACCACCCTCAGTTAAATCAATAAATAAAGGATTAGCTGAATTTATATTTTTAACATAATATTTCATTTGTAATCCAGGGATTGTTCCTTCTCCGACAAAATGTGCATTTCCATCCACATCAATAAAATAATCATTGAAACCTTTTTTATATTGTGTATAAGTTAAAGTAGTAACAGGAACATCAACTTGAATACTAGAAGTTGTCATTTGAATTAGAGCAGGTTTACCTTTAGGTTCTACTATTTCACCTAATCTTGAAACCTTAAAATTTCTAGTCCAAGAACTTTGTTTTACATTCATAAGAGTTGATTTATCTGTATAATGGTCAAATGCTGTTCTATTTTGCCATGTAGGTTTCAATTCTTTTACCTTACCAGTTGAATAATCAATCTCCTGAATATTATACTCTAATTTATTTGTTTTAGGGTTCGTACTTATTTTCATAATATGTTGATTACCTTCCGCATCTAAAGCAAGAGTTATCTCAGATGTTTTATTAATCTTTTTAAGATTCATACTATATTTTTTTAGAGTCCCGGTATCATATCTATCTTTTTGAACTTCAACCCACCAATCCCCTCCAAAACCTTTTTTAGCTTGTTCAACTAAATTTGGATTTGTTTTATTTATATTTTGATACGCTTTAAAGTCCATTGAATCAAATTGCTTCTCTGCTTTTGTTATTGGATAAGCTACAGATTCTGTTGTTCCACTATATTTTATTGTAGCAGGTTTTCCAAGGTAAGTAAATTCTCCTATTTTTGGGGATGCTCCCCTATATACCATTAAAGGTTCAGCGAATTCTGTACCCGTAATATATTTTAATTTATTAGAAGGTAATTGACCTTTGTAAATTTTTTCAGCATAATATTCACCTACAAGTTCCCTGGGTGAATATGAACCATATATTGTAGTATGTTGCCAGTCACGACCGTATCTATTTTCTAAATATTTTACAGCTCTATTTAACATCTCTTTACTATCTTCAGGGGTTACTCCTAAACCTTTAGTTCCAGATTCTCGTTCATATATATGTCCAGTCTCATGTCCAATATAACTTAATTGTTCTTTTTCAGGTATATCAGTTCTTACATAGATAAATTTTTTTCTTATTAAAATAGAACCGCCATCTTTTAAAGGAACATCATAATCATAAGGGGCATCTTTCTTTACATAAAAACCCCCCCAGCTACTTTTAGGAGACATAGAATCATATATCTGTTCTCTTACAGCATTGTCTTTAATTTTTGCTACTGCATCCCAGTCTATATCATTCGGGTCATATTGTTTTAAAGTTAGATTCCTTGTTAATCTTATTTCCTTTTTAGGAATAACTGCTAATTGAGAACCTGCCCAATTTATATTTCTAGTTATAACAGTTCCCGTAGCAGTTGTATATTTAAAACTTCCAGGACCAAGTCTACCTGCTATAATATCTGAAGGAGTTGTTCCAGTTGTAAGAAAAGTAGTTCCTTTACTTCTAGCATAAACTGTCCCTCCCGTTGGAGAAATAAAAGATAATGTTTCTCCTCCAGGAGCTCCTATTATTTTAGCAGGGGTTTCTCTATATACTGATATAAGTTTTTTAGGAGCAGGTGGAGTTTCAAGTTTCATAAGATTTGTAGAATTAGTCATTAAAGCATTAAATTCTGATTCAGGTAAACTTTTAAGAAGGGATGTTACTTCCTTAGGAGTCTGACCGGTTCTAAAAGATATTCTTTCTACAAGTTCATTAAAAGTTCTTTGCTGGTCTTTTTTAGCTAAAGGTTGATTACTTACTCTTATTATTAAATTAGGTTTAGATTCAACAATAGTTATTAAATCTTGCGACATTGTTGTTCTTAATATCTTCTGCGCTTGATTATAACTATATCCTCTATTTGTTATTAAGTCATCTAACATATCATAATAATTCACCCTTGCTTCTTCAGGACTTATTTCTAACATTTTCATGTCCCTACCTTCTTTAACAAAACCATAGCCAATAGGAGTAAACTTTGAAGTAGGCATTGTTAATTCATATTTAGGAACCCAAGTTATACCAAACTTATCAAATAATTTCTGAACTTCTGTTTGCCATCTTTCAATAGACGCTTTGGTCACTAAGGCTTTAGATTCTCTGATTCCACTCGCAGAAGCAGATTGTCTTTCAAATATAACTCCTTCTGGAGATACTGAAACTTTATATTCTGAAGACCTTGTCATTAATGAACCGGGTTCTGTTTCTCCACCAAAGGTTCTCCATTCTTTTTCTATTTTAGGTTTTTGTGTAACTATATCAATATAAGCTTTTTCTCTAGCAAGTTTATAAGCTGCAGGAACTCCAACTGCTGCTCCGGCACCTATACCATAACCTATAGCCCCTGGATGAAGCCATGCTTCAAAACTTAATATTGGAGTTTCAGGTTTTTTATATTCTAATACTGCTCCAATATAGCTTGGAGTTCCTATAGCTAATGTTGGAACTGCTACATTTTTAACAAAAGATAATTGATATTCGGAAATAGGCACTGCAGCTTTTCCAACTTCCCCTGTTCCAATACCTCCCCCTAAGAACTGTTTAGCTGCTAATGCAGACATACCAACTTGTAATCCCCCTCCAGCAATTATTCCCCAATCTTTTTTTTCTACTCCTGATTGTATTTGTCCTAATCCCGATGCACCACCAGTAAATATTTTAGCAGCTCCATATACTGGAATTGAATAAGATAATATATCTGTAGCTCCCAATAATCCTCCTTCTATAAATTTACCATACGCTGGTATTTTAGGGTTTCTCATAAATTCTTGTGTAATATTTTGAACTCCACTATATTGTCCAACATTCTGCCAAACAGGATTTTCTATTATAGTTTGCATCTTAGCAAGATATTCATCTTGAGTAATACTTTTTTCTTCATAATCTTTTTGAAGTTGTTCATATTGTTTCACTAAATCAGGATAAATTTTTTCAGATTCTCCTATAGTTCTTGTTAAGAATAAATGCTCTCCCCAAACTGAAGGAGCTTTTTCATATGAAAGAGTTTGACCCATTCTACCCCAAAATTGAGTATACTTTTTTACAGATTCTTTAGAACCAAACACTTTTTTTAAATCTAATAAATTTATTTGAAATCCTTTATCAGTAGCTCCTCCTCCACCATAACCAGCAGTACCAAAATCTTTTCCTGGTTCCATTATTTGTGGGGGATTGGTAGAAAGAAGTGAAGTCTTTGATATAGGAAATCCGATTAATTCTAATGCTGCTTTACCAGTTTCCCCTAAAAAACCAATAACGTTACCATATACTGGAGAAGCAGGTCCAAGATAACTAAAAGCACCTGGTTTAGTTAATCCTTTTGTCTCAGCAAGATATTGTTCATATTTAATAAATTCGGAAAGGGGAGTTCCTGGTTTTTCATATGTTTCCTTCGGAAAATAAATAGGACGTAATTTATCTAATTGAGTATCAACATTTTTTTCAAATTCATTTCGGAATTCATTATACTTTACAGTTCCTTCCCCTTTACCATAAATATCTATTAATCTTTTTCTTACTTCATCTTTATATTCTTCTCCTCTTTTAGCATAATTTTTAAGTACTTCTATTTGTTGGTCCATAGTCATACCAGGAATAATTCCGCCAACTAAACTATAATCTATCCCCATTTTACCTTTTAAACCAAGGTATTTTAAAACAGCATCTAATTTTGTTTCTTCTCCCCTAGCCCCAGTACCACCACCACCAATTCCACCAGTAGATATAGTTTCAGGTATACCCTCACCTGCTTTAGTTATATCTGTAAAACTTACACCAGACATTGCTATTCTAAATTCCCTATACTTTTCAGGGTCATCAAATATCTGTTTAATATAATTATCTAAAGCAATGGTCTTTCTTTCTTCTTCGATAAACTTATCTAGATTAAGTCTTACACCCTCTGCATCTGCAATTTTTTCCATATATCTAGCGGCGGTAGTTAAAGCAGTTTCTGTATCCTTTCCTTCTTTAATTAAAGAATCATAATATACCTTGAATACACTCCCATAATCAGAAATAGGTTTCTGTTGGGGTATCTCTAATTTATTTACTTTAGCCTTAGTTTCAGTTTCTTGGATAGCTATTTTAACTACCTGAGCTGGAGTATATAATCCTGATTGAGTATAATATTTAACCGCATCTTGATAACTTGTTTCATACGTAGGTTTAGGAGCATACCAAGACTTAGCCATTTGTATTGCTTGCTCTTCACTAACCCCCCCAGCCATCCAGGTTTGTTTAGCTTTTTCAAAAGGGGTTGGACCAGCGAAAGTAGGAGAAATAACTGTTGTTTTATAAGTAGTAGGAATACCTCCTAATAATTTATTCCAATCAACTTCTTTTGCAGTTCCAGGTTCTCTTTTAATAACTATTGAAGGTTCTACAGTCCAAATGCCTTCATATGCTGCTTCTCCAGATTTATATGATTTTCCCGGAATTATAACTTCTTTAGGTGTTCTATAACCTAAAACTTCATTAGCCCTCATTGAAGTTATAGTTAAATTCTTCGCAATTTCTTTTGATTGTTCTGGAGTCCATTTTCCAGATTCTTCATATCTTTTTAAGGTGTCCTGATAAAATTGTGTATAGTTAGTTATATCTAAAGGTTTAGCTAGTTCTTTAGCTAAAGCCGCTTTAGCCTCTGTATCAGATTTAGATTTTTCGATATAAGATTGTGTCCTTCCTTCTTTATAACTCTGAGCTAATTGTTCAAAATAATCAGCACCAGTTTTAATAAGTTCAAACTTACTTACACCCAATCCTTGTTCATAGCCCCTTTTACTTTGTTGCAATGCATCTATCTCATGTTCTATATCTCTTGCTTGTTTTCCTGTAGAAGTTAATTCAGGTTGTTTTGTTATAGGGTCTGTTTTTCCGGTAACAAAGTTTTCTCCACTTTTATTTAAATTATCTAATTGTCTATTTAATGAAGCTATTTCTTTATCAGTGGATTCTATTCGTTTTTGTAATTGTGTTACAACAACAGTATATTCTTTTTCTACATATTCTGGCTCTCCATATTCTGGAGCAGCTTTAGCAACACTTGTTTCAAAAACATCTTTTGCTGTAGAAACTTCTTGTCTATATTTTTCTACTTGTCCTTTTGCAGCTTGTCTTTGTTGTATGCCACCAAGGAATGAAGCAGGGGTTTGTTCTCTTGATGCAAAGGTCATAGCCGCTTGAGGATATGATATAGGTTTTGAAGCTTGAGCTATTTCTGTTTTATATGCTTCTCTAGAGGCTAATATTTGTTTAGCTTGGTCTTGAGGGACTTGTTCCATTATTTATTTTCTCCATTTGAATATACGTATAGGAATAATTTTTGGTATCATCATTTCATTTTCAGTGTTTATATCGACAATCTTCTTTAATTCTTTTCGGGGTAACACAATAGAAATTTGTCCGTTCTTTTTATTTTGATAAGTAGGAGCTTTTAAATCTAAGAATAGTTTCTCCTTTTTATGATGAATATTTTTTGTCATTTTTCCTAATCCTATTTACTAGTAATTTAACAGAATTATTCTTTATAAAGATGGTTCATATATTCAAAATTAAAATCAGAATTACATTTATAATTTAATTAATAATAAAAAAATATTTAAATAATAAAAATAAAAAGGAAATTAGAATGGAAAACCTTTGTTTTTCCTTTCTATAAATTTTCTAAAAGCGGATTCTATAGGGGCTCCCACTATTACACTTAGGTCTTCAAAAAAAAGACTCATGTCGTTTGAATCTTTAACATTAATAACTTTACTATATTCATTAGGGGCAAAACCACTTTTCATTCTTCTTCTTACTTTTACATGAAGACGGTCTTTTCTATCAGTACTTACAATTAATACTTTATCCTCTTCTCCCATAATTTATCCTGTAGGTATTGTCCCGCTACTTTTATTTAATAAAAGGAAAGCTATTACTCCTATAATAATTACTCCAAGGATTAACCAAACCCATATAGGTATTGGTTTTTTAGCGACGGCTGTTTGTGCTCTTAATGCAGCTTTTATAAGGAACTCATCGCTATCTGTTGCGTCTCCTCTTCTTCTTATTTCATCTAAGTCTAAATTAGATACGGGTCTTCTATCAATCTCTTTAATAATTAAAACTTTATGAGTTTTCATTCCAAGTTTTAAAGACCACATTGCTCTCGGGTCAACTTCATGAATCTTATTTCTAATGATGACCATGTTACCACTATAAATTGGTACTATCATCGGAGTCTGAATCTCTCCTTTGATATTTAAATAAAATACTAAAACGGTATCTGGTTTTTTAGAAGATTTAGATGCTTTAGATTTCCAAGCTATCGGGTATTTAAATTTCTTCTTAGTCTTTTTAGTTTCTTTCCTTTGGTCTCCTATTTGTTTTTCTTCCACTAATTGTTTAAGTAAATCTCTTACCTTTGGATGATTTAATTCATCTTCGTTTAAAGGTCTTAATGGTTTTGCTTGAGAATTATTGTAATCATATTTAGGGGTGGGGATAGAACTACTATCTTGAATATGTTCTTCTTCATACTCTTCAGGACTCTGTGGATTTTCTATAGGGGGCGTAACTACTCGCCTTGAGGCGATTGTTGTTGCTCCGAGGTCTTCTCTCCTCCTCCGAATAAACTCCATTTTTTCTTTTGAGATGCTTCTTGATTAATCCCAAAACTGCCTGCTGCTCTCGTTGTAAACTTCTTTTGAGAGACAAACAATTCAGTGAACCATCCTTTCTTAGAAGCTGATGTTGATAACGTTATTTCTCCAGTTGATTTAAAGAATTTAGCAAATCTTGGATGCTTTAAGGTTAAACCTAATAAGGCGAGATATTGCGCATCTCTTACAGTCATCAAAGGTTGTTTACCTAATTCTGATGGATGTAAGTTAGCAACTTTACTACTATCAGGAGATTTCCAAACTTTATTAAACAAAGTATAAAGACTATCTTGTTTTCTTTTTTGAGGAATGTCAGCCCATTCAGCGGACTCAACATCATCTCCTTGGTCTTCTAATCTTTCTTGTTGTTCAGAAAAATCTTCGCTATCTAAATATTGTTCTGTTTGTTCTCGTGGACTAGGTGGTTCCATTCCTTGCATGGCTTCCATTTGTTCCATTCTCATTCCAGCTTCTATTTCAGGGTTGTTCAATTTAACATCTATTCCTCCTTTCAAGTTATCTTAATTATGTAAGATTTGTATTTAACAAACTAATATATTTATAATTAAAAATCATCTTCTCCTCCAACACTTTTACCAAAAAGATTTACACCAGTTTCATTAATAGCTGAATAAGCAGATGCTAAGAATATGAATAGACCCATTCCAATACTAACATATCCTATAGTCATCGTATATAAATCAGAGATAAATCCAAGACCATATATTATTACATATATTCCTAATATAATAAATAAAACACCAGACATGAATCCTAGATAGTTATTCTTTAGAGCAAAAGCAAGAACTAATATTATAAATCCACCGAGAGCTAGGAATAAAGGAATTGTATTATTATTATTATTACCAGTTGTAGTGACTTTAAAATCATAAGCCCATACAGTCACAAGTCCTTCAACATCTCCATAACCATTAACAATATATTGGCCCAACATAGAAGTATTGCAAAATGTATAAACAAAATTGGTCCCTGTTTTTATCATTGCTACTTCCCCTAATGCTTTTGTAGAATTAGGATATAGAACTGATGATATATTATTATAAGAACAGTTAGAACAAATTTGTATTAACTCAATACAATCCCCTTGTTTAAACACACCTAAAGTCTGTGTCTCTGCTGAAACAAATGTTAATTGTGTAAACATTATAAACATGATTGCTACTAAAAAAGAAAATAAAGAATATATTTTAATTATGTTTTTACTTTTCATATCATCACCTTTTCCCATTTTATAATGATAAACCTATTTAAATAACTTTCCTTTATGTTTCCCATCATACGCAATTCCCTTCATGTAACCACGGCAATTTTAAATTATAATATTCAAATCGGGCATATCTACAAGTAATAATAATTTCTACTTTATATTTTGAAACTAAAGTATTTGAAATACTTGTATATGAATAATTAGCATTACCTAATGTTTCATAAACAAAAGGGTAAGCTCCTGGTGGGAAAAGATTAGTATATGGATTTGTAACACCAACTCCTGTTAAATATAAACTGCATGTTAACTGTGAAGGGCATCCTCCACCAGTTACCGATGCAAAGGGTGGTGATGCTAATAACCAACCACCACTCGAAGTTAATGTTAATGGAGCTGGGGCTTTATTTATAGTAACTATAAAAGTTGTCGAAGTTGCAGAATAGTTTGCATTTCCAGGTGTTGAATAATTAGCTGATACATTTCCAACTCCGAAGATTCCATTAGTCATATTTAAAGTACAATTCAATTGAGAAGGACAGTCCGACCCTATAAAGTTTGTTGGAGTAGAATAATTTATAGGGGTAGTTGCTGTTAGGTTTAATACAAGAGTTGTATTTTGTATTATAGTATATGAATATGTTTCTGATATATTAAACAAACCACTCAATCCACTTCCATAAGCCCAATAATAATAATTATAAGTTCCTACTCCCAATCCAGTTACATACCCATAAAATGAATCTGAAATATTTAATAGAGAATAATTCATTCCATTAATTTCTATTCCAGCAGTTCCGTTTGTATAATTTATTGTAATATTAAATTGGTTAATATTTGTATACTGTGAATTGTTTAATGGATAATTGTTGTTAGTTGAAAATTGAGGATAAACACCATTTATAAAAATCCAGGTACTATCGTTAAATCCAATATTATTAACATCGTCATAACAAGTAATGTTTATAGTATAATTCATTCCGTCAGGCACGGTTCTATTTGCAGTTATAGAACTAATTACCCCAGAAGGGACTATACCACTACCATAGGGGGTTCCATTAAGATATAACTGACAACTCAATGCCAAGTCTAAATTATCACTTGCATTAAAGAATATCTCTGGCGGATTTTGAGATGTTGAGTAACTTCCATTAACCATTAAAATAACTGGAGGACGAGTATCTTGTGTATAATTTAATAATATCGAAGCATTGTTTCCAGTAGCATCTGAACAAGTGATATTATATATAAAGAAACCATCTACGGCTTCAGTTGAATTAATAAAATTAAATTGTGTTAGGGTATTAGAATTATAAATCCAGAATGTAGAATTGACACTGCAATTAGTAATATATTCAACTTTAGCACTTACATTAAGTTCTGTAACTGGCACTTGATAATATCCTCCATCTATTGGATAGTCTACTGTTAAATTTGGTGGAGATTTATCTATTGTCACTGTATAATTTCCAGTAATGAATTGATTGCCTACTAAATCAAATACACTATAGAACCAATGATAAACACCATCTGTTAAAACTACTACAACTCCCACAACCGATTGTAAGCTTCCACTTATTGAAGTAAATATTGTAGTGTTAACTTCAGAATCAGTTTCATTAAATATATGTAGTGTAGCATTACTTAATCCATAATTATCTGTTAAGTTAGCAGAAAAGTTTTGGTCGGTGTTATGAAAGGAATTATTGGATGGAATAAGAAGAGTCGCATTTGGAGGAGTTGTATCAACAACAGTTATATTGTAATAAGAATAACCTACATCAGTATAATTTTCATTGCCTGTTATGTTTGCTCTGAATATATATGAACCTAAATCTAAAGTTACATTTAAAGAATTATTAATTAAGTAGTCTATTCCATCTTTATCCAATCCAAGAATACCTACGCCACTTGCCATTGCTGAAATATTAATCTGTTGAGGATATTCTAATGTTAGGTTATTAGTTCCACCATTAGCTAAAAATGTTAATACTGATGTTGCTTTTGTTATTACAAAATTATAAGTATATTGACTATGAGTATAGTTCTGAGTTTCTGGAACTGTGCAATTAAAAAAATGAGTTGATACATTTAGATTTATTAAAGGAACTCCTGATGTTATTATTGCTCCATCCATTTCCAATACTGCGGGAGTTTCCCCTGCAGTCATTATACAAGTTGGAGTTATTGTTGTTCCATATTCTTGTGGTGAACTTAAACCTCCAAATAACAAACTTGCTGAAGAAGATGCTTTAGTTATATTAATATCTATACTTATTCCATCAGAAGTATAATTTATATTTCCACCTGTTGAATAATCAAATGTTTCAATACCTACTGCATAAATACCATTTGGTTTATCCAACACACAAGTTAATTGACTAGGACAATTTAGACCAACAACATCAGTAACTGTTCCATAGGTTATTGGTGTTGTTCCGCTTATGCTTAAATTATACGTTGAGTTTTTATCTATTGTATAATAATATGTTTCTGATATATTAAACAAACCACTCAGCCCGCTTCCATGAGCCCAATAATAATAATTATAAGTTCCAGCACTTAAATCTGTTATATCCTTATAAAATGAATTTGTAATATTTGATAATGAATAATTAATCCCATTGAAATCTATTCCCGCGGTTCCATTAGTATTTTCTATTGTTATATTAAATTGATAAGTTACACCAGGGGCATATTCAACAAGGTCTGGTGGATATGTTGTGCTGTTTGTAAATTGAGGATATATCATATCAACAATAAAAGTTACTGAAGAAAAATTAACATTACCAGCAGAATCATTACAATATACTATCCATGTGTTACTTCCTTGAATGGACATAACTCCAGTCCAATTTGTTCCAGGTAATTGTGGAGTTGAATTAGTGATTCCATTATTTATTGAATACCAACAACTATCGGGATATGTTTCTATTATTGTATAATTTAAATCACTTACGTTTACATTATAAGCTATATTTTCAGGATAAGTTATATTGATTGTTGAAGGAGTTTTGTCTATCGTTACCGTATTATTTTGTGTTATATATGTATTGTCATTTACTAAACCAAAAATTTGATAAAACCATTTATATACTCCATCGACTAAAGCAACAACAACCCCTATTGTAGCTTGAGTGTTTCCGATTATGGAAGTAAATATTGTTGTATTTACTTCAGAACCTGTTGCATTAAATATATGCAATGTTGCATTTTTTAATCCTAAAGTATCTGTTAAGTTTACTGTGAAGTTCTGGTCTGTGTTCTGGAATGAATTGTTAGTTGGTGTTAAAAGAGTCGCATTAGGATTATTAATTGTAAAGTTGTGTGTAGTTGTTATATTTTTAGTATCCGATGGTTTATCATCTGCAGTAGCTTGTATATTCATTTTGTAAATACCATTAGGAACTAATCTAGTATCAAAATTAATCCACATATCTGAATCAGTTGGAGAATGAAAACTTCCATTAATAGTATAATTAAATGTTCCATCAAGATTAAATAGACTTAAATTATGAGTTACTGTTCCAGGAGCATCTGAGTCTTTTGAAACTCCTACATAGACATTCATAATCCCCCTATGGGTTCCGTTTAAATTTAAATCATTTAAATCAGTTGTACTATTATATTCTATTATGGATGGAATAGTTATAGGATGATTTACAGGCGTTACCTCATCTATAAAAAAAGTAAAATTTTTATAGGCATTGCCAAAATTATCTACTACATAAATTCCAAATGCAAATTCATCATCTGTATCTCTAGTTGATGTTGTGAATGTGTCAGTAGTAAAATTTGCTTGAATCCAAGTAGTTCCATCAGTTGTTATCCATGTAACATTGGTTTCATTAAATCCAATATTTGTAACTGTTGGGCCATCAGCATATTTTACTTCATAACTATTTCCTATTCCAGATTCATTACTTTCATAATAAATATAAAATTCAGTAGTTGGTTTAACTGTTCCAAACATACCGTTAACTATATGTTTGGATACTTCTGAATAACTTGAATTCCCTTCTGTAAAAGATATTGTGTTTATAGTTGTAATATTTCCAGAACCACTAAAAATACAGTTAGGGGAATCTACAACTTTTATTATGCCTGATGGGTCATATGAACTATTACAGTAATATGAATTTAAGTCTTCTGTTGGGGTTCCAGTAGTTCCTATATTTCTAAATGAATGTAATGTATAATTTAAAATACCCCTATAGGTTTCTGCATCAAATCTTTTTGTTAATATAGAATGATTCTGATAAACAGAATAATTCTTTTTAGATTCAGAAATCATCGACTCCCAAGATAAATAAATATTTTGTCTAAACGCTGTTAATTGAACAATATAAGTATAATTAAATAAAGCATCTGTTGAACTTGTGTTTGTAAGTTTAAGATAACCATAATGTCCATCTTCAATAGCATAACTAAAAGTATCGTTTAATATTTCATAGCAAGGATAATGTCCCGTACAATCATTCATACCTGTTAAATTTTCAAACCAGAATCCTCTATTTCTTCCTTCAGCTCTCCAAATTTGATAAGGCGGTGTTAATACTCCGATAACTGCTAAAGAATTATTAGGGTATCTTACAGACCAATAATTTGGAATACCTGGGGATAAAATAAATGCGTCTATAGTTCTTGTTGCAAATGCATTATAATGTCCAGATATTTGTGTAACATTTATTCCATTGGCATCAGTGCAGTTAATAAGAACATTAAATAATCCTGTTGAAGAATCATTAATGTTTTCGGGTGTTCTGTTTATTAATGTACAAGTTGGTGGAGTATTATCAAGTGTAAAATGTCCCGTCATAGTATCTGATTTATTATATTTTTCATAAGTTAATGTTTCTTTAACTTCTATAGTTATAGAATAATTTCCATCAGGAACAGTGGAGGTATTCCACACATAACTAGTTGTGCTTAAATTTCCATAATTATCTATAATCGTTCTATTAAAACTATGGTCTTGGTTTAGTAAAGAGATATTAAAAACAACAGTATCATTATTAGCATCTGTTACCGGTGACCATGATATAGTTAAGTTTTTATTATATCTTCCAGTATTTATTGGATATAATACAAAAGGTGTCGTTGGACCATAATTAGTTTCATTTATTTTAAATGAAGCCTGTGTATAATTGTTTACATTATTTAATGTATCATTTGCAAAAAAGGTGACTGTATAAGTTCCTATTTGTGTAGTATTTGTGAATGCTCCAATATAAGTAGATTTTGTAATGTTAGTCCAATTGATTATTAGATTAGTCCAATTCACATTAGCAGTTCCCCAACCGTTAATAATATTTTCAGACTCCATAAGCATATAAACTCCCGGATTCATATCATAAGTTTGATTACCTAATAATATCCATGAAGAGTCAGTATTATTAATAACATAAAAAGTAAAAGTATTATTTACCCTTTTTATTTTCATAGTTCCATAAGTATCGGTTGTATCTGTTTTATTTAAAAATCCTGATATTAATTTATCTTCTCCAAATACTTGATATTGATTTCCTTCTCCAACAAAGTTCGTTCTTCTTATATAAACATAAATAACTGCATTAGCAGAAGTTGGTTGACCAGAAGTTATCTGAAAATTGATAGCCGAATCTTCAGTCAAATTTGTAAGATTATAATCTATAGTAGCTTCAAAATCTCCGAACACTGGTGCTGTTGATATTAATGAACAGAAGGTATCTGTTTCCGGACTTCCATCTCCTGATAAAGATGTAGTTGCGCCTGATGTATTTATTATAGCTACACAAGTTTGGTTTGGTTGAACTGTCATATTCTCTACAAAAATATAAGATGAGTAAGAACCAAATACGGGAAAAAATGGAAGGTATGTTGGATTTAAAGTCATTATAACATTCTCTATTCCTGCATCAGGTTTTAAAACACTCGCCCCGACAAAAGAAATATTGCTGTAAGTATCATTTACGTTTATTCCAAAAGAAATATATTCATTAAAATTATAAGTCTTTCCAGTTGGTTCTATAACAAATATACTTGGAGGTGTCTTATCAATTGTTACTGTATTGTTTTGTGTTGTGAATGTGTTGCCAGTTAAATCAAATATTTTATAAAACCAATGATAAACTCCATCTATTAAAGTTACTACAACTCCGACTACAGATTGTAAAGTTCCCGATATAGAAGTAAATACTGTGGAGTTAACTTCTGAACCTGTTGAATTATAAATATATAACGTCGCATTTTTTAATCCAATGTTATCTGTTAGATTAGCTGTAAAGTTTTGGTCTATGTTATTGTAAGAATTATTAGCAGGTGTTAATAAAGTTCCATTTGGATTTATAGTATCGATAGTAACATTCCTTGTTTCAGTTGTTCCAGTATTTACTCCATTTGTTGATGTTGCATTGAAATAATAAATTCCATTAGCTAATCCTGTATAGTTTATAAAATAAGGATTAGACGCAGAAGAGTTTGTCATTATCAATGTTCCACTTGAATTAAATAAATATATGGTGGTGTTAGTAATACTAATACCGCTAGTAGATGAAACATTAATCAAGATATTATCTCTTGATATATAAGTTCCAGAAACTTCTGTGGGGTATGTAAGATTCGTCGTTATGATATATAATACATTTGGAGTCAATGAAGGATATGTAATATTTTCTGTTATATACCAAATAGGTGTTGCAAAATCCCAATTAATAAAACTTGCTTGTTGTTTCATTTGAGCTGTTGGCAATCCCAATCCTTTCCCAGTATCAGTTTGATTGCTTGTCTGATTATCATAATAAGAACTATTGATTGTTCCACCGGTTAGTCTTCCAGTAAAACCCCCTAGATAAGAACCACCAACAGTTCTTATTACTAATCCTGCCGAATATGAATTGTTTATTGTTGATGTAGATGCAAAACCTATAAATCCTCCAACATAATCTGCAGAGCTTGTTACATTAACTATTGAATAACAATTTGTAATAGGGGCGGCTAATCTTCCAGCAAATCCCCCAGTATATGCTCCTCCTGAAACAACTGTTCCTGTAGACCATGACTCAGTTATAACTGCAGGGGATGTTGCACTGTATCCAACAAAACCTGCAACATATCCTCCAGTTCCACCAACTACATTAATTTCAGTTGCGTAACTTTTAGAAATAGGTGCTTCAGCTCTTCCAGCAAAACCAGCAACACTAGAAGAGCCAGTACCATTTGCAGTTATATTAACAGAGTTTACCCCACAGCTACTTATGTTAGCACTTCCACCAATAAGTCCAACAAAACCCCCTATATTTATTGTTGATGCAATATCATTTCTAACTTGCACGTTATTAACTGTGGAATTTATTATAAGGGAAGTGGCACCTAAAAGTCTTCCTACAAAACCACCTAGATTTCCACTTGTTGAAAGTCCAGTTACACTTCCTCCATAGATGTTACAATTTTTTATTATACCACCTCTATGATATCCTATTAAACTACCAACATTATCATTTCCAGTAACACTCGCATTAACTAGATTAACATTAGAAATATTACCATTTAAATCTGAAATCATTCCTACCCTAAAACCAGTTCCTGTTATAAAAAGATTAGTTATATTATATCCTTGCCCATTTAAACTTCCTGAAAAAACACTTGCTGTTAAAACTGGACTGAATGTTATTCCACTACAATTTATATTGTTCATTATAATATAATGAGAAGTTACAGATTCATTCATTGCTTGAAGATAAGTGCAATTTGTTATTTGATATGGATTTCCTGCAGTACCATTTCCACCTGGAAAAACTGTTGGGTCTATGTTTTTATTTGAAATAAAAGTTATTGTTGCGGTGTTATTTTCAATACTCCAATTACACTTTGCATATGAATATTCACAAACATCTTTAAAACTATATAACTGTTTTTGTTCTCCCCAATGTGATAAACTAAAATTAGTATAAAATATTGGATAAGAATATCCTTTGGAATTATTAACCTTTAAATATAATTTACTATTAGAATTTATTGTATAACTAAAGTTTGCTAATTGAGTTTCATTCATAGACTTGTCAGTTGCACCAAAACACAATCCTCCATCTTTTCCCATAGCCGAACAATCGCTTTCACCTTTAATCCATATATTCTGTGGCTCAATATTATAATCTGTTCCATTAAACTTTTGCAATATAAAAGAAGTTATAGTTTCATTATTATCGCCATCTATATATTCAACTGAAGAATAATCTTGATAAACAACTATCGTTGAACTATCTCCTTTTTGAACAGCAACATCTCCACTTTCAACCTGATAACAATCTGCCCACTGTTTATCAATCTGCATTTGAATAGTTTTTTCTTTTTCTTTTTTATTCTTTGCTGAAGCAATAGAAGATGTTTTGGAATCTGATAAGTCTTTTGCTTCTTTTATATCTTTTGATGTATATATATTTCTTGAAGGTAAATCTTTTTTATCTTTTACATCAGGATATATTTCACAAATTAAAGGAGTTTTAGATTGTTTATTATCAATATAAATAATAGTTCCTTTTTCCTGTTTAATTAAATTCCAACCAGTATTATTCTTTATATGCATATCATAAGCAGAAACAATTGAAACATTAGATATTATTATAGAAAATAAAAATAAAATTCCTAACATTACAATTATAAATTCTTTAGAGGTTACCATTATAAAATTTTGTTATTGATGTATTTAACTTGAACAGTAAACAATTCATTTAATGAAGAATCATATATATTCAAATATATGGTGTCGTTTAATAAAGTATTATCTCCGGTAATCCAAAGGTATGCATAAGAGACCAGGCGATTAAACAAGGATTGGTTGAGATGGTAAAACTCACCTGCTTGCCCCCCTTGGAGTCCGGAGAGTATGTTAGGAGATAAATCATTAGTGATACTTGTTGTAGCACTGACTAAAAAAATAAAAGAATAAAAAAGACTAAGAGTAAATAAAAAAGATAATAGATGTTTAAGGAATTTCATCAGAAATAAAATTAGTGTAGTCGTTATAAGTCATCACCTAATTTTCAATTACCTCCTTCCAATCCTTTACCATCTTGATTATTAATGAACTGTAAGTTCTTTATTTAAACTATTCCAGCCTGTCTAAGACTTGAATATGTTACAGCTATACCTATTCCTAAAATACCAAGAGCAAAGAACCCGGGAACTAATTGTAGAACAGTTGCACCCCATGTACTTGAGTTATATACTGCTCCACCTGTTGCAGCAACAGTATTGACTTGTGTTGCTATAGGTCCAATCAATGATACTCCAATAAGAATAGAGATAAAGCCTCCAATCAAATTTGCAATCATTTTCTTTTAATAAAATTTACAGCCCCCCTATATTAAGGATACAATTTCAAAAGTTTATAAACATGGTTCATACCAAGAAAAAAGAAAAAAAATAATTAAAGTATACCTGCATCTTTAGCTAGACTATAAAACATTCCAACGGAGAATATTAATATTGCTAATGCAAAGAATCCTGGCACTAGATTTAATACTGTTCCTCCCCAACCACTAATATATCCGTCTGGGCAATAAGATACTGTAACTAAAGCTGTATTACTAGAACCATTTACTTTAGCTGTATTTACTAATGTATAAGAACCTGCTGTATTTATTATCACATCTACTCCATCTACAAATGTTGTACCTGAAGCATTTTTTATACCAACTGATGTTGATATATCAGTTGAAGAACATCCAGTTGTATCTGCTCTCCATCCACTTGCTCCTGAATAGAAATTAGTGGGATAAAAATAAACAGACTCGTTTATAGCTCCACAAGCAGCTCCATTCCAAGTATAATTATATGAAACAAGAACATCATCCCAAGTAATATCTGTTGCATTTTTTAATACATTACCTGTTAATGAATAATTTCCTGGAGCAATTAAAGAACCGTCAGTTGCATTGTATGCAGCTGTTATGATAGGTAATCTAAAATTACATTTGGTACTTTGTGATAATGTATAACCTGTAGAATTTAAGAATCCACCTGTTTCATTTATTACTGCAACATTTACAGCACCCACCCATCGCGCAGAACTTGTATCCATTGTTTGTGTTTCAGTTGTATAACCTGTAGCAGTATTTCCTACTGTAGCTACTTGACCTACTAGAACTAATCCGATGACTAAAGTTACGAATGCAAGTACTAATTTTTGTACTGTCGTTAACATATTTTTTTAAACTTATATTCCCCTCCTATGAATAATAATTAATTTAAAAGTTTATAAATATGGTTCATAAAAAAAAGAAAAGAAAAAGATTAATTAAAAATTAAAAAAATAAAGATTTAAATTAAAAATTTAGTAGGCTTTAAACTATCCCAGCTTGTCTCAAGCTTGAATAAGTTACTGCTATTCCTATCCCTAAAATTCCCAAAGCGAAGAATCCAGGAACAAGTTGAAGAACAGTTGCACCCCATGAAGAAGAGTTGTATAAATCTCCACCAGTTACAAGCCCTGACTTTATTCTTAAACTATTCCAGCTTGTCTAAGACTTGAGTATGTAACAGCTATACCGATACCTAAAATACCAAGTGCGAAGAAACCAGGAACAAGTTGAAGAACAGTTGCACCCCAGCTTGATGAGTTATATAAAGCTCCGTTTGTTACAGCAACAGTATTAACCTGTGTTGCAATAGGACCTATTAATGAAACTCCAATCAAGATTGAGATAAAACCTCCAATCAAGTTTGCTATCATGTTTTATTAATTATTAATTACAGCCCTCCTATGATTAAGGATAACTTTTGAAAGTTTATAAAGATGGTTCACCCTCATAAGAATAAGATTACTAGTAAAATTTATAAAGAGAGTATACGTTACTCCCACGAGAAAAAGATAA
>Ga0315284_10004353_pt1 | contig 20108 bp, 23 predicted proteins | sample YL17G09_16_MG_FD_203696 | JGI IMG/M metagenome (GOLD analysis project Ga0315284, IMG submission 203696) | Sediment microbial communities from Yellowstone Lake, YNP, Wyoming, USA - YL17G09_16 | ecosystem: Environmental > Aquatic > Freshwater > Lake > Sediment | place: USA: Wyoming | collected...
TACCCTTTCTTCTCCAAATTCATCGACCCACATCGAGCAAGAACATAGCACGTCGTGCGTTATTCCATAGCTTCCTTTCTGGGAGTCTACCAGACTCTCCTTTGGTGTTGCCATCACAACTACGCATTGGAAGTGCCGATACTGTAACAGCAAGTCCAGATACGCTTCGGTCAGCTTGTTTTTTGATGCCGCTCTTCTTGATATTTTTGAATAAGCTTCGTCCCATCCGAACGCCGACCTATATAACACTGTTCCAATGGCATCCCAATCAAGCTCATTCAGACGATTTTCGTTTTTATATTTCTCAGTTACTTTATAAATCTTGCGTAGCTCTCGGACATAGTCCCTGTCCATCATCAATGTGTACTCACCGAACGCTGGTTTTAAATACGGCGAGTCTATAATGCTACGCATACCAAAATATTTTCTTAATTTATATAGTATCCATACAAGAAATGCTGTCTTACCGCTACCGGGCAACCCGTACAGACCCATTACCGCCGAAATCCCTGCTGGTCCACGTAGCATCTCGGTAATATAAAGTATCTCTTGTACTTCTTTCTTCGTCCATTGCCTTTCTATAGGTATGGTTGGCTCTTCTAACTCACGTTTCGGTATAATGAGCGTTTTGCCATCAATTGTAGGCTGACTTGGTAGCATCAAGCCTGTTTTTTTATCACGTTCCATTGTTGCAACCATTACATCCCCGGCATACTACCTATTGGCGCACTTTCTCTATCAGCTTGAATCTGTTTCATTGTAATAGCATTCTCTATAAGTCTTCTCTTCTTGCCTCTAAGCGTTCTGGCTAGGCATTCCAGCACTATTGCCGAGTACCTTTTATGCACATAATTTTTATCTTTATCCCGTCGCTCCATCTCTGATAATATCTCATCCTGTGCGTGCATCAATGCTACGTGTAGTATCTGACCCGTCTCCCACTCTGCCATTTCAATATATTCACCCGTGTTCTTCGGGTTCATTACACGACGAACAAGCTCTATGTTGGCTTCATCTGGATGAGATGAAGCTACAGGCTTATCCATCATGTCATCAAACTCACCATCTTCGGTATAAGGGTCTTCTACTGGCAGAGCATCATTATTATTCGTCATCTCTTCTACACCTACCGCCTGTTTTATCCTGTCTATCTAGGTATCGCATCTATCGAGGCTTGCATACCAGTCAATTTTACTAGAATTATGAATGTGAGCACTACGGCAATTATTACACCACCAGCTACAATAAAGCCCATCATCCCAGATTTTTCTTTCTGCCTCTTGCCCGTTTGCATTGCCATATCTTTAGGAATATTACGGAATACATCTTGCACGACTTTGTTTTCATGGATGGCAGATATTGTATCAGAGGTAACTGGGGGGAACGAGTCATCTACTGGTTGCGGTTTGGGATTACCAACTTTGAATATCGCTAAGCCTACGGGTACTTGAAGAAAACTCATTGCGCCTATAGGCCACATAATTGGCAGTGTTGACATTGGGGCTATATACCCAGCTTCAGGCCACGCTATCATCTTACCTATCTCTTTTTTCTTCAGGTACTTGCCTTCGGGTTTCCTTACTTGACCACCTTCCATCGGCAAAAGGCGCACCCACCACCTATCAATGCCCTTAAATACACAAAGAAGCGCACCATGCGCTTTCTTTTGGTTTTGGCTTCGTTTCCACATTAGGAAGCCACCGACTATCAAAGGCATTCCTAATAGCAAAAAGAATATAATCTGGATGAATGTACCCATACTTATCATAAGTGTAACCTCCGCCTTTTAAAACAAAAAACAGGCTAATATTCCTGCTTGGGTGGCTTATAGTGTCTGCTGAATATATCTGCTACTGGTTTACCCTCTCGATATAATATACCACGCATCATCTGACCCGCTTTTCCGCTATCACGGGTAGTCAAGGGGAATACTCTAAAATCTGAAACGCCACGCCTCATTGCAACAGCTTTAGCTTCATCCTCTGTTGCAAACCAGCCATCCTTAAACAATTTGCCTGCTTCTTCGATTAGTAACCAGTAGTACATTCAATGAATATACACATGAAGCCCACGCTTGTCAAGGGTTATTGTAAGATTTTGCCTACCCTTTTAGTGGTCTTCCTAGGTGTTTTTGCCATTGAACTCTTCACTTTAACACGTAGTTGTCTGCGAGCCTTAGCCCTCTTCATCATTTCCTTGAATTCAGCGGGGTGGTTTCCCTCATAATGCTCCCTCAGCCATGCCATACGCTTTATCCACTGACCATGCTCACGATACTTTTTTGGGCACTGTTTCCCACAAATTGAGCAACCCCACGTTTTGTACGGCATCTTTCTTCCCCCTACTTCTTTTTCTTTCTCCACACTAGATAAACGGTGCCATCGTATAATATCCTTGTATGATATCCCCTATCTCTCCATTCCCTAGCTTCTTCTATTGCACTACTATTCCTTTCGTAATAAGATTGAAAACGAAAGCCCTGCTCAAAGAGGTTAAGTTTTTTCTGTTCTAGTTCGTTTGGCATATTTATTTCCCCTTGCCCTTAATTTTCTTTTCCCTTCTCCAGATTTCATAATGACCACGAGAGTGGACAATTCTTGTATAAAAGCCTCTTTCCCTTAGCCTAGATGCACCATGCCTCGCATCATTCTCTGATTCATAAGACCACCAAAATTCAAACTCCCGCCCGTCGAACATCCTGTTTTCTGGCATATATGACCCCCCCTTGCCCACTTCTCTATTTATATTTACCACCAAACCTCAGCTTCTTATTGAAGACTGCTGTTCTTTTGCAATACTTGCAAGCCCAGACCTTCTCTCCACCCTTCATCACTTTCACGGGCTTGCCGTCTATAAGCACACCCTTACCACCATATTTGACTAAGTACACACCTTTTTTCTTGCAATATGGGCACTGTTTGTAACTATTCATTTAAGACCTCCTTTATTTATTATTTCAGGTCGATAAATATACCGCCTGCCTCTGGCAACTTCCTGCGCCATTGCTTGGCGATATACTCTCCCGCTCTATGGCTTTCAATCACTTCAAGATATCTAGCACCCAGACCACGTGGTAGATGTTCTAGGTTTGCGACTTTCAACTCCCGCCTGTTCTTTATCACCTTCTGCTTCATCGAATCTTTACGAACGCCCTTCTTTTCCTTTCGTTTAACCCAAACCTCATACCCAACACCATTTTCAACTATCCTTGTATAAAATCCTTGCCCCCTCATCTCTGACGCTAATTCTTTTGCCCTGTCTACTGAACGAGAACTATACTGGTAATTAAATCCCTCGCTATGAAGTCTGTTAATATCTCTTGTTGGCATATCTATCTCCTTTTCGCCCGCTTATTGTGCCCTGCTTCATATTTCCTAGTCCAAACTGCAAAAGGCCAGAATACATCGTCGTTTTCTTCAGTCACTCTAATATAACAACCATGACTCTGTAGGGCTTTTGCGTAATCCCTTGCCATCTCCAAAGTCCTAAAGGAATTCGCCCACTCGAACTTGTGCCCCTTAAACATCCTAGTAGTTAGTTCTGGCATACCTATCTCCTCTTTGCCAGCTTAACGTGCTCCGCCTCATGCGGTCTAATCCAAACCTCATAAAGCCCGCCATTTAACCTAACCATCCTTGTGTAGTAATTATTTGCTTTAAGCCACTTTATCGACTTCCTTGCATCTTCTAATAAGCAAATATTATCAAGCTCATAAACACGCCCATTGAACATCTTCTTTTCTGGCATATCTAGCTCCTCTTTGCCCGTTTACTATTTCCTTCTTCAATTTTCCTAATCCAAATCGTAAAATGACCGTTATCATAATCAAAGTGACCACTGCCACGGGTGACTCGTGTATAATAACCCTGCCTTCTGATGGCTCTTACTTCATCCCTTATATCTGACTCAAAGGCAAAAGCACCATAATAGATAAACGCTCGCCCGTTAAATATCCTTGTCGCTGGCATGGTTTATTTCCTTTCCTGCCTTCTCCGTCCAGAGTGACCTTCTTCATGCGCTCTAAGCCAAAGCTCATACTTTTCACCATCATCGACAACTCTAGTGTAATATCCCTCTCGCTTATATACACTAGCCCAACTTCTTACATCACTATCGCTATAATACCAATTATGAAGCCAAAATTCTCGCCCATTAAACATCCTTCTACTTCCTACCTGTGCTGGCATATTTATCTCCTTTTTTCCTTTTACTCTTTTCCTTCTTTTGTTTTAGCCATAATTGATAAACCGAGCCAGTATCTACTATCCTTGTTGAATACCCAACTGACCTCCAGTACCACGCATCTTCTTTTGCTCTTTCAACGGTAGGATAAGAATGATGATAAAAAAACCCCTGCTTTGTTAATATCTCTAGTCTATCTATTGACCGTGGCATACTTAGCTCCTTTTTGCCAGTTTATCGTGCCCTTCTTCTTTCACTCTAATCCACAGGGAATACCAGCCTTCGGTAGTCGTAAATATCCTTGTGTAGAATCCTTCCCCCCTGAATATACTTGCGATACCCCTCGCTTCATCCAAAGAAGCGTAAGTAGCATAATATTTAAACTCACGACCATTGAACTTCATGGTAAATGGCATGTTTATTTCCTCTTATTCTTTCCCTTCTTTTGCTTTACTTTCCCAGCTTCTTCTATTGCTTTATTATGTCCCTTTACCAATCTGTCAAAGTCACTGAACCATTCCCTTGGAGCATGAGCTTTACGTAATGCGTCGAGTATACATTGTAAGGACTGGTTTAAGTTGATATTGTATCTGTCTGCTAATTCTAAATACATGAAGGCTAGGTGTCCGAAATTATGCTGAGGCTTACCAATCTGTGTATATGCAAACATATCCGCCTTGATTTCGTTATAAGCGTGGAGTTTAGGATTATTGCTACCTCTCTGTCTTTGACGGCTGTGAGCCTCTTCGTGTAATATTTGCCAATCCTTAGTCTTCCCACGTAAGGCGTATATCTTATTATTATCCTCACTATAAATACCCTGCACCTCTGATGGTCTTACTTTATTCGTGCGCATTCTCTTCTTTTCGGAAGATAGCTCACCCCAGCCATTAACCCATTTCACTTTGGGGCGCAGTATATAGTGAATGCCAGTCTTATTATCAATCAAAGCCCTGACTTGGCTCATCGAATTACCATCCCCTTCTATCTGCTTCTTCATCCTCAAAAAGAAAGGCTCTGGTAGCTCACGCCAGCTTCTTACATATTGCTTTTTTGTGCTCTTAGGTACTTTACCAACCCATGTCATTGTTTCATTTTCCCCCACTCAGACTATGTCTATCTATCTGAATGCCACTACCAAGGATTCGATGATTATGACACCAACTACCGCCATAACCGCAATCGTGGTTATGGCTCCCGCCTTAGTCGCCAGCGACAGCCCCTCGTTCTTAGTAATAAGGACTAACAGCCCGATGCTAAATCCAGTAAGGAATAACAGGGCTACGATATCCATCATAATTGCGACTGTAGGACTTACCAAATCACCAGAAGGAGGGGGTACGATTGGAGTGGGAGTGGGCGTAGGTGTAGGAGTAGGAGTCGGCATAGGTGTTGGTGTCGGTGTAGGAGTAGGAGTAGGAGTAGGCGTTGGTGTAGGAGTAGGAGTAGGAGTAGGCGTTGGTGTAGGAGTAGGAGTAGGCGTCGGTGTGGGCGTAGGAGTAGGAGTAGGTGTAGGCTCAGCCTCAGTCTCATAACTTATTATAATTACACCTGAGCCACCAGTGCCACTAGCCCCTGAACCCCAAGGAGCCTCTATTCCTCTACCACCACCACCACCGCCACCTCTATTTGGCACTCCTGCTACTGGCCAATGTATGCCACCATTTGAATAACCCCCGTTACCGCCACCATCCATTCCTAAACCCACATGACCTTCCTCGTTACCATACGCACCACCACCACCACCACCACCATAAGCTACGGGACTACCTGATATTGAATAGACAACACCCGTTCCTCCATTGCCAGCATAACCATAGCCTCGTGTAAAAGCATTTTCACCAACACTACCAGCACCACCACCACCACCACCTTCTGGGGGATATTGATAAAACCACACAGGATAACCAGTGCCACCATTATATCCTTGCAACCCTGTTCCGCCGTAAACTGAACTGCTTCCTCCACCACCAGAAGCACCGTCTGAACCATTGACACCGCTACTACCACCCCCACCACCACCGAGTGCTGTGATGCTACCAAATATAGAACTAAGACCATTATTACCCGTGACCCCATAAACTGAACTACCCGCACCGCCATCACCAACTAGAACCGTTATCTCCTCTGCGGGAGTTACCGCATAAGCTACATTGTAAATTACGCCTCCACCCCCACCGCCCCCACCACCAACCCCACTGTATCCTTCACCACCTCCTCCACCACCACCAACAACTAATACTTCTACGTGGTACACACTCGCAGGCACAGTCCAATTACCGCCAATAGGAGTAGAAGTAAAAGTCACAATGGTCGGGTCGTCCGCCAGAGCCGTGCCCCCCAGAGATACCAGTGCCGTCAATGCCGACATCAGTACGATAGCGACAACCGCCAGCACTCTCGCCAGATTACCCAGATTAGCCCCTATCCTATGTTTCATGATTCTCCTCCTATTACATCCATTTAACTGCCACAATGATAGACTCAAGCATCGCCACACCGATAATTGTGAGAACCGTCAACCCTATAAGTAACCCTAGTCGCACACCAGTGCTGAATACATCGCCTTTCGTAAATAAGGCCAATATCCCAATTATTCCACCTAGCATAAAGATAAGTGCCTGTATAGTCATCATCACATTTATATTTGGCTGAATCATTAACTTAGGAGCAAGAACTCCTTCGTAAGTTACCGTTACTCCTCTATCTTCTAACTCTGGTATACCTTCATAATATGATGGCGCATCCAGTGGGTTATTATCCAGAATAATAGTCCCACCTATGCCGGGGTTATCGACTAATGGCTGTATATCGCTTACTGAGTTATTGCTGAGGTCTAGCCAATCCAACCCGATTAACCCCGATAACGGAGAGATGTCGCTAATATCATTATCGCTAAGGTCAAGCGTGGATAAATTCACCAATCCCGATAGTGGTGAGACATCACTGATGTTATTATCGCTAAGAATTAGCGTGGATAAATTCACCAATCCCGATAGTGGTGAGACATCACTGATGTTATTATCGCTAAGAATTAGCGTGGATAAATTCACCAATCCCGATAGTGGTGAGACATCATCTATCTCATTGCCACCCAACCGAAGGCAAGTTAATCCAGTTAGCCCCAACAAGGCTGAGATGTTACCATCAATGTTGTTTTCACTAAGGTTAAGACATCTCAGGTTTGATAGCCCCGACAATGGGGATACATTTGTAATAGAGTTGTTGCTTAAATATAGGGTTGAGAGATTAATACATACATCCATTCCTGAGAGGTTCGCTATCCCCAAGTTATTTCCCTCAAACGCCGTTAAAGCCTCGATATCTGCTGTATATATAGGGTCAGCACCAGTAGCGGTATGCATCTTTGTATCAAGGGCAACGTCACCAAAACCTATAGGCCATTCCCAGCCAATATTATTTCCCTTATTGTTACAATGGCTTCCAGCATACCATGTGTTGGCTGGAGAGGCATTGCTATAGCTTATATTCAGATAATCCATAGTAATCGTCCCACCGCCAACTTTAACCAGATTCCATGCTCCGCCACTTTGTAACTTCTTTATTCCTATGCCACCGTCTCTAGTCATTGTTGTTACTCTTTGAGTAGACCCAGCTTCCATGTTGAGCGTGCTCAACCCAGCACCTAATTGCAAATTATTAAATGTATTTGAACCTGTAAACGCCACACCCGTCCAATCGCCATTTATCTCAACATTATAATAAGTTTGGCTACCACCCCAAAATCGGAAACATCTCCCTGCTAATTTAATAGTTGAAGTGCCCGCATTCAAATAACCAGCGGTCTCCCAGACCCATTGTAGACAATTAATAGTAGATGACCCTAAATTTACAGTCGGAGAAAATTGCATATTAATGAAACTAGATGATACTGATTGATTATTAGTAGTAAAAGTGCCTCCTAACATAATCAGCCATGAAGCAGAAACAGTCAAACTATCTTGTAATACCAACTCATGGTGTCCCGTTGTCATCAATGGTATCGCTATCCCATTGGTTGTTAAGGTATTTGTTGCACTGGGTCTAAAGTTTAAAGATACACCGTCACCAATAGTCATCCCAGACAATATACAATCGCCATATATTTCAAAACTTCTTATTGGGGACGTAGGGTTGCCCTTAAACACTGGGCTACCTTGCGCTCCAGTCCAGTCCATGCCATGACATCTACTACTAGAATAAGCGGTTACAGTAACCGTAAATCCGCTCCCTGAGTTGGTATCGAAATATACATCGTCACTTAGTGTGGGCACGCCAGCCCCACCTGCACCACCACTACTGGACGCCCAATGTGTTGAGTCTTCCCAATTACCAGAGCCACCAACCCAGTAATATGGTCCTGCGGCATACGCCTCTGGAGATACCATCAATCCCACTAAGTTTACTAGCATCAAAAAGAGGATAAGGATGACGGCGTTTATTGCCACAAACTTACTTCTTAATCTTTTTATGTTCATACTGCTTCTCCTATTTGAATGCCACTACCAAAGATTCGATGATTATGACCCCGACTACCGCCATAACCGCAATCGTGGTTATAGCCCCTGCTTTTGTTGCCATTGACATGCCCTCGTTCTTAGTGATAAGAACTAACAGCCCGATGATGAATCCTGTGAGAAACAACAGGGCTATGATATCCATCATGATTGCGACTGTAGGGCTTACCAGCCCACCACCTTCCTCTGGTATATACCAATCCACAACCAGCAGGGTCGCTGGCTGACTTGAAATCCCATCCTGTATGTCATTTACGCCCCAAATTCCCGCAAACACCGAGCCGTTTGGCAATGGGCAAATGTGGTTGATATCGGACTCCGCCCTTATAGACAATACGGTAAACCCGCCTGCGTTGATATAACCTAAACCGTCGTTATTGAAAGTGGCATCTGTAGAAATACCATTGCCATAACTGAACCCTGAAGGAAACTCACTAACATTAAAATCTGCGAAGTCCCCATAGAATTCTGATTGATTATAGTAAACTACTGGCATTCCTTCACCAAGATACCAAGGAGTGAGCGATGTATTATGTGTTCCACCCACCACGAAAGTATAATCCTCCACCATATCGCTATAATACCCATAAGCAATTACTCTCAGGTAGGCATTGGTGATGACAGCATCATCTGGTATACTGGAGGTATTGTAAGCCAATAATGCCCTAGCCAGTAACCGACCCATTCCTCCTTCTCCCATTTCATTACCCACCATCAATGGCATTGGCGGATAAAGATACCCCTCCCCCCATTTTGCTTCCCAAGCCAGACATGTATCTTCTGTGGGTATTGCTACCGAAGAGTAAACATATAATGTATCCGTAGCTGAGAAGTTCGTTTCTGGAGTTTTAAATACCGACCTATTGCCAGACACAGGCAACGGGATATAAATATCCAGCGTGGGTGGGTCGATATACCCCACTGTCCATCCCGCAGGGTTCCCTTGGTATGCATAGACGCCGTCCGTAGGAACAAATAGGCTCTCGGAATAATCTACCGGAGAGCCAAACCGCCCGTCTACGACAGCCTTCTGACCATGCTCGTAAAGGATAGATGCGTTCGACGCCATTTCAGGTACATAATAGAGACCACAATCAATATCGTTCTCGCCTGACATATCCCATGCGTTCTGCCAGCATGAATAGTAATAACCGAGGTCAGCCCTATAGAACATGGGCGCATACTCACTTCCCTCATAAATAAATTCCGACGTGGATGGGGCATATACTGGGCTGTCCGCCAGAGCCACGCCCCCCAACGATACCAGTGCCGTCAATGCCGACATCAGTACGATAGCGACAACCGCCAGCACTCTCGCCAGATTACCCAGATTAGCCCCTATCCTATGTTTCATGATTCTCCTCCTTTTAAGTTACTGCGTCATTGCCACAGTTACAATAGTATAAGTAGAATCTGCCTTAACTTGATTTATCGGCAAGAATACTACAAATAGAGCTAGTACCAATACTAGAATTATCCCTAAGATATGCCTGCTACTTCTTTTTATTTGCATCTCTGCCCCCTCAACTCCTATTTACCCTTGCCACTTGTTTTTGTAGTTCTATAATATCCTCATGCCATCCTCTCGGCACGCCTTTCACTCTATGCATTGCCCCCCTGATTAATATTAGCGTCTTAGAACTGCCAAGGTCATAATCGACCAGCATATCATTATAGATGCCCTTGAGCCGCATCAGTATTCGCTTGGGCTGACCGCATCTCCTATAGGCATAGAGATTTGCCTCTATTTCCTGCTGGGCATACGCCAGCGGGTCTCTCGGCTTTAGGGGGTGGCGTCTTACGGCATGGTACGTTTCATGATACTTGGTAGACTCTGGGCTTTTCCCCTTCACTAAAAATATAGTATTATCCGCTGGTGAATATGCCCCCTTGCCTCCGTTTTCATTGTTGGGAATATCATCGAAATCTTTCACGTACCGTATTATCGGTTTAGGCATTTTCCACTCCCTTCTTTATAATCTATATCTCGGCTCTGGTTTTACCTTAGTCGCCTTAGCCACCCCCTGTATCCCCTCGCCACCTTTGTTTTTCTTTTTCTTCTTCTTTCCTCCCCTCATCAACCCCTTCGCTAAGAATATCGCACCAGTTGCTTTCATGGCAGGTATTACCATCTTACCCGCCTTCCTGAACATAAGTTTGTTCTTTTCTCCCTCGTACCCAAGTGGATACATCCCATAAGGTACTAATGTTTTTAATTTAGCTATGGAGCCATTGATACCCTTCTTGGCGACGAATAACTTCGCCCTTGCAAGAGTTTCTGGAGAATGTTCTTCGCCTTTGGCATCATCCACTGCCGAAGCCAAGTCCTGAGCCACATACTCCCTACCCATTTCCTCGTATTCTTTCGATAGTCCTAATTGGCTTGCTGTATTTCTTCCTCGTATATATGTCATTGCCTCTTCAACGGGATGGCTTGCATCTATTCCTGAGCGTGTAAACCTTTGGTCATGAGAAATTCCATGGATTAACTGAATCTTGGCTTCCTTCAGCGCAGCATCTTCGTCAAGTTGTGCTGGTACAGATATAGTGACTCCATTCACTGAACAGGCACATGCGCCATGACCTGTATTTTGAGCACCAGAGAAATCCACCAAACTCACATTTGTCTTGCCTGCATATCCTAAACTATAGGCAAGAGATTGGATTTCATCGTTTATGTCTTCTAGCGTCTTTTTATTCATTTACATCTCCGTAATAACCGAGTGACTATTCATCCGTTTCTTTTGAGGCATCCCCTGATTACCACTGGACACTTTCATTTCCGTTATACCCATATCACGTACAACAGTTGGTGGTAATTGACCTCTGTGTTTTTCAAGCAATGCCCTGTATGCCGACCTAGCGTTGTTGTATACCACCATCCCTAGGAATGGACCACTGCTAGTGATTATATTATTCTGACCATAAGGTGGGTAAATAAGTTTATATTTCTCCCCTTGTCTCCAAGCTACTGAGCCGTCTCTTTCCATTATATGCTTCTCGGTGGCTGTTGTTGGTTCTGCTATTGATTTCTTTTCTGGCTCTGGCTCTTGTATTACTGGTTCTGGCTCTTGAACTATTTCCTCTTCCTCTTCCTCTTCTCCCTCAGTAGGTTCCTCTTCCTCTTCCTCTTCCTCTTCTCCCTCAGTAGGTTCCTCTTCCTCTTCCTCTATATCCAATGGCTCTACCTCTCTACCCTTAGCCACTCCTCTATCCTCTTCCTCGGAAACAGGCTCTTCTCCTTCTTCCTCTATATCCAATGACCCTGCATTGCCACCTTTGGTGGTCTCTTCTTCCCCGCCCTCTGTCTCTTCATCGGTAACAGGCTCTTCTATCTCTGGTTCTTCCTCTTCCAGCTTTTTCTCTTCCTCTTCCAGCTTTTTCTCGTTCTCTGCCACTGTTTTCTCTGCCTCTGTTAGAACCTTATATTCCGCTTCATGCTTCTTCTTGTCCGCTTCCAGCTCTTCCAGTTTATTCTCTGTCTCAGTCAACCTTTCCTTGTTGCGTTTTCCTTCTGCCATATCTTCCTCACGCTCTGGGTTTAAAAAGCCGACTGGAATCGCTTTGCCCGTTTCGAGGTCTACTGTGGCGGTAAGCTGACCTGTATTGGGGTCTCTGTATTTATTATCTGCACTGTTTTGCATCGCTACTTTTCTAAGCTTACCTACATCTATCTTCGGTATGATAGTAATTATTGCCTGCCTTATTTCTGGGTCTCTAAGTTGCTCCCACGTAATCTTCTTAAAGTTCCATGGCACTAAATCATTCTCCCAATCCCTAAAGTTTAACTCCTCTAGTAGACTACTGGCGACATACGTAGTCATGCGTTTAGGAAAATTCCATTCCAATGGCTCTGGTTCATCATTCCATTCTAATCCATAATGCATCGTCATACTCCTTTAGTGCCGTTATATCGCCGAGAGAGCTTCCCCGCCCATTCTTTGAGCTTTGGATTTTTCTATTATAGCCATCTTTGCAGTTGGTAAATTACCATCGGTTATTTGTATGGTCATCATGCCCATATCCCGCACTATTGTCGGTGGTAATGTTCCTCTGTGGTTTTCAATTAACGCTCTGTATGCCGCCTTGACATCTTCATATATTGTCACCCCGGGGAAGACTTGCCTGCTGTTGATTATATCTTCCTGACTATAAGGTGGGTATACAAGCTTGTACATTATCCCCTGTCTCCATGCGACTGCCCCTTCTAATTCCTCTTTAGTTAGTGGCTTTTTTGTCCGCTTGTTTATAATGCCGATAGTTGGTTGAGCCACTTTTACTGGCTCTTTCTTAACTATTGGGCTTATAACTTCCTCAACAGGAGCTTCTTCTGCAACAACTTCCTCAACAGGAGTTTCTTCTGCCACAGCTTCCTCGATTCCCTCGGTCTTCTCTACCTTGAGTGGTGATTCCTTCACTGTATCATCCCAAAACGATGGCTCTTTCCCACTATTGCTTAACCCAGTATTCCTGCGTGCGACAGTTGTAAGTGCCACAGTATCCATCCCCGGGTTTATTACCATAATAGCTTGTCTTACCTCACTATTATCTAGTTGACTTAGTTTTATCTTCGTATAATCATACACTCCAGCATCAAAATCATAAAAACGATTGTCTTGAAGGATTCCTTCGGCGACAAGTTTCTCCATTGGCTCTGGGAAATCCCACGAATATTCCTTTGGCTTTTCTATTACTTCTTGTGTTTGCAAGTATGTTCCTTCTTGTTTACTATTACTACTTTCAGTCCTTAACCATCGGCTAACACTCTCCAATACATTGAGGACATCTTGTCTTCTTAGTTTACCATCAAGGCTATTGGCTATAGAATTCTTGAAATCACCAATCCCATTAAGTATCGCATCTGTCTGCCCTAAGCCATTTAGGTTCTCGTCAATATATTTTTCAGCGATACTAATACCAGCAGATATATCATTTGCGGATAATTTCTCTGGCATATTATAGGCAACCCATACCTTTGCTTGCTCTATAGCATTTATCGCATCTTTCCCATATTGACTAATCAACTCAGGAGGTATTACATCTTTTAATTGCTTAATCAAATCATCATTAGTCATTATATGCCTCCAATTATACCTTCGTTAAAACCTCTGATTCCTTTGTCGAGTCCCTGCCTGTTGTTGCACCTTTGCCTTTACGCTGTTCTTGTTCTGCAAACTTCATTTTGATTTGCCCAAACTTTTTATCACCGCCCTCTATCCGTATATGCATCATTCCCATGTCTCTCACTATAGTGCTGGGTAATCTACCCCGCTGTGTTTTTATCAAAGTTTCAAATGCAGAGTTTGGACCAGTATGAATGTGCATACCGGGGAAAGGATGCCTACTGTTGAGAATATCACCCTGCCCGTAAGGTGGGTAAATAAGCTTATACATTATCCCTTGCTTCCATGCAACTGCCGCCTCAAGTTCATTAGGGGTTAACTCACGACCTCCCTTTAGCCAGATGTGAGGTATAAACTTTTTTGGCTCTTTTAGTATTCTCGGTACTCTCTCAATTCTCGGCACTCTCGGAATTCTCGGCGTTCTTTCCGTTCTCGGCGTTCTTGTCGTTCTTTCCACCCTTGGTGTTCTTGGTACTCTCTCAATTCTCGTAACTCTTGGCGTTCTTTCCACTCTTTCTATTCTTTCCGCTCTTTCCGTTCTTTCCGTTCTTGGAATTCTCTCTATGCGCTCCACACGAGCCACCCTCTCCATCCTGCTCTCACGTTCCATTTCTCTGCCAAGTACAGATATTTGATTCCCAACAGCCTTTGCGCTAGACAGAACATTTCTAACTTGTACATCAGCTTTTACCGCTTCACGTAAGCCATCTGCGGCAACTCTATTGTTTTCTTCAAGTACCCCAGCTAACCTTCCAATCTTATCGGATTCTAATACCGCTAACATCTCGTCGGACATCTCAGCCATATTCTTTTTCATTACAAGTACGACATCTTGTAAGCTTTCCACGCAACTTCTTAATTCTGCTGGCGTAACATCGGCTTTCTTTATTGTCTCTTGCGCATCTGCTAGAACTTTTCTTATTTCTTCCGCACGTTCGGGTGGAAGCTTAGGAAGTTCATACTGAAGCCTATTTTGAAAATCATCTAAGTCCAAACGCATTTTGTATATCTGTTGGGGTGTCATTGACGCCCACTCCACGTCAGTTGTTACAAGTTTAACCTTGCTTGAGTCTTCAAACACCTTCCGTATCTCGGCAACAGCTTTACCGTACGCTTCATCGGAACCCCACTTTACTCTACAGAAGTCATCGTAAGCTTTATTTTGTAACGCTTCCGTCCTCGCAACTAGCTCGGAATATTCTCTCTGCGACATAGCCCTGAGCTTCTGACCACCGTCAATAGTATAGTTGTCCGCTATCTTGCGAAGTTCAGTCAATCCCTTCCTGAATTCGTTAGGTGTCATACTAGGTGCTACTCTGGACAAAGGAACACCTGCATCCAATCCCCGTGCGCTACCCCTTACTTCCTTTACGCTACCTAGAGCCTGACGTCCTTCAGGTGTTTCTCTGAATACATACATAAATTGGGGGTCACTAACATTTTTCTCTATCGTTAAGCCTAACTGTTCCGCAAGTTTCCTAGTTTTTGAGGTATTCCGCACTTCAGTAACAATTAGATTCCCTTCAGCAATCGCCCTCACTGCCTTCGCATCATCAGTAATTGCTTCAATCTCTTTAGTTGCTCTAATATTACTCACCACAGGTGGCTCTCCAAACGCCTTCTGCATATCCCGATAAGTTGCACTGAATATTTTCTCGTCCACCATCCTATTGAAAGCGTCCAAATCCTTCCTGAGCGCCGCTGGACTCAACTTCTGTGCCTCACGCTTGATAACCTCAAATGCGTCCTCTATCGTCTTCTCTATATCTTTATAAACCAGACGGGCTTCTAAGTCGGTGCTCCATCTCACCATGAACCAGTCGCTACGAAGTTTTGTCTGCATCATGCCGATAGTGTTCTTTAGTTGGTGATATTCCTTAGATGACAAAGCCCTGAGCTTCTTCCCCCCATCAGCAGTATATTCGTTTACAATCTTGCGAAGGTCAGCCAAATCCTTCCTGAGCGCCGCTGGACTCAACTTCTGTACCTCACGCTTGATAACCACAGATGCTTCTTCAATCGCCTTTTGTATGTCCTTGTAAACCAGAATGGCTTCCTTCTCGGTGCTCCATCTCACCATGAACCAGTCACTACGAAGCTTTGTCTGCATCATACCGATAGTGTTCTTCAACTCGTGGTATTCCTTAAATGACAAAGCCCTGAGCTTCTTACTCCCGTCAGCAGTATATTCGTTTACCATCTTGCGAAGGTTAGTCAAATCCTTCCTGAGTGCTTCGGGACTCAACTCACGTTTGATAGCCGCAGATGCGTCCTCAATTGCCTTCTGTATGTCCTTGTAAATCAGCTTGGCTTCTAGCTCGGTGCTCCATCTTACCATGAACCAGTCACTACGAAGTTTGGTCTGCATCATACCGATAGTGTTCTTTAGCTCATGGTATTCTATGAACGACATATGACTGAGTTTCTTGCCAGCATCATCCGCCATCTTACGAAGGTCAGCCAAATCCTTCCTGAGTGCTTCTGGGCTTAGCTCACGTTTGATAGCCGCAGATGCGTCTTTAATCGCCTTCTCTATGTCCTTATACACAAGACGGGCTTCCTTCTCGGTGCTCCATCTTACCATGAACCAGTCGCTACGAAGCTTGGTTTGCATCATGCCGATAGTGTTCTTTAGCTCGTGGTATTCTGTGAACGACATATGGCTGAGTTTCTTGCCAGCATCATCCGCCATCTTACGAAGGTCAGCCAAGTCCTTCCTGAGTGCTTCGGGACTCAACTCACGTTTGATAGCCGCAGATGCGTCCTCAATTGCTTTCTCTATATCCTTATACACCAGACGGGCTTCCTTCTCAGTGCTCCATCTTACCATGAACCAGTCGCTACGAAGCTTGGTTTGCATCATGCCGATAGTGTTCTTTAGCTCATGATATTCTGTGAATGCCATATGACTGACACTCTTACCAGCGTCATCCGCCATCTTACGAAGGTTATCCAAGTCCTTCCTAAGTGCCGCTGGACTCAACTCACGCTTGATAGCCACAGATGCGTCTTCAATCGCCTTTTGTAAAGCCTTGTAAGCTAAGATGGCGTCTAGCTCGGTGCTCCACTTTACCATGAACCAGTCGCTACGAAGTTTGGTCTGCATCATGCCTATAGTATTTTTTAGCTCATGATATTCTGCGAACGATAAAGCCCTGAGCTTCTTACCGCCGTCAGCAGTATATGCTTCCACCAGCTTACTAAAGTCAGTTAATTCCTTCCTGAATTTTACCAATGATATTTTCTGTGGTTTGAGTACGCCACCTATCTTATATGAGTCTCCAAGCACCTTACGCACCTCGGCGTTAGCTTGTTCCATTGCTTCCTTTGTGCCCCAGTTAATGTTAACAAAGGCGTTCTTAACCTGTTCCTGCAACTCATGCGTCCTTATAATTAGCCCTGCGTACTCTTTCTTTGACAGAATTCCGAGCTTTTGTCCGCTGTCCACAGTATAGGTATCCACTATCTTACGAAGGTCAGCCAACCCCTGATTATATGCTTCCGTTGGCACCTTTGGTGGCTCAATCTTATTAACCCTGCCAGAGTCTTGAACTACCTTCCGCATTTTGGCAAAAGTTTCTTGTTGTTCTAACTCGGTGCCCCACTTTACATTATGGAAGCTCTCTTGTATCTGTTCCTCTAACCCTCTTATTTTCGCAAATATCTCGCCAGCCTGTCCTTGTGACATAAGTCTGAGCTTCTCACCATCAGCATAGTCATCTACTATCTTGCGGAGGTCGTCCAATACTTTATTGAATACATCGGGTGCGACCTTCGGTGGCTCAATCTTAGCGACCTGATATGCATCTTCAGTCACCTTACGCATATCGGCGAAAGCTTGCTTCCTTACTGCATCGGAACTCCACTTCATTCTACTGAAGGTATCACGAACCTGTTGTTGTAATTCTTCTGTTTTTGCCACTATACCAGCGTACTCTTCTTGCGACAAAGCCTTGAGTTTCTGACCGCCGTCAGCAACATAGTCATCCACTATCTTGCGAAGGTCATCCAACCCCTGTCTGAATACTTCAGGAGTCGGTATCACTGCTTCGCCAAGCTTTTCACCAAGCTCTGATGAGTCTTGAAAAACTTTCTGCATCTTGCCGACATCTATGACCTTTTCTGCGGATGTTCCCCTCTCCACAGCCATAAATGCATCGTAAGTCTTCTTTTGTAGATTCCCTATATTCGCCAGTAGCTCTTCACCCTGTTTTGGTGACATAGACTTGAGTTTCTGACCGCCCTCAGCAGAAAAGTCATCCACTATCTTGCGAAGGTCAGCCACCCCCTGCTTGACTATCTCTGGTTGGACTATAGCAGTTGGGGGTAATATCTCAATCCTACCAACTTTAGATGATTCTCCCATCGCCTCAAGCATCTTTAAGTAATTTTGTTGCATTTCCGCCTCGGAACCCCACCACACCTTTTTGATGCTCTCCCAAGCCTGCCTATGCAAATCATCCGTTTTCCTGAGCACATCTTCAAGTTCTGACTGTGGCAAAGCCTTGAGTTTCTCACTTCCTGTAGCAACGTAGTCAGACGCTATTTTGCGAAGGTCATCCAATATCTGATTAAACGCTTCAGGTGTGACTTTTGCGATAGATGGGTTAGTCCCCCCTATAGTTCTCACTAAATCGTTCAGCCGAGCTTCTATCGTCCCCACCGCCCTTAGCTCCGTTGACCTCATAAAGTCTAATTTGTGTGGACTCTCGATGATTTTACTTTTGGCATTCTTCGATATTGCTTCCAATTGGTCAAATATCTTTTGTGCGTCTTCTTTCGTAATCTTGTATCCCTTTATGGAATTCCGTATCTTTATTATATCCTTCTGTACGCCTAGCATATCTACGGGCATCCATCTTCTGCGCTCACTGAGAAGTTTATCGTCCATAGCTTTCAATGCTGTATTCAGGTCAGTCCGCAATCCAGCTTTTTCAGCTTGGCTCAATAACTGCGTATCCTCCAGCCAGTTAACATTCTGCTTTGCGCCCGTTATCAAATCGTCTATGTTCTCCCATCTCTTCATCTCCACTGCGATACGCTCTGCCTCTTGCGCAAGTAAATCTGTTGCGTCTCTTAATCCTGTGCCAACCTCAACTATATCTATTGGTCTCTTAAACATCAGCTTGGCTTGCTCTATTGGACCCATAAGATTAATCCTTCTTACCTGTCCTTTAGTTAGAGGTTCTGACATTAATATGGCAATTGGTTGACCGCCAATTGTAGTTGACACCAATCCCGGATATGCCGCCTCCTGCACCTCACCAACTAATTTCTTAGCTTCTAGCTCCACACCAATTTTTTCTTGTAGGTTTCCGATTGCTGCCTCCAGTTTAGGGGATTCATTCATTGTCCTCCATGATTTTGCAGTTGGCACTATCCCTTTGACAGTTTCTTCTCCAAACACCGCTATTCCCGGCATCGTTGATTCTGCACCAGACCTTTGCAGTAGTTCGTAGACTTCCTTTGCTGACTTTCTGACCTTAACTACTCTTTGACCATGCTTGGGGTTTTCTAGGTTCATTGCCCCTTCCGTCTGCCTCATATATTGCTCCCCCATCTTTTGCACCCGATAGCCACCCTCAACTAGAGTGCCGGGGCGAGTGTACTCTGCAAATTCCCATTCATCCATGACCGACTTCATATCTATATCTAGTAGCATTTCATCGAATCTACCCGTCTCAGGATTTTTGAGTTTTATAGGGTAACTCATTCTTTTTCCCTCTGGATTTATACCTCCAGCAACCTCAGCCTCATGTCCCATTTTTTTCAATTCTGCCACTATCTCATTCGCCGCTTCAAGCCCACGGCATTCACCCTTGGCATCTAAAAACAGTAAATCCAAGTCATTTGGTATTGGAGCTTTAAGCCTTTTTAAGTAATCGCCAAAGCTTCCCAGTATCTTACCGTCATGTTCTAAGACATATTTCTCTAACATCCTTGCTATATCTGGGTGATTTGTCAGGCTCTTGGCGTAGGTGAAATCTACCTTACGGATTATGGGTTTATCCTGCCATGTTACATCGCTAACGGTTTTGGTTGTTATTCTGTTCATATAACGGTTATACGGTACTTGCTTTAATACTTGCCCGGGCGTGAAAGGCTTAGTCAAGACAAATGATATATTCTGCTTTGCCCTCATACCAAGAGGTGTTTTCCCTACACCCTTTATAATAGCTGATGATGCTCTCGCCTTCACTGCCTCATATGCGGCATAGGCGTCTACGGGTTTCAAAGAAAAAGTCGCAACTGCTGATACCTTTGCCCCCAATTCTTTTCCAAGAGG
>Ga0315284_10004354_pt1 | contig 20106 bp, 27 predicted proteins | sample YL17G09_16_MG_FD_203696 | JGI IMG/M metagenome (GOLD analysis project Ga0315284, IMG submission 203696) | Sediment microbial communities from Yellowstone Lake, YNP, Wyoming, USA - YL17G09_16 | ecosystem: Environmental > Aquatic > Freshwater > Lake > Sediment | place: USA: Wyoming | collected...
TACCATTCTATAGTATCTTTCAAACCAATATCCAATGGAATTCTTGGATACCAACGCAATTCAGTTTCGATCTTAGTATTATCTATGTCGTATCTAAAATCATGTCCCAGTCTATCTGTTACACTAGTGATTAAACTAAGAGGCTTACCCATCATATTTAGGATAGTTGTAATCAACTCTTTATTACTTACTTGAGTCTTACCACCTATATTATACTTGGAATTGTCCTTGCCGTAAACAAATACTCTCCACAAAGCTTCGCAGTGATCCCTAACGTGAATCCAATCTCTGATATTTGCTCCATCAGCATACATTGGAATGGACAGGTCGTTCATTGCCTTTGTAATTACAACTGGAATTAATTTTTCTTTGTGTTGACGACGACCATAGTTATTTGAACAATTTGTCATAACATATGGGATATTGTGTGTAGCGCCATATGCTGCTACAAAGTGATCTGAAGCTGCTTTTGAAGCCGAGTATGGACTTCTAGGAGCATATAGGTTGGATTCTGTGAAGGCTGGCTCGCCTAACGACAGAGAACCGTAGACTTCATCAGTAGATACATGATGAAAGCGGAAGGATTGCTTTTTAGTTGTATATCGGTGACGAAGTAGGAGCCACTTCTTCGTTGCTTCTAATAAAGAAACTGTCCCATTGACGTTAGTTATTACAAATGGAGAAGCATTGTTTATTGAATTATCAACATGACTCTCTGCGGCGAAATGTACTATTCCAATAGGATCGTATGTCGCTAGTAGATTAAATACCAATTCCGTGTCGTTAATGTCACCTTCTGTGAAATATAATTTAGATTTATTGATATCTCGTAAATTTCTGAGATCACCAGCATAGGTTAGATTATCCAGAACGTGAACATGCTCACCCAGGTCTGTTAGATATCTCACAAAATTAGAACCGATAAACCCGGCTCCTCCAGTCACCATTATAGTCATAATATTATTTCTTCGCCCTCGCCGCAATTGCAGCCAAATCATCTTTGTTTTCTAAGTCAATATCAGACTTAGCAAGCGACTTTGCCTGCAAAGCTGTTGAGAATCTATAGTTATATATTGGATGACTACCACCTCTCTTCAAACGTATTCTCAATCTCAATTGAGGCTTGAATGCTGGAGTTCCCAAATTAGCTGGATCCTTGCCCATGTGATAAAGACCGAATTCACCAATCTGAATATAATATGTTTTCTTGCTGGCATAATACTTTGACACAGCATCATTCGGCACATCAACAAATTTATCTGTAAAGTGCTTATAATCATAAACAACGTCAACAGGCTTAAACTTATTTAGAGGAACGGTGAATTTTCTAGGAGCACCTTTGCCACCCCAGCCCCTTGAACTATTCACAAGCTCAGGCACTTTAATACTTTCTAGAAACTTTCTCATCTGCTCTGCAGAAGGAGTTTTAGCACCACTAAGAGTCCATTTATTTTTCTTCAAATCATAATCTAAAGAACCCTGACCAAAGTCAACTTTCAGATCAAGCTTGACTTCAACCTTGTACTTAACACCTCGGATGGTGATTTCTGCGTCAGGAGCATTAGAATCTGATCCAGCGCCATGGAAACTCTTGTCTTGTATCTTATGCTTCTTTAGGAGTTTATTAATTGTCTCCTCATAGATCAGACCCTTGTTATCAGACATTCAATGCTCCTCTTGATTCATCTATTTATTAGTGAACAAGTATAGCTTCTTCAGGAACCTAAAGTAAAGCTTCGGGGCGTGCTTTCCCAAAACTTTTTTATAGCGATTGACTATCCAAGAATTGTCTCGATTCAGTTTAGCTGCATATGCGGCTTCATATGCATATGCGTCTAATTCATCATAGTCGCTGAGATACAATACATTTTCTTGTAATTTCTTATTGAAATGTTTGAACTTCGGTGCTTTGTCTGCTGGCAGGAGTTTTAGACCTCTCCTACTGTCTTGATGTCCATGACGAAATTCATGAACTAAAACTAACAATATTTCTCCCAGAATTTTATTTGGATTGACATATGGAGTAGTCTTGTTATAGGTTATGTTGACATTGTATCTCTTTTCGTCAAATTCTACCGTGCTGTATGAATTGAAGAAGCCAGATACGCAGAAAGAATAATATTCCTCTGCTTTGCTTTTGAATCGAACTGAGAGACTCTCAAATTCTTTGTTTAGATAGCGACATAAAACAGAAAACTTTACTTCGCGGTCGCCGATCTGAGCAGCGACACGATCAAGTTTTTTGCGAGCTATCTTAACATTGCGCATTAATCAAAACGTATCCCTGCTCTGGCAAATTTGTCTTTATCAACATCTTTGCCAACGCTTTTATAGATTTCGGTCGGGCTAGATTGTCCTGCGAGTTCATCTGCCAAATTCTGCTGGCTTTCTTCCACATCATAAAGTCGCATCTTACTTCTATCTATACCTATGATAAATCTCTTGTGTTTCGTCACATCATTATCACGGTTCTTAAGCTGCTTGATCATCAACTGATTCAATTTTTCCAGTTCCTCTCCGGTTACTGCTGCAAACATAAGATCTGCGGTAGCTGGAAGTCCAAATGATTCAGAAGTGTCCTCTAATCCCGGATCGGAGCTAGTATAGCCTGATCTTGTTGTCTGAGTAGCACTGACGATGGGTAGTTTGAACTCTACTGCAAGTCCTCGTAGCTCCTCTGCAATGGCTTTGATGTATGTATATGAATTGACGTTATTTCCCTGCTTGATTCTTGAAGAGCAGCAGATGTTCAAATAATCAATGAATACGATATCTGGGATGAAGTGCTTCTTCAGAGCCAATTCATTGAATAGGTTGCGAAAGTTTACAGAACTTGCCGATGCTGTAGGATATTCCTTGACAATCAGTTTACCCTTCACAGATTGTTTGAGACGTGCGATCTTGCGATCATAATTCTCTTTTGGCATGAGCGCCAAGTCATCCATGGTGACATCTAATAGATTTGCATCTATGCGAGAAGCAATTCTCTCTTCAGACATTTCCATAGTGACATATAATACGTTATATCCCTGTGATAATGCTGATGAAGCGAAATGACACATCATTAAAGATTTACCGACATTTGTGCCAGCAAGAATGATAGTCAAAGTCTTTGGAGGAATGCCACCTTTGGTGATCAAATTGAAATATTCTAGATCGAATGGGATTTTCTTTTCAGTACGATGATAGAAGTCGAAACGCTGACTAGCATCTTCTATGTAATCATGACCTACGTTTGGATCAAATGAAACTCCCAACGCATCAGAAAGAATTTTAGGAATTGCTCCCTTACCTTTCGTCTGCTTCTTACCTTCCTTATCATCAAGGATATTGATAGATTCTAGGATGGCACCATGTAATGCTTTTTCCTGACAAAACTTTTCAGTGATCTCTACAAGCCAATCTATATTGGAGTCCGTTGTATCTTTGTCGAGTTCTGTTAGAAGATTAGATGATTCTTTGAAATCGTCTTCAAAAACATTATCTCTACTCTCCAGTGAAATCTGGATCGCTTCCACGGTGGGCAGGTGGTTGTACTTTAGAATGTAATCCTGAATCTCCCGGAAAACGTGTCTTTCGCTTCTGTCTTGAATGTACTCTTCTTTTAGGTACGGAATTACCTTTCTTGCGAACGATTCGTTCCTCAAAAGGTTCTTCAATATAATCAACTCGATTTTCTTCATCATTTAATATCTCTTTTCTCACATCTTTATAATTGCCGATTATATGCTCTAGACAATCAACAAATATATCTCCAGCTATTATACCGAACTTCTCATCAGAAGTAAAGCCAGAACCTTTCCCGGCTGGTGCTTCTATCCCAATAGGATCAAAAGAAATTCTGCCATCATCTAGCATAGTTATATTTTTATAACCAAAGACCGCACCTTCATATGGTCCTTTTAAAATCTGAATCGCCAGATTATATTGTTCAAGATGTTCTGTTACAATTTTGTATCCGACATCTAGCTCATATTTTGGATGGAAATAATTATTCCACTTTTGTTTCAGTTTCGATAGAAGACCCATATTTAAACTCCTTCTTGGCAGCGCCATCAATCTGTTCCAGAAGTTCCTTTGTAAAGAACTTTTCTGGATCTTTGTATATGGCTTTCTCAAATGCTTTCTTTCCACCTGGAAATTCGTATTGGGTTGAAACTTTCTTTACAATGCCGTGTTTCTCAGCAAATTCTAGAATGCCATAATACCTATGCAACCCATGTTGATAATCAAGCAACGTTTCCACTTCCTTGTTTTCAACAGTCAAACGAGACTTATTGTTCTTTACTGTGATCAACGCACCAGTAACTTCTTTTGTAGCATCATCACGCTTCTTGCTCTTGCTTAAGAACAAAATGGTTGATGCGGCATATTTAAGACCATCACCACCACTCATTTCCTTCATTGGAACATATGAACCAACTACATCGTATGTATGGTTGGTTACAAGTAGTGCTACACGAGCACGACCCAACTTGAGCGTTAGAACACGAAATGCTCCACGGATAAGCTGCGCTCTCGTCATATCGCGAGTATCCTTACCTTCGGCAATGTCTGCTACTTCTTTATTTGTAGACAACATACCCAGAGAATCTAGAACTAGGAATAATGGTTTGCGCTTCTTTTCATCTTCTTCTAGATAAGCATCAATGATGCGTACAGCTTGTGAACGAAAGTCCTGAATGGTTACAACTGGGACTAGAAAGAAGCGTTCTGTATCAATACCACGTTCAACCAACTGATCAGTAGTTACAGCAGATTCAGATTCAAAATAGAATACTGCGCCTTCCTTGTTATTCTCTAGGAAATTCTTAGCAACGTGTAAAGCATAAAATGTCTTACCAGTTGAAGGACTTCCAGCTAATGCCGTGACCTTATTAGCAGCCAAGCCACCAAAAATACTCCCGGATAGGAGAGCATTCAATGAATAGCTTCCTGTATCTAGAAAAGTTTCTACGTCGGCATCGTTACCTTCGGAGACTCGGCTGGCATACTTGTTATCAGCTGCCTTCATTAAATTATCAAAAAATGACATGTGTTTTCCTTATGCGAAAAATAAATCGAGTGAACTAGTCTCTTCCAGCTTCCAACCAATGCTGTCGAGAATAGTGTTTAGAGGAGACAAAAATGACTTCTCAAATTGTGTATCATAATCTATGAACTGTTGGAGTTCAAATTCTTTAGGTAGAGAATTAGGAAAAGATATTGCATTACACTGAACTGTATTTGGTTCTTTCAAATATGTGTACTTGATCTTCTCACCCTCTTTAATTTCGGGATATCTACGTTCCAGCTTATGCTTCTTTAGCAGATGATTATACATCAGTGCGCCCTTGACATGGAATGGAGTTTTAAATCCCCAGACGTTCTTTGCATCAGAATATTGTAGTAAGTTATTGCAACCTCTAGGTAGAGCTATTTCTTCAACTGGAGAATTCTTAAATTCTTCCCAATATTCATCAACGTATGCCACTAACGCCAAACGGTCTTTGGTCATTATGATATTATAAGCTTCTTTGATCTTATTGCGGCACTTCGTTGGTAGCGATCCTGCTTTAATTGCTTCTAATCCAACTATCTTTAATTTAGGTTTGGTATATTCAACACCTTCGTTGTTATACACTGACATCATGTAATGCTTCTTAGCAGTCCATATTGCTTTATTGGCTAAAGCTTCGCGTTTCATCTTCATTTTATGAGAGAACGCATTTACATAGTCATCCAACTTGAGATAAGACTTCTCAATGAATTTTTGTATTGTTGTCTCACAGAAAGTATCCATGACACGGATAACATCAATGATTTCCCTCTTCTTCAAATTGGGAACATTCTGTTCTATGATGGGACCAAGATTCAAATAGATCGAATCCGTGTCAGATGCGATAACAAAATCTACGTCCGTGGTCTTGGATAGTTTATTCAGATAATCGTTGATCTCTTTTTGGATCCAACGAATGGCTAACTGACCAGATGATGTTACTGCCTCAGCAATACGAATATCAAAGAATCTAAAATATTCATTGCCGATGGCGCCATATGCTGAGTTCAATGTTACCTTCTTAGCAAGCTGTAGATTGTTCAACATTGAAATGCGTTTTTCAATATTCTTTATTTCTTCAGGGTCCTTGGTTTTTTCAAGCAATTTCTTAGAAGAGATCATCTGATCTTTGAATTTCTTACGATCAGCATACATTGACTCCATTAATTCTGCAAGGAAGCCTTGCTTCTTGCGACTGAATATCTGTCCATTGGGAGTCAATGCAACGTTATATTCCTTGAGGAGTTTTGTGTCTATACTTTGATTCAATAAAGTTTCGATTGTAATCTTTTGCGTTGCAAACCAGCTGCTGAATTCATTATTCAAACCATCTGGATCCATTAAAGTCTCTGGTCCTAGATTATACATCATAATCAAATGCGGATATAGACCATCCAAGTCGAATGAAACAACCCAATCATGCATACCAATCTGTGGGTCCTTAACATAGGCACCCATATATTGTCCACCCTTAACGCTATCCTTCTTTGGTGGAATGATAACTCCCTTTAAACGTAAAGCGTTATTGATAATTGCATCCCACATCCTTACCTGAGAGAACACGTCGCCATAGTTGACTTTATTGTCATATGCAAGAGTCATAGCCAATTCAAGCAATTGAAGTTTATCATTTAATTCTATAACAAGAGTTACGTCCTTGATATTATAATCAATGAACTTCTGAAAGTCTCTTGTGTATAGAGTATAGAGATTCTCATATTCTGAGTAATCTAGTTTTGTTTCTCCAAGTTCAACTTGAGCAATATGCTCTAGACGGTATGATTCTTGATTTGGACTGGAAGAATATTTCTTGTAGAGAGAAATATAATCTAACATTGCTACGCCGCAGATGTCAAAGAACACAGTCTTTTTCCCACCCATATTAGATTCACGATCTGTGATTTTCTTCCATGGAGATAGTTTTAGAATTTCTTCTTCAAGAAATAACCGGCGAGCGCGATTGATCAGATATGGAAAATCGAAAAACTCAATATTCCAACCTGTTATGATATCGGGAGAATGTACTTCCCAAACCTTTAGGAATTTGGTGATGAGATCTTTTTCATCATCGCACTTAAGATATCGTACATCTTTACGACCTTTGGGATCAAAATCCCCACAACCAAATACATAATAGATACCATCTACGGCATCTTTAATAGAAAAATTCTTAACGTGTAGAGTTATCGCAGTGATTGGTTCAAATGCGGATGATGGTTCTGGGAATCCATTTTCAGAACCGACTTCGATATCTATGGTTCCTACGACAATTTGGTTGGGATCCCAGTCAACATGTTTGCCGAATACCTCTGATATGTAAGCATATTCATAACGAGTATTACCATATATCGTAAAGTTCTTGACGTCACGATATAGTTTACAAAACTCACGTGCCTCATAGATACTGGAAAATTCCATCTCTTCAAGTGGTTCGCCATTCAATGAACTTAGTTTTGTATTTGGCTTCTTACCACGGACGTAGAGTTTTGGCTTGTATGGGATTCGCTGCTTAATGCGTTTTCCATTCTCTACTCCACGAACTAGAATGAAATTCCCTAGATTGATTACATCGGTATAAAACATTATTATTTCTTGGGTTTCTTGAAAGAGTCAATCAAGTCTTTCTCTACAATGGGTTCATTGTTTTTATAGATTATGTCACTAACTAGTGTCCAACGGTCTTTCTTACGACCATCATTCCTATCAGCAACATCTAAATACCAACCACCAAATTCTTTGATTTTGAGACCGTTAGTTTCAAAGAATTTCTTTAAATTACTTAATGTATGCATATTGTGGAAGCGGGAGTTGGAATCGCACCAACGACCTCCGGATTATGAGTCCGATGCTCTACTTCTGAGCTATCCCGCACCCGATTAAAGTTCAGGAACAACTTCCGTCACATCAATGTCAACATTACCCTTTTGGGTTTGACGTCTCTTCACTGCTGCTCTATGACTTTCATGGGCACTTATGAATGACCTAATCTGGTCACGATGTTCTGCCTTCGTCATACCAAGACTGATTGCCATCAATGCTAGCATCCTCTTAGTTTTACGAGGAAGAATGCTATTAAAATCCGATCTATTTGCCACTTATTTACTCTCTGTATTTAAAAATGATTCACACTTCTTCCAGAAGTTTTCTTGAACACCTGGATGAAATATTTGGAATGAATGCCAAAACATAGGTCTTGCTTCTTTACCATCTGATGCTAAATGACCAAATGTGGTGCCTCTTCCAACATGAGGCATGCCATCTTTGAGTGCCCATGAAGCGCACTCAGCTGGACTACTATCATACCCTAATGGCATATAAAAGTCAACAGGAACGATATTACTCTGTGATTCTGTAGCATATGTATACTCTTCAGCAACATCTGCTCTCTTAGTTTCTAATCCACTTGGCTTATTAAGTGTTACAAAACTGTCTACACTTATGGCTAGACAAGAAGGAGCAACAAAAACATGTTGATTATTTTGAATGTGATTAGAACGTTGAATATTCCCAACTAGCCTACCGGCTGCTGCGGCTTTCATAGTTTCGTCTATAGCCTGATCATTTAGAGGAATAGCATCTACGTCTAGAAACAAAATTACATCATGATCAAAACGTTTTTGAACCTCTGCACCGTCAAATGTGGTATGTGTAATACCATTTAGCACCCATGCTAAATCCAATGATGCCCCATGGCGCATATCTGTATGAATGCTGTAATGAACATAACCCTGTGGATTAAATTTATTAACAACACGTCTTTGTAGCTCTACAGTCTTCAGATCAATATTGTCCATGAAGAAAGAAATAATACATGCATTCGGCTTTTCCATTTTACACCTTTGGTTTTTCACATACAGCAATATAGAGACCATTCCACCAAGTCTCAGCGTCCTGATTCTTTTCTTCAGGAGTCTTTAATTCCCATTCTTGATGAATGATTAAATTTGTTTCTTTGATACCACGACGAGTTCCTGTCTTAGCAGGAGGATGATTCCAGTCATCTACAACAAAAATGAATACATCAGCTAGATTATCAATGTAATATGTTAGCGCATTACACTGATCTTCATCTGTATGACCACCGTCATAGAAATATACATTGACGTCTTTGATCTCTTCTTTTTGTCGAGGATTCAATTTAAAGCAATCTGCTTCAATAAAGCAGTAATTCAATATCCCACTCTTCTTAGCATTTGCGTGAAATAGTGCTGCTGATGGATTTATTGAATTTCCAGTCGGTGTGTGCTTTATCTCAGATTCTTTACCAAACTCAGAAAAATTATCAATGGCGATGGCATTTGCATATTTGTTTCCGTATAATGCGGCGACAAATGTAGAACCTAACCAAACTCCAATTTCTAAATAGCGATCGCCTTCTTTAATAAGATTGTTTAGGAGAACACGATTTCTGAAAGAAGCCATGCCCATCACATCAAATTCTACGGCAGTCAATTTAGTATAACGACGCACTGCTTTGTCAATAGCAAGATCAATTCTACTAATGTAATCTTTCACTTTCTCCATATAAATTTGGCTCCATGACCCTCAACATTCTGAACACCCCAAATAGAATCAACTGCTTCTTTAATCGGAACATGAAACCAATCATCTCCAATTAGAATTCCACCCGGTCTAATAATACTAGACCAATTCTGGAGATCATTCAATACAGAGAAAAAATCGTGTCCGGCGTCGATGTACACTAGATCTGGAACAACATTAAAATTCTTAAGTGTAAGAAATGCGTTCTGTGAATCACATGGGAATGGGGTGATTATGTTTTGAAATCCAGTATGCAATGTATTAGATAAAAATTGATCGTATATTGTAGGACGACCATTTTTACAATCCATAATATATGATGATCTATCCCACATTTCAACTGACCCTAGAAAAGTGTCTATACAAACAATTTCTAGATCTTCAATGCCTTGTGCAATAGCTGCGTTTGCCATATATCGAGCACTTCCGCCGAGCCATGTGCCAACTTCAACAATTAACTTTGGTTTGACTTCTGCAATCACTTCATCAAATGCAGGATGTTCACTTGACCAACCATGACTGTTGAATGGTAGCTGTGCTACATCATAATATGGATCATGACCACCAAATAATAATTCTCTCACTTTCGCCATGGCAAAACTCCCTCATAACGTCTAAACATTTCCTCATTACCGTGCTTAAAAAAGTCCGGTTGAACTGAAAGAGGACTGTTACCAACAGTGTAGTTCACACTGTATTTATATGTACAATCAAAGTTAGGTGCGTGCTGTCTTAGTGTAGCACATATCACTCTATCTATTTCTGGTTGACCTGGTTCTCTGAACTTTCGGAACCAAATTGATGAAATTCCAACAGCAAGTTTTCTTGGTATAAGATAGCAATTCACATCAATAAAATAGTCTTGAGGATGTAGTACACTTGCCCACTTGCCTAAACTTTCGCAATCATCATTCCCTAGATATTTCCCATCGACGTCCTGTAATTGTCTTAGAGAATATGCCCAGTCTCTACCACTATCAATAACTTGCAAGCAGTCAGATACGTGATCTGGAAGTAATGAATTATCGTCATCTAGAAATATTAGATGCTCACCATCAGCCAGATAACTTCCCGCACCATACATTCTATGTCCATTCCAACGATCTGTTCCGGTTGGATATGGTAGATTGATTATGTCTAGACGATAATCAGATTTGTTGCTAAAATCTATTGTTTCCAATATATTTTCTACAACTGGTTTTCGGTTTGGTCCATCAACAAAAAGCAAATGCTGAATTGGTCTATGAGTTTGATTCATGACCGATTCAATGCATTTGCGTAATAGAGGATTGCCCGTTGTCGCTGTTATAATTGTTACGAGTGCTTTAGACACACAAACTGTCCTTTTTCATTACGAATATTTTTAGACTTTTTACCAAAGTTTGGATGATTATTCCCACGGATATTTGTGGTTTTATGGAGTTGCTACTGGTGCGCCTGATGTTGATAGATTAACTGTAACATTAACTGATGGTGCGGCGGCATCACCAGCCGAAACAATTGGAATGTTTCCACCCATAGATGCAGTTCTTTCAGAAAGTGTGAATGACGCTCCTGATGCTGCATAACCAACACCCTGCGGAGCAGCCTTGAATGTATTGAGAGAACGAGTCAGTGACTCATATGTTCCAGCGACACCAAGCTTGTTAGCACCAAATGTTAAAGAACTTCCTGCAGCAATACCATACTTGGCAGCTTCAGCAATAGCATTCTGATTAGCACCTAAGAATACAAATTCCCACTTCCAAATATTGGTGTGCTCAGTGATCAAGGCATTCAACATATCTTTTGTTGTTCTATGACTAGCGTTTTCTTCTCCATCTGTTAGAATAACGAAAATCACTTTGCCCGGACGATCGCTTTCCTTCAAAGAAGCAAAATGCTTACCAAGATCTCGAATAGTATCCGCAGCGGCATCAAGTAAAGCAGTGCCGCCTGCAGGAATATATGTCTTATTAGTTAGCTCGGCAACATCCTGAATGCGAGCAAGTTTGTAGGTGAAATTCTGATCAGTGGAAAATTGTAATAGGGAGAACGTGTCTCCTTCTTTGGCAGTTTCTTTCTGCCCCGCAAGGAAGGCATTAAAGCCTCCTAGAGTGTCCTTAAGGATAGTCTGCATAGAACCAGACTTATCTAGAACCAATGTGATGTGCGTGTAATTCTCTTTCATATATTAAACCTCAAATGTAGTATTGATATCAAAATTTTCGTTCTCAGGGAACGCGGGTTGCATTTGATTAGCATACCCTCTTGGATTACAAATAACCTGTGTCTCACCAATTATATAGGCATGAGAATCATGCGTATGACCATGCACCCAAACTTTAATCTGTTGATTATCTAATATAATTGATTCCAAACTTGTGTAGTAAGCATAGTTCAGAGGATTATTCACACCATAGCGTGGATGACTACTCTTCACAGAGGGAGCCATGTGGGTCATTACGATAACTTTCTTATCCTTGTTTTCTGCAAGGAACTTTTTAAGAGAGTCAATAGCAAGACGATGATCAGCAACCGTGTCATCAGGATGAAGAGTTCTTTTATCATCTTTCATGATAATATCATAGTCATTCATTCCACGACGTGCATGCATCTTAATAATCGTATCATTATGCATCATATCTGTCCATAGAGTAGCTCCCCAAAGAACGATATCGTTCTCAAGAGTTACACTTTCTTTTTCTAGAAGAGTGACATTAGTATCACTTAGAAAGTCGCGCAATACTGGTAAAGTTATTTCCCAGCTGCCGCTATAATGCTCATGATTTCCCATGATATAATATGCTTTATCATATTTTGCACATTGTACCTTGAAGAATTCTCTATAACGGTCACGTTGTAGTATAGCAGTTTTATCTGTCCTGTGCGGCTGAAGATATGTGGCGAGCGCAATATCTCCTGCAAGAAGAAGATTATCTCCTCCCGGAAGTTTCAGATCGCAAAATTCTAGATGAATATCGCTTAATAAATTAAATTTCATTTCTTTCTTCACAATTCTTCAAAATTAAACTCTTGGTGGCATCATCTGCCGTATCCCATTCAATGATCTCGGGAATAGAGCGAAAACAGCCAACACAAAATCCTGTCTGGCTACTTATAAAACAGTTGTTGTTACATGGTGACGTCGTTGGCGGTGGAATTTTATTCCAGACGTCATTCAAGTCACGCATTTTTTCTTTTCAAGTTAATCAGTGGCTTCATATCATGAAGCCCTATTGACTTAAGAAATTCTCTTGAGGATCGCATCTTTTCTTCAAAAGAAACATTCCCAAACTTCTCCGAACTCTCCTCCGGAGTGAAGGACTTTCTAACAGCCAATTTCAACTTGGGATTTGTAATTCTATATCTCATTTAAAATCCAAATTTAATCAGATACTTATATTATACGCTACTATACGACTAATGTAAAGCAATATAACTGCAATAGGATCAACTAGTTGCGGTAAGTACAGGGAAATCATAAACATATTCGACAAGTTCTACTCCCATCTCTGCAGCATATCTTTTGGTCTTATCAAAGGCATCGCTCCAGCGAACTAGTTGGTCTGGGCTGGCGATAGGAGCAACGATACGTGTTATTCCTGCCTGCGCTACCTGAACCACACAACGATCGCACGGAATGAAGGGAATTGTGTACAGAGTATATCCATGAACTGGTTCTCTAGCTGCAAAAATCGCATTCATTTCACCATGAACAATTCGGCTATATTTCTCGTCTCGGTTTGAATAAAGCTTGGCATCATCTGGCATCATCTTTGGAAAGCCATTAAAACCAACAGAAGCAACCGTCCTATCTGGACGAACTATTACCGCACCAACCTTGGTACTAGGATCCTTGCTCCAACTAGAAATTGTTCTAGCTAAATCAAGAAATCTAAGATCCCATTTCTTTATATTATCCATCAAAGTTATCCTAGCGGCGTCATAGGTGTTTGGATTCTTTAGAATCATTCGCGATTTCTCGGTCCGTAGCCGCTGGGATTCTCAGGACCCCAAAGACCAGCTTCCTTCAGAGGATCGATTTTTATTTCAAACGCAGGATCAATCCAATCAACAACGCCAGTAATGGGAGCAGTCGTAGTAACACTTTGTTCCTTGCAACAAGATTCTCCCGCTTCTTCTCGAGCAGCATAATCATTACAATTATCACCTTTTGTCTCAGAGTATTTCTTATTAAACTCACCTTGCGCGCACAGACTTTCAAAAATATTCCAAAGTTTCTCAAACTTCAATTGATACAGACCTTCCAGCCCCATTGTAATATTGGCAATATCGTCAGTAGACATATCTTGTTCTAGAACACCTTCCGTTAGAACTTTCATATCCTCAACAATTCCCCAACAATTCATAATTGCTTGTTCTAAATCAAATCTATCGTTGCTCATAATTACTCCCACAATCCTTGGTAATATTTCCCGAATAAACGGGTTCCATTTTGAATTCTCGCCGTGTGCTTCTTCAATCCATCCATATCAAGTTGGTATGTATGGTTGGGACCATCTACCATTTGATAAAATTCCGCGCCCGCAATAGTTTTGGCTGAATTCATAGGCAGTGGTTCACCGATAGGATTATGATCCTTATCAAGTGCTTGCCACAATGTATCTAATGTTCCAGAACGAAATTGGTCTTCATCATCATCAGATATGATCTGAGTAAATGCCCAGATCATTTCATCCATTATCCAATCCCAACGATTGAAATGATATTCGTCGGTATCATATTCATTTTCTTTAGGAGCAGCGGCAGTAGAACGTATTTCTTCTGGGACATCCTCATCATCTGTGTTAGGCGCGCCATGCTTATTTTTCTGAACTTGCTTTAACATAGGAAGAATAATTAGACCAAGAGTGTGATCCATATTCCATGTATCGTATTTATCAATACGAATGTTAATCTTACGTTCTTTGGCGTCTTGCCAGACGCCCTTCACTTTCTTGCTATTTTGATGTCTACCAATATAAACACGCATTATACTTTCCTAGTCATATCGAGATATTCTGCCCAATGAATCCATTGTCCATCTACCAAAAATCCCCATTCTTTTTTCTTTCTTCCGCGAAAGAATAGAGTCCAAGTCTTGCCTGGCTCTGGGCATTCTATCCAATGATAGTCGCCATTATTAAAACGAAAGTGTCCAGGACCTCTCCAAAACTTTCCATTTGGCGTATGTTCCCAATAACCACCTCTTAGAATAATTGTAAAATACTTCCATGGATGGTCATGGAACACTGGGTCATCTGAACGCATGAATTGGTGCAAGAAAATGTTAAATGGGATGTCAATTCTTTGACGTTGATCATGGTCGGGGAACGCGAGATAATAGCGAACCAAATATGGTTCTTTGCCGTCTCTGTCCATAATGACAGACTTACGACCTCTGCGGTCTAACCAATTCAACAGCCAATTCATCATATATCAATTATACTACATCAAACTGTAATAGTCAAGTCAGAAACACATCATGGAATTTCTTCATAGAATTCTCTGCGTTGAATGGTTTTACAATCTCGCTGTAATTATATTTTGGTCTGAAGGGTAATTCCAAAATCATATCATCAATGTTAGATTCATTGTATAGAAGATCATAGTTCTTCAATAGGTCAACATGGTGACCATCTTCTCCGCCTTGCCATGCAAGCACAGGTTTGTCATGAAATAGAAATTCACACATTGATAGTCCAAAGGATTCTCCGCGAACTCTCGCATGTAACATTGCGTCACAGGCATTAATAAAACTTGTCTTGGCTTTTGCTCCGAAGAATGGTTTGGTGTAAATGACGTTGGGATGATTCCAACTAGGATGTGTATTCGCAAATAGAAATATTATGTTCGGATGTTTCTTGGTGATGCGATTGACTGATTCGATAGCAAATGGTAGATCAAATGTATATGTTCCACCATAACGTCCAAAAACAAATTTGTTTTTGCCGATACCTAACGACTCGCGCAGGTTGTCTTCTGGTTGTGGAAGTTCTACTGTTAGAGGAACAAATGGAATAGTACCTCCAACCCATTGCGGTTTTCCACCTCTCCATCTATTCATATGATTCGCTAACCATTCTGAAATGTATGCATAACGATGTCCATGTGGTTCATATGTTTGAAAGACAGCATGAATTGCTGTCTTTGTAGATTTTGGTAGAGGAGGCTCTTCTACTCCGGCACGTTGGCTATAGACTAGATCAAATTTAGAAGCAAGTTTTTCAAATTCATCTTCTGTATTGAATTCGTATATTTTAAATTTTGTGCTTAGATACTTAACCAATTCTTTATTGGTCCCCACATCTAGATTTGTACTAGCTGATCCAGGAAACTCATATGTTGGACAATACGCGATCGCACTTTCGTTCCCCAAAATCGTTTGATTGTAGGTTGCATAGTCAACTACGGAATTAGTCACACCCCTAAGATTTATGGTGTGAGTCTCAAAAAGAATTTTCACGGGCGAGAATATTTCTCTTTCATTGTCTTGGGTGCATTCTTTGAAGAGTATACATCACCAGAGAAAAACATTTCAAGAACTGCTCTGGCTTGGTCAACACTAACATTGCATGCTTCGGCATATGCTTTCAAGTGCCATTCATCTAATTGGTCTTTTTCTAGACGGCGAAGATCACCAGCAATCAATTTAAGTCTACCAAGTTCACCCAAATAGTCACCATCAGCATAATCACCAGTAAGCATATTGCGAGTCACAACACGCTTATAATCCATTGGATAACCCATATTAACTTTCTCTTTTCTTTCCAATATTATATTTCGCGACTAGCTGCCAATCAGCCTTGTCCTTGAACGCTATGATTTTGATTTGCGATAGCGGTGCAACATTCGTCTTTGTCTTTTCCTGATCTACAATATTACATAGACCCCATTCTTCTAATAGATTAGCAATAGTATTTCTGCGACCTAGATCATTCTCAACTATGTTGGATGGTTTGCCATCAAGAGCAAATAACTCTTTGAAATGAACTATGTAATATTTACCTTGCTTGTGTAGGATATGGCATGACTGATAGAGTACGTTCTCTTGCTTGGCAGCGACGCCAATTCTAGTAAGAGTTTCACGGACTTTCAAGAAATCATCACTCTTTGGTAAGAGGACCTCTACTAGATTTTCGACCATGACTATTCACCTATTTTTGTTTTTACTCTTATAAAGGCGAGTTGCTCATCTGTCAAAACTCTCAATGCATCCGATGCTTTCTTATCGGAATAGCCAAAATACAGTTTTACAGCCTCCAAATTTCCTTCCTTAAGTGGTTTTGCCCATTTAACAAAAGGACGCTTCTTCGCTCTAATGGTATTTAGGTAGAAGTCAATCTGAGGACGTTTATCTAATTGGTGATACGAGTTTAACTCGTTGCAGTATGGTAGAGTGTCTGGATGGTATGATAACGCACGATTCACCATGAATGGCGAATATACTCTCTCTGCTTCAGGGTCATCAAAGACCTTTTTCTTGTTTTCTAAAATTCCAGGTAGAATGTCATCAAACAGTTTCATGAAACCATTCACCAAATTCAGCAGTAGATTCAGCCATGCCATCTTTTTTAAGAATAACGCTGATGATCCAATTCTCGGCGGCGAACTTGGTAGAAAAATAGTTTATCGTCTTCTCATGCATATAGCTTGTGGCAATTTGAAATTCTGAGTCGAATTGCTCTATATGCCACAAAGAAGATTCAGCAGGACGTTTTGCTCTATAATGCATCATTTGAATTCACAATCTACCATAAGCTCAGTCAGAAATGCCATCAGATTAATTTCATGATCCGCAACAAATGCTGCTTGATATTGATACTTACCTAGTAATACAACGGCGATGGCGCAGGAAGGACCTTTCACTAAATCCGCAAGTTTATCATAGATATCGCGCATGATTTTTTGAGAATCTGCATCACAATTCATTCCAACCCATTTACGGATAGATTTGAAATCCTTCTCCTTAAGATGCTTGACTAGCTCACCAATCTGTACATCACCAATCTGAGCAAGGATACCAACATCAATAGTTCCACCGACAGAGTAACGTTGTAATTCATTTAGAATACGACGATAATCTGGGAAGAATTTTGTTATTAGTTCTACTAGAACCTTTGATTCAAAAGTTACTTTCTCACCCCTAAGAATTTTCTCAACACGTTTCATGAACATGCCTGCCATCTTAGACTTGTCTGCTCCAGAGAGTTTAAAGTTAATGACTGCACAACGAGAATGTAATGGAGCAATGATTCGATTCAGAAAGTTACATGTAAAGATGAATGAACAATTACTTGCAAACTCTTCAATGACTCCACGGAAGGCAGCTTGCGCGGTTGGCGTTAGATAATCACCTTCATCAATGATGATGACTTTGCGTCCACCACTCAAGGAAACTGAAGAAGCGAATCCCTTCACTTTGACACGAAGTGTATCAATACCAGACTCATCAGATCCATTGATCATGATATAATCAGCACCAACCTGTTCGCACATGGCACGAGCAATAGTAGTTTTTCCTACACCGGGACCGCCAGCAAGGATCATGTTTGGAATTTCACCCTTGTCTACAAATTCCTGAAAAGGAATTTTCAGGGAGTCCGGGAGAATACAATCTTTCACAGTCTTTGGGCGATATTTTTCGACCCAAAGAATCATCTCATCATTCAACATAATATAATTGCTCCGCTATTATCCAGCTTGGAATGTTGGAGCGTCTCCGGTGTTGATAATCAACTTATCATCCTTTTTAGTCATGCTAGCTTCTGCAAATGATATGTTTGCTCCGCGTTCGCCAACATTACCATCAGAATACTTCACCCAAAAAGAAACTTTCAAATAGTTATTCTTTGCGGATTTCAGCTGTTCTTTGATGCCATCAAAACCATGCTTCTCTATTAAAGAATTTAGATATTTCTTTTGCGTAGCCATTCTGCCAGCTAAAAGAAATTCAGCACGAGCTGGTGCTTCACGTGCAGTCTCATATACTGGAAGTGCCAGAAACTGCTCTACAGTAAAACTTTTCTTGGTGTAATTCATATTAATTGAACTTGGAAGTTGTCTGTTCTAGTGCGATCCAATACAAAAGCTTTTTATCTTGGTGAGTAAACTTGCTTACACCAACAGCTGAAATTTCAACCTTGTATGCGCCGCTAATGAGTTTTAGATTCTCAATCTTTAGAACGGCAAAGAACTTGATTTTACTATTACCTTCTACAACCACACTAGCATCGTCTACAACTTCACCTTTAACATCCATGGCACATATTGTAATGTCGCCGCCGTCGCTCTTAATAACAATGTTTGGGCATTTTAGAATGGATGCAACTGAGAAAATCCAATTCTGAATATCTTGCGTGATATTTAGAGTCACGTCAAATCCAGGAACACTAATGTTCTTGTTTGGTGGAGCAAAAATTAAATTGCTTGGTGTAAAACGCTGACGAATCTTAGCAGCACCAGCAAGACCAGTGAATGTAAGAAATTCTTTTTCTACTACCACTTCCGGTGCGCTCTTGTTCATAGACAAAAGACCTAAAGTCTTATTCAAATCATAGATTCCAAATTCCTGCTTGAATTCTTCATCAATTTGTGCTTCGGCAAGAATTGCCTTATTAGCCGAGATAGTTCGGAGAACCTTTCCTGCTTTTACAACCAGACCTTGGTTGATGGTCGAAAAGTTCTTTAGAACTTCTACGGTATTTTCAGATAATTTCATAATCAAATCCTTCTAGTAACAGTCTATATTATACTCTACTTAACTGTAGAAGTCAAGTATTCATTCACTTGGCGCTTTAGGTCTTCCAAAGAGCCATTGTTCTCTATTGTAAAATCGACCGGATAACCGATCCATGCCCACTCCGAATAATGTATATCTGGGTATTTAGACATTTTCTGATCTTTTCTAATAGATTCAAATCTGTCGGGCAATTCGTGATTTATATTTTCCGCAGTACTGAACCACTCTGGTTCTGGTCCTCTCTTAATACGAAGAATTAGACCACCATTATCGCGAATCATTTTCATTTCGTTTGGGAAGCGAGTATCTGTGATTACATAACTCTTGTCGGGATTGAGTCTCTTCTCCACAGAACGAACCCAAATCGCCTCATGGAATACATTGCGTCCTGCTTCTGTACCCATCAACTGTAAAGCTTCGCGAGGAGTGAAGTCTCTACCCATTATCTTAGACCAGAATGCGTCTGGTTGTTCTCTAAAAGCACGGGATTGAACCGTATCACCTTCTAATAGATCACGGTTCCACCCAAAGATGGGAGCCAATGCGTCCTTTACTGATTTAGCAAAACTTTCACGCTCGTAGCCATAATCATCTGCTAAAATATCACCAACGGTTCCTTTGCCGGAACCGATAAAACCAACCAAACCAACAATCATTATACTGCCTTCGGGACCTTCGCCAATTGTGGTCGTAGATCCTTTTTTAGATCTATATTGAGTGCTGACAATACATCATCAAGATGCACGGCATCAGCCAAACAGGCATATACATGCTGACCTCCTGGAATTGGTGATATCGTACC
>Ga0315284_10004356_pt1 | contig 20104 bp, 20 predicted proteins | sample YL17G09_16_MG_FD_203696 | JGI IMG/M metagenome (GOLD analysis project Ga0315284, IMG submission 203696) | Sediment microbial communities from Yellowstone Lake, YNP, Wyoming, USA - YL17G09_16 | ecosystem: Environmental > Aquatic > Freshwater > Lake > Sediment | place: USA: Wyoming | collected...
AAATGCAGTAGCTTTTCTTAAAGTTATTCAGCCCGATACCTTTAAGGGGGTGTTCCTTTATCATTTTAAGGCTGTTATTCCATAATATTATTCTATCCATATTATTATTATATGGGTTTTTCAGTTCCACTATGCTTTTTATACGCTGTGACATTTCCGAGTTTGGGCTGTTTCTGATGACAACAAATACTGTAACCGTTATCATCAGAATCATTATTATGGCAATTATTTTTTTACCCGTTAGAAATAGCAGCGCAAACAGACCGAGCAATACTGCAAGCCACATCATTCTGCAATACGAAAATATTACACCTGCTGTTATCGCAAGACCCGACAGCTACAATAGAATAAAGCCTGAAGGCGAACTCTCTGCCAATAGCAAGGCAATGACTACAAAGAGTACCATGCCCACATGCTCTGCAAAAGTAAGCGGCAGGTTGAAAAAACCGGAGCTCCGGTATGGCGGCCAGATAAGAAAATCTTTATGCCCCAGAAAATCTGTCCGGCTAAAATGCTGAAACACCCCGTAAATACAGGAAATTGTAGTAAATATTATTAGAACCGTAATAAGCGCTCTTACTTGCTTTTTTCCCTGTATACTGGAAGCCGTTAAGAAGAATATTGCTGCCAGCCCCAAACTCTTGATACCTGAAAGGCTTGACTTGATATTCTCTGAAAGCACCACGCTTATAATCATTATGCAGGCAAATATTATTAAAGGGGCATTTAGCGGAGTATGAATAATTTTAAGTTCTTTTTTCAGCACTGTGCCCGATATCCATACTGCCAGTAATAATATCCATGCGGTATTGGTCCCAGCGATAGAAACAGGCGAGAAAACAGCAAACATCAGCAGGCATGCCATTAATATATTATAGAAGTGTGTTTTTGTTTCTATCATTTAATCACAGGGAGTATTTACTTTACTTTCACAAATGCCTCATGGGAATACTTTATGCACCCAGTTACACGGGTAATAGCCGCTAAGTGAAAATCAACATCCATGTCTTTCAATAAATTCTTCGGAGAATTGCAGATATTGCCTCTAATAAGTGATATTTTTCCCCTAAAATGTTTCAGGTTTTCAAGGTTATCCATTGCAAGCACTTTGACTTTGCAGTTTTTTTCAAGCAATCTTTTAGTTAAAAATGTACCTGTAAAACCTGCTGCACCTGTTATAAGTATTGATTTGTTATATGAAGCCTCCACGGGATTATAGGAATTTATCCTCATTCATCCACCCCGATGCATCGGGGTGGCAGTGCCCTTCCGTAGCCTTAGCGTAGGAGGGCCTTCTGCGAAGGCGGATAAATTCATTTATTAAAGAATCTCTTCTTAATATCCGATTGGGCTTTATGATAATCATCCATCTGCCCAATATCCAGCCAGTAATCTTTAATTACATATCTTAAAACTCTTTTTTTCTCTTTAATCAATCTCTTTATTAAATCGGTCATATTATAAAACCTGTCTTTGGGAATATATTTAAGCGCTTCCGGATTTACAAAGTATATGCCTGCATTTATTTCGGATTCTATCATAGGTTTTTCTTGCAGTTTGGTTATTGTTTCTCCTTTGCTTATTACGACACCATAATGCAGCGGGGTCTTCAATATCTTGGTAGCAAGAGTAAAATCTGCTCTATTTTTAATGTGGAATTCCCTTAACCCGGCAAAATCAAGATTTGTCAATATATCGCCATTCATTACAAGAAAAGGGGTGGTAAGCTGGTTTTCTGCCAATTTAACAGGGCCTGCTGTTCCTAAAGGTTTGTTTTCCTTGGAATAACTGATTTTTACACCCAGTCTTGAACCATCATTAAAATAAGATTCAAATAGATGTGATTTATAATTTACAGCTAATATTATTTCTTTAAAACCTGAGGACTTAAGCCTTTGAATTGTAATTTCAAGTATTGAACTTTCACCTATAGGAAGCAGGGGTTTGGGAATGATTTGTGTCAAAGGCTTTAATCTGGAGCCGAGTCCTCCGGCTAAAATAACCGCTTTCATAATTATGTCCTTTAAATTTGATAAATTGCAGGTTTATATTTTGAAATGTTTTTCTTTATCCAGGCAACGGTTCTTTTTAACCCTTCATCAAGAGTAACTTCCGGTTCCCATTTCAAAATATTTTTTGCTTTTGTATTGTCTGCTAATAATCTTTGAACTTCGCTTTTTTCAGGCCTTAGCCGCTTGTTATCAATTTTTATTTTCACTTCTTTACCTGCTATTTTAGAAATCTTTTCGGTTATTTCCCTGATAGATATCTCCGCGCCCGAACCAATATTAATAATTTCTCCAGTGCTGAACCGGGATTCCGCTACTTTAATAAAACCATTCACTGTATCATCAACATAAGTAAAATCTCTCGTAGAATCCAGATTCCCCAGAATAACTGTTTTCCCTGTTAAAACCTGAGTAATTATTGTAGGAATAACTGCTCTGGCTGACTGGCGCGGCCCGTAAGTATTAAAGGGCCTGATTGTTGCAATGGGCAATCCGAATGACCTGTAAAAACTTTCCGCAATTTTATCTGCCGCTATTTTGCTTGCTGAGTATGGCGATTGACCCTGCAAAGGATGTTTTTCATCAATAGGAACATACTGTGCTGTTCCATATACTTCACTTGTAGAGGTATGGATTATCTTTTTCACCCTGTAATATTTTGCGGAATTCAATACATTCAGTGTCCCTGAAACATTTGTATCTATCACTTCCTGTGGATGAACATAAGAATAAGGAATGGCAATCAGCGCACCCAGATGAAAAATATAATCAACACCTGCTATAGCTTCCCCAACTGCATTAGAATCTCTTAAATCCCCCATTATTATTTTTACTTTACCCTGTAGTCTTTCAGGCAGTAATTCCAATAACCCTATATCATTTCTGGAATTATACCTGACAAATGCCACTACGCCTGCTCCCATGCCTGCCAATTTTTCTACAAGCTGGCTCCCTATAAATCCTCCAGCACCCGTTATCAATACTTTAGCAAGATTCCACTTCATTAATGTTTTCTCCATTTTGTGAAGTATTTTTAAATTCTGCACCTCACCGACTTATGGACTGATTACTTTGGTTTTACAAATACCTTTTCTTTTTCAAACCATTCAATGAAAAATATCCAGACAACACCCAGCAACAATCCAAGGATGCCGGATATTAAAACATTTTGTTTCCTCTTGGGGCTTATCCTGTTTTCAGGAAGATACCCTGGCACATCTGTTTTTGTCTTCATGGTGCCATAAGACTCTTCCATTTTCAAATCTCTTAGTTTTTGCTGAGCAGACAAGTACCTGTCAGTAGCCCTATCCAGGCTTTGAATATATCCCTGGGTAATAAGCCCCTCAGCCTGAGAACCAGCCTGCGCTGTTCTGCTTATTTTTTTCTTCAAATCCTTTATTGCTTCTTCCAGCATTTTTAAGTCGTTTTCTCCGGCAATGATGTACTCCTGCAGGATTGCCTTGTTTTCTTCATATAGCCTGTCATGCCTGGTCAATAATTCCTTTTCTACGGTTTCAAGTAATCTCAATGCATCTTCAGGTGATTTGGCATACGCTTCAATCTTCAGCATGTCTGCAACCTGGCTCGTTTTAAAATCACTCTTCAGCATTTCCAGAGCCCTGTCTTTAACAGGCAGTTTTAAAACTTCTGCTATTTTTTTAATAACAGGTTTCTGGCTTAACATATCGTCAATTGTTGCATAGGATTCAATAATTTTATTCCTGACCATTCCTATCTTTACCCTGCTCTCACATTTGTAAATAGGCGGTAAAAACATGCTTATCACACCACCCGTCAGCATTGCGGTAAAGGCAATCAACGCGACAGTTTTCCACCTTTTTTTTATTACAAGCAAATAATCATATAAACCCTTTTCCTGCTCTTCCATATGTTTACCCCTTTCTTTTTATGGATTGAAACCATTTTATGGTTTTACTCAAACCTTCTTCAAGCGATACCTTCGGCCCCCAATTCAGGAGTTTTTTTGCTCTGGTTATGTCCGGCCTCCTGACTTTCGGGTCATCTACCGGCAGTGGTTTGTGAATTATCCTGCTCTTACTTGCCAGTAACCTTTTTATTGTTAATGCAAAATCCATCACGCTCAGCTCGGCAGGATTGCCTATATTTACAGGGTCAACAACATTTGACATTAATAACTTGTATATACCTTCTGTCAGGTCAGACACATAGCAGAAGCTCCTTGTCTGCGAACCTTTTCCGAATACCGTTATGGATTTGTTTCTCATGGCTTGATTTATAAACTCCGGCACTACCCTTCCGTCGTGAGCCCTCATCCTGGGGCCATAAGTATTAAAAATGCGGACTATTCTCGTATCCACTTTATGAAACCTGTGATACGCCATTGTCATTGCCTCGCCAAACCTTTTGGCTTCGTCATAAACCCCTCTTGGGCCTACGGGATTAACATTGCCCCAGTACTCTTCATTCTGGGGATTGATAAGGGGGTCTCCATAAACTTCAGATGTAGATGCCAGCAAAAACTTTGCTTTCTTCTCTTTTGCCAGGCCTAATGCTTTATGCGTGCCGAGAGAACCGACCTTCAATGTCTGGATTGGCTTTTCAAGATAATCAATAGGGCTTGCCGGTGAAGCGAAATGCAATATAGCATCAAGTTTTCCATTAATAAAAATATATTCTGTAACGTCATGTTTTATAAACTTGAACTTTTCATTTCCCAACAGGTGAGCTATATTATCCATGTTCCCCGTTATAAGGTTATCCATCGCAATCACAGAATGCCCTTTTTTAATCATTAAGTCACAAAGATGCGAGCCGAGAAACCCTGCTCCTCCGGTTATTAAAATGCGCATTTTTTCTCCTTAACTAATAACGTCGTTAAGTCAACTGCCCGTAGATCGTAGTCCGCAGGCCGCAAACCGTAGGTCGTCGGTCGCAGGCCGCCAACTACAAACAACTTTTATTCCACAACAACCCCACTTCGAATGAACCCACCTTTCTACACTCTTACAGACTTCAGTATGGTTGGGCGACCATATTTGAAGTGATTTTATTTATTTTCCTAAATCTGCAATCTATTATATGTTTTCTGTTTGTTGTTTCTTTTTTGCTGTTGCTTTTACGACCTACGATCTGCGGCCTTCGCCCTACGGCTGTTTCTATTATTTTCTTCCGATGGATTTATAAGTGAACCCGAGTTCTCTTACCTTCTCTGGTTCAAAAGTGTTTCTGCCGTCAATTATAACGGGTATCTTCAGCAAATCCTTTATCTTTCTTAGGTTCAATGTTTTGAACTCATCCCAATCCGTAATTATGACAATTGCATCGCTATCGGCAGCTGTTTCATAGGCATTTCTGCAATACTTGACGCCTCTTAGTATTTTTTTTGCATTCTTCATGGCTACAGGGTCATAGGCCTTGATTTTTGCGCCTTCTTTCTGAAGTTCTTCTATTATGAATATTGCAGGCGCGTTGCGCAAATCATCAGTATCGGGTTTAAACGCCAGCCCGAGTATTCCTATCGTCTTGCCTTTAATATTCCAGATTGTTTCTTTGATTTTTTTTATAAACAGGAGCCTCTGATTGTTGTTAATATTCTGCACTTCTTTCAAAAGAGAGAAGTCATACCCAAGGTGTTGTGAAATATTTATGAAAGCAGAAAGGTCTTTCGGGAAACATGACCCGCCAAAACCAATGCCCGCATCCAGAAACTTCCTGCCTATCCTGTTGTCAAGGCCCATGCCCCTGGCAACCTCTCCCACGTCTGCCCCTACATTTTCGCATATATTTGCAATAGCATTTATATACGATATTTTTGTGGCAAGAAAGGAATTGCAGGCATGTTTTATAATTTCTGCGCTTTTAACATCGGTAATTATAAGCTTTGCATTCAACTTTTTATAAATATCTTTCATTATGTTCTCAGCACGCTTGCTTTCCACTCCTATAACTATCCTGTCCGGCTCCATAAAATCCTTTATGGCAGACCCCTCTCTTAAAAACTCGGGATTTGATACTACGTCAAAATCAATGTTTTTCTTGTTATAATTCTTTATAGTATGTTTAATCCATTCTCCCGTGCCTACCGGTACAGTGCTTTTATCAACCAGAACCAGGTATTTGTCCATTATTTCGGCAATTTCCCTTGCAACGCCTTCTACGTAATGCAGGTCAGCTTCCCCGCTGGATTTTGGGGGAGTATTCACACATATGAAAACAACCGAGGCGTCTTTTATGCCGTCCTTAATGGTATTTGAAAAAAACAGCTTCTTTTTTTTCACATTCTTTTTTATCATAGCCTTAAGGCCGGGCTCATATATGGGGATATCGCCTCTTTTTAACCTTTTTATCTTATCTTTTACATTATCAATGCATATTACTGTATGCCCAAGTTCAGAAAGGCAAGTCCCTGAAACCAAGCCTACATATCCTGCACCAACAACAGCTATTTTCATTATAAACTCTCCTTTTCAATGAATTCTTTCAAGGAATTCTTCCAGTTTCTTAACGGGGTAAAACCCTGCAAACGCCACAGATAATTATCCAGAACCGAATACTCCGGCCTCTTTGCGGGCCTGTTTATAGCCTCAGTGCTTATTGCCTCTATACTTGTTTTGATATTAATGTTTTTAATTATTTCCTCGGCGAATTCACACCATGAACAGGAACCGCCGTTTGTCACATGCCATATGCCATACTGGTCCGTATTTATCAGCTTTTTTATTGCGCCCGCGAGGTCCCTGGTATATGTAGGAGCAGTAAACTGGTCATTAACAACCCTCAGACCTTTTCCTTTACGCGCAGAATCAATTATGGTTGAAACAAAATTCCTGCCATTCTTGCCAAAAACTCCGGATGTGCGGACAATATAAAACTTGTTCAGGAGCTGTTGGACATAAAGCTCTCCCCAATATTTTGATTTTCCATATACGCTCCGCGGATCAGGGCTGTCCAGCTCAGTATAGGGTTCCTTCTTTTCGCCGTTAAAAACATAATCAGTGCTGATATACAGCATCACAGTATCAAACCTCTGACATGCCAGAGCCACATTTCTTGTACCTATGGCATTTACCCTGAAAGCAGTATCAGCATTGCTTTCAGAACCATCTACATCTGTATATGCCGCAGTATGAATTACGATGTCAGGATTTATTGATGTGGCTTTTTTAAAGAAACCCGAACCATCTGTAATGTCAATTTTAATAAACTGCATGCTTTTTGAAATACCTGAAGGAAGCGGTTTTATATCAACAAGAAGCAGTTCGTGTTGTTCGGCCAATTCGTTCACCAGGTCAACACCCAGCATGCCGCAGGCACCGGTAATTAAAATTCGCATGTTAAACTCCGTGAAGAAGATTACAGATGATAGAGTACAGATTTCAGATAACAGATTACAGAGTTAAGAATCAGATTTAGATTAATGTTTTTGCTTACATCTGCAATCTGTTCTCTGCCATCTGATTTATGTTGTCTGTATTTCAAATTCCCTTGCAAAGTTTTTTGGTGCTTGCCATAAGGCCATTGATCATTCTGCCTATTTCATTAGTCTTTCCCGATAATCGTTCATATTCTTCCGAATTAATATATCCTATATCTCTACTCAACAAAATATGATATTTTGTCTCTTCCAGAGAAGCATCCGCTATATCAAGAAAATGCATAAACTCTTTTTTACTTTTTCTCTTATTGCCTTCTACTATGTTCGCAGGTATTGCGCTTGCTGACCTTCTCAATTGAGATGTTAATCCAAACCTCTCATCTAAAGGAAACTTCTTTGTAATACAATAAATATCCAATACAAAGCTATGTGATTTGTGCCATACTTTCAAATCAGAAAATGTATTTGGTATTTGCATTTTTTCCTTTAATATATACTACTAACTCTGTTATCTTACATCTGTAATCTGTAATCTTATTTTTTAAGCTTTCGCCACCATGACTTGTTATTCACGTACCATTTTACTGTATCTTCAAGCGAAACCCTGAAATTCTGTTCCGGCTTCCAGCCCAGTTCTTTTCTTATTTTGCCGCTATCAATGGAATATCTCCTGTCATGTCCCAGCCTGTCCCTGACAGGCTTTATCAAAGACTCGGGTTTACCCATTATAGACAATATTGTTCTGGTAAGTTTTATATTCTGAGTTTCATTGCCTCCGCTTATATTATATATTTGTCCGTCTCTGCCTTTATGCAGAACCAAATCAATTCCCCTGCAATTGTCCTTAACATATAGCCAGTCCCTGACATTCTTGCCGTCACCATAAAGAGGCAGAGGCTTGCCTTCAATAGCATTAGTGATAAACAACGGCATCATTTTTTCAGGGTATTGATATGGCCCGAAAATATTGGAGCTCCTGGTAACGATAACCGGCAGTTTAAAAGTATTTCTGTAGGAATTTACAAGCAATTCAGCTCCAGCTTTTGAAGCGGAGTAAGGGTTTGTCGGATTCAGCATATCCGTTTCTTTAAACGAACCCTTGATTACTGAACCATATACTTCGTCAGTTGAAATCTGTATGAATCTTTTAGTGTTGTGTTTTTTTACTGCCTCAAGCAGAACATAGGCGCCAAACACATCTGTCTTAATAAAAGCCGCTGCATCTGAAATTGACCTGTCCACATGAGTTTCAGCCGCAAAATTCAACACCGCATCCACTCCCTTAATCAGGGTATTAACGATTTTAGCATCGCATATATCGCCTTTTACAAATTTGTAATTCGCATTTTTTTCAATATCTTTTAAATTATCAAGGTTCCCGGCATACGTGAGCTTGTCCAGATTAATTATTTTATAGAAAGGATGGTTTTCAATCATCCAATGAATAAAATTGCTTCCTATGAATCCTGCTCCGCCTGTAACCAGTATCTTCATAAATTTACTTCCTCATTCGTGTATTACATTCAACCATCCACCAACGACATTTTTAATTCCGTCTTTACGTCGTTACGTATTTCCGTTAACCAAAGACTAGCGACCTGCGATCTGCGGCCCCTTCGACTCCGCTCAGGACTCCCTTCGGTCGCCACGACCTGCGATTAATAAAGCTGTTGCTTTTAGCGACCTGCGACCTGCGATCTGCGGCCTACGGCTGTTTAACTATCCGTCTTTTCTTTTCCAGTCATACGGCACCTCACTGCCATGAGGCGCAATTCTGAATTCGTCAGGGTTTTTATAATCATACAATTCGGTAGGACAGTTGATAATAACAGCTTCGTTTTCGCTTATACACATCCACCCGTGATAAATTCCTTCCGGAATTTGAACGAGCATCGGGTTATGGATGCCTATAAAGAACTCATTTATATGCCCTTTTGTACTTGAATCTTTTCTTGCATCATAAAGAACAAGTTTTATCATACCCTGAACTGCGCAGACATTGTCGGTTTGTTTCTTATGGAAATGCCATGCCTTGACAGTACCCGGATATGTTGTGGTAACATACACCTGCCCGAACCTGGAAAACAACTCCTCATCATTGCGGAGTATTTCCACCAGCCTGCCTCTCTCATCCGGAATGACCTTGAGCTTTTTTGTCTTAACTCCATCAATAATATTCATAATATTCCTCCAGTTTAACTACTTAATCGTCGTTACGTATTTACGTCCAACGGCACCTACTTAATTGTCGTTCCGTATTTACGTATTCCCGTCCAAAAACAACTACTTTTATAACTATTATTACAGAAATACTGAAATACGGAACGACGGTACGACCTGTTTTATAAATGCTGTTACGTAAATACGGATATACGGAACTACTGAACGACGGAACGACTATTTTTATAGCACTTCTATCCTGCTTGAATCGCCCACCATAATCCTGTAAGCAGTCGGTTTTGATTTTGATTTCAGGATGTGAACATTCTGTCCCATAAGACTGTCTTCTATTCTCTTTATTTCTATTATCCTGCAGCCGGCAAGTATTATGCTGTGCTCTACTTCACTGCTTTCAATTACCACACCGCTTGCAATAGATGTGAAAGGGCCTATATAAGAATGTTTTATCACCGCATTTTCACCTATAATAACCGGGCCACGGATAACGCTGTCTATCACCCTTGCGCCGGATTCTATAATCACTTTACCCTTAATTTCCGATTTGCCGTCAACCTTGCCTTTGTTGGCCGATTTTATATCATCCAGAATTATCCTGTTTGCCTCCAGCATATCCTCAATTTTGCCTGTGTCTTTCCACCAGCCTTTTATTATATATGGAGTAACCTTGTATTTATTGTCAACAAGCCACTGTATGGCGTCCGTTATTTCCAGTTCCCCGCGGGCGGATGGCTTTATATTTGAAATTGCCTTGTAAACATTATCATCAAACATATAAACGCCTACCAGAGCCAGGTCACTTTTTGGTTTTGCAGGTTTTTCCACCAGCCTGCATACTTCGTTTCCCTTTAACTCCACAACGCCAAACTGCTCAGGATGAGGGACATGGGCAAGCAACACCTGCGCATTCGGTTTCTTCTTCCTGAAATCGTCTACTAAATCTTTAATGCCGCCTCTTATAAGATTGTCTCCGAGAAACACCACAAAAGAATCCCTCTTAGTAAATTCTTTGCATATCTTTACCGCATGAGCCAGCCCCAGCGGAGACTCCTGCTGAATGTAAGTAACTTTTATCCCCCATTTTTTACCATCACCGACCGCCTTTTTGATTTCATTGCCGGTATCACCGATGACAATACCCACATCACGAATTCCGGCTCTAACTATTTCTTCAATGCCATAAAACAATATCGGCTTATTTGCTACAGGAACAAGTTGTTTTGCATTGGTATGTGTAATAGGCCTTAACCTCGTGCCTTTGCCGCCGCTTAATATTACCGCTTTCATCATGGGTTCTTCTCTCCAATAATTTTAAAGGCCTTCACATGCCTTATTCAAAGCAATTTCAGGTTTCCAGCCTGTCGCTTTAGAGAATTTACTGTTGTCTCCCAGCAGGACCGGCACATCGGAAGGACTTAACCTTGTGCCTTTACCGCCGCTTAATACTACCGCTTTCATCATGTTCTTTCTCTCCAATAATTTAAAAGGTCTTCACAGGTCTTATTAAAAGGAATTTCAGGTTTCCAGCCTGTGGCTTTAGAGAATTTACTGTTGTCTCCCAGCAGGACCGGCACATCGGAAGGCCTCATTCTTGAAGGGTCCTGCTTTACCTTCACTTTTACTTTTGAAAACCCGAGTAATATGTCCAGCACTTCCTTTATTGAATAAGCCTTGCCTGAACAGATGTTGTAAACCTCTCCATTCTCGCATTTTTCAGTGGCAAGCCAGTATGCTTTTATAATATCTCTTACATCCGTGAAGTCCCTTTTCGCGTCAAGGTTGCCTACATATATGACCGGTTCTTTTTTCTGCTTTTCAATTTCTGCTATCTGTTTGGCAAAATTGGAGGTTACAAACACCTCTCCCCTCCTCGGCCCGGTATGGTTAAATGCCCTGGTACGCACAACTTTCAGCTTATAACTCATGAAGTACTGGTATGCCAGCATATCCTGTCCGACCTTACTTACTGCATAAGGGGACAACGGCCTGAGCTGGCTGGTTTCCGTAATAGGAAGCTCGTTTTCCTTCACAAGCCCGTATTCCTCGCTGGAACCTGCTATCTGTATGACCGGGTCAATTCCGGAATTACGCACTGCTTCAAAAAGATTTAACTGGCCCAATATATTGGTTGTCAGTGTCTCCGCGGGAGCATGCCATGACGTGTAAACAAAAGACTGAGCCGCCAGATGGAATACTTTTTCAGGTTTAACCTGTTTAATAGCTTTGTCAACAGACGAGTAGTCACGCATGTCACATTCTATGAGCTTAACCTTGTCCTTTATGTGGTCTATATTCTCTGTCTTGCTTCTCCACCTTTCAATCCCGTATACCTCAATATTTTTCATTGAAAGCAAATATTCCGCAAGATGGCTGCCAACAAAACCCGTTATTCCGGTAATTAGTATCCTCATATTTCCCCTTTCAACAATGAACAATCACATAATAGTAAGAAAAATACCATAAATAATATATAATATATCAAATAACATTATAATATCATAATTTATCATTATTTTCAAAACAAATTATATAAATTATATAGAATCACTTGGTTAATATCTTGAACTCGTCATCCCATGAACCATCTTCAAGATTTTTATAGTGCCTGTTGCTTGCGCCGATTTTTACTTCCTGAATCACTTTTATATTGAATTTTACCCAGAACTCAGTGCTGGAGGGCCTCCTGTTCCAGTTAAAAGCCATTTCCCAGCAATGCAAGTCTTTTGTAATAACTAATCCGTTTTCCGTAAATTTACTGTTCCCAATACTGTTGTCAAAAAATAAATCAGCCCTGAAATTAAAATCACATTTCCAGTCATCCTTACGCAGCAATCCAATTTCCCCGGTCAAATCAAATTTATTGGGAGCTGTCAGCAAGTATACAACCTTAAATGACTTTAAGGGTTTATTGCCTGAAACCGGCTTATATTGAGCATCCACGCTATAAGGTTTGTAAAGCGGGTTTTTAATACTATAAACATATCTTAAATTGTAATTTGATTTTTCAGTATCATAATTCATCGTCATATCAACATTGGAAAAATTATTATAAAAATAATCGTTAATATCTTTAATTGAAGGTATCACTACAGCTTCCGAACCGTTAATTTGGGGTAATGTCATGGTTGCTCTTATTACAGCCCCAAGCTCTCCTTTCTTTCTGCTCCTTCCTCTTGAGGAATCAATCTTGAAAACCATGCTGTTATTTGACGACTGATTTTCTAAAAAGTTCCAGCCAAAAGAATAATCAATCCTTACAGGCAAAAGGCACACATTCATAAGGTCCGATATCCAGCCCAGGCTTACCGCAGCAGTTTCGTTTAAGCTGTCGGTTAAATCATCCTTGCTTTTCCTGTCCTGCCAGTTACGGGTATAATTCATTCCAAGACTGAATATATTTACTTTGTTTATATTGAAGCTGGTGGACAATGACGCACTGCCATCTGAATATTTCTTGAAATAGTCATTGTTAGACCGGCTGCTGCTACCGGGACTGTAATAATTTTCATACTCTGTCCCTGAGCCGGCAGAAGCAGCTATATAAACGGGAAAATTAATAACGCTGAATATTTTCCTCTTGTTGAGCGCAAAACTGAGAACGGGCAGGTTCCTTAAAGTAGGGTAAAAAAGCTGTAACTCGTCGTCCCACAAATCCTTCCTGTTAACCACCATGCTGAGGCTGTAATTCGGTTTTGCGTATGTAAGAGCTATATCGGAAGCTATGTTTCTATTCACCAGTTCCATGTCGCCCCTCAACAGGTTTGTCCCTCTGTCATAGTTGTTGCGCCTGTTGAAATATATATCATTTGTATAATTTATATTTGCCTGAAGTTTCAGACCGGGCGCACCGGGGAAGTCCTGGTTATGCTTGCCGTAAATGTTCCAGTTGCTTTTTGGCTTTGCATCTATGAGCCTGTTATTGTGCTGGACTATCAGGTCGCCTGTTATGTAAGGCAGGTCTTCGTTTTTTCCCAGAACAGACGGATATATACCGGCTAACTCTTTTCTGTTTAGGCGCACCGTTTCTTCATCCGCGATGCCTTGTGCTATGCCTTCACTGCCCTTGTTTTCTTCAAGCAGTTGTTTAAGGTTGGGTATCTTCACAAGTTCATTAAAAGCTTTTTTAAGTTTTTCAGGGGTATGGGTCCCAGTGTCGTCAGGAATTATGCCATTCTGTATAAATACTTCATTTATTATTTTATGGGTATCCTTGTGCTCGTTTCTGAAAGATCTAGTATTAAAATCAGCCGCCCTGTATGACTGGGCATATATGTCATATTTATTGTCCATGCCGAATTCAAACTGATTTTTCCGGGACACCTTTACCTCAGCCAGTCCGTCAACCTGCTTTATCAGTTTATACGGCATCCATGTCCTGAAAAAATAACCGTCTTCCGTGTTACTGCCGAATTGATAGTTGCCTTTTCTCCTCTTCTTTGCTTCCTGTTTCTTCTTTTTCAAGGAGAACTGCAGGTAAGGTGCGAACAATACCGGAGTATCCTTAATCCTGAAACTTAACATGTATAGTTTAACAATCTCTTCTGGAATTATCACGATTTTTCCAGCAGAAAACCTGTAGTGAGGATGTTTTAAATCACACGAAGTGCAGAAACCGTTTTGAAGAATAATCGTTTTTTCGCCTTTCATTTCTATTTTTGGGCCCCTGAAATACCAATCATCAACCCTGCAATTTGCATTAATTACCGTGCCTTCTTTGGTTTCATAATTATATGTTATAGTGTCTCCGAAAATATCAAAATAGCCGCCGTTAATTGAACCATTTCCAAAGGCAAGCAGTTCCTTTTCAAGAAAATTAATAGTCATCGTGTCGCATTTAATGACCGTGCCTTCGTAATCGGCATTTACGCTGCCCTGGGCAAAAAGCGTGTCTTTTTCCTTTACATAATCAGCGTAATCTGAACTGAGTTTAATTGGATTGTTTTTTTGAACTGTGGATGGAACTACACCGTAGTTTTCCTGACAAAGAACAGGGCATATTAAATGAAAATCAAGTGAAATAATTATTATGGAAAATAAAATTACTCTTCTAACATTTTTGAAAAATAGCTCTTTTTTAATATGGACATTTTCCATTTATCACTTTTTCTTGTCATTAATCTGCCTGACTAATAGGGCTGCACCTACTACACCAAGATTATTGCTCAGCCTGGAAATGATGTATTTTACGGCTTTTCTGTGGCTTACAAAAGAACGTTCAACTATAACCTTTTTCATTGGAATTAAAAATAGACTGCCCGCATGAGATACCCCGCCGCAAAACACTATCACTTCAGGGTTTATGAGGTTAATTACGCTGGCAACTGTTTTGCCAAGATATTCGCCTGTCTCATCCCATATTTTTTTTGCAAGCTTATCGTTTTTCTTTGCTGCTTCGGCAATGTCTTTTACCGTAAGCCTGTTAAGGTTTCCCCCGGCAATTTTTTTAAGCATTGTGCTTTTACCTTTTTTTATTTCTGCGATAGCCCTGTTTACAATATTGCCTGCGCCAATGTAAGATTCCAGGCAACCATGGTTGCCGCAGCTGCATTTCGGCCCATCAGGTTCAACCGTCATGTGGCCTATTTCTCCGGCGCAGCCGGCAACTCCATGATAGATTTCGCCGCCAATTATTATCCCGCCACCGACCCCTGTCCCGAGCGTAATACAAATCAGGTCTTTTACCCTTGATTCCACTTCCAACTGGTATGCTCCCCAGGCAGCCACATTTGCATCATTTTCAAGAAAAACAGGAAGCTCCGCCAATCCATTAACATTCAACTTCCTCATTGCAGTTTTAAGCAAATCAAGCAGGGGTACATTCTTCTTATACATATTTGGAGAATATTTAATGGAACCTTTTTCATGGTCTATCAGCCCTGCGGCTCCAATGCCTATTCCCATGATGAATTTAACCGGTACATTCATTATAACTTCAGCCAGTTTATCCGCTAATTGTTTAACAAATAAACTCACTTCCATTTTAATATCGGTTGAATACTTTATCTCCCTGATAATTCTGCCTTGCATATTGACCAGGGCTACCGTGATATTTGTGCCTCCAATGTCAACTCCTACTGAATACTTACAGCTGGACAGATTCATATTTATCCCGTCTTTTCAGCTATTATATCCGCCTTCGCAGAAGACCCTCCTACGCCTTAATAAGCTTCCGCGGAACTTCATTGCTTCTCCTATTACGTAAAGAGAACCTGCTACACAAATCAGGTTGTTTGTTTTATAAATATCTATCGCCCTGGAAATACCCGACACAACCGTTCTTTCAATGCATATTTTCTTATCGTCAATATACTTCATGGCCTCTCTTTTCAGCGAAGGCCTGTCCAGCGCCCTGGTAGTTTTTGGCGCTACCAGGATTACCCTGTCAGCCAGAGGAACTATGGCAGAAATCATCATTTTATAATCCTTGTCCGCCAGTATTCCTAAAACAAGGATTAGCCTGTTATAAGCCAGAGTCTTGCCAAGCAGGAATTCTCTTAATGAAAAAATACCTGCAGAATTATGCGCGCCATCCAGAATAATCCGAACCTCTCGCCCGCTGTGCTTCAGCCTGACAAGTTCCAGCCTGCCGGGCCATTTTGCCTTATATATTCCCCGGCGTATGTGTTTTTCTTTTATATGAACGCCCTTCAACCTTAGAGCTTCAATCGCGGCCACAGACAGCGCGGCATTTTGAACCTGATGTTTTCCCCTGAGCTGCAGCTTCAAGCCCCTGTAATTACTGAAGATACCATTGTAATTAAATTCCTGAAACCGGCTGCCAGCCTTAACAGTATCCGTACTGATGTCTCTTCCAAGGCAAAACAGCCTTGAGTTTTTCTTCCTGCAGGCATCAACAATGACATTTAACGCTTCGGCAATAGCCACGCCTGTTATAACGGCGCTGTTTTTCTTTATTATGCCTGCTTTCTCACCTGTAATAGACTTCAGTGTCTTGCCAAGATATTCTGTATGCTCAAAATCTATGTTTGTTATTACAGAAACCAGCGGGGTTTTAATTACGTTCGTTGCATCCAGCCGTCCACCCATCCCTGTTTCAAGCACAACGATATCAGTCTTTTCCCTGGCAAAATAAATAAATGCAACTACTGTTACGAACTCAAAATACGTAAGTTTCACACAAAGGCTTTCCACCAGGCCTTTGACCCTGCCGGTTATATCCGCAAGGGCTCCTGATGGAATTTTCCTACCGTTAAGCTGAATACGCTCAGCAAGTTCTACCAAATGAGGCGACGTGTATAAACCAACTTTAAAAGACGCCTCTTTCAGCACGCTGCTTACCATAGCCGCTACAGAACCTTTACCGTTCGTGCCGGCAATGTGTATGAATTTAAGGCTTTTCTCCGGATTACCTGAATGTTTTAATACTTTTAATATATTTGAAAGGCCGAATATTATTCCCAGGCTCTCCAGGCTGTCAATATATTCCAGCGCTTTTTTATATGTCATTTTTTCTTATTTAATAGATTTAATATCTTTTCCAGCATATTTTTCAGATCCTTCCTTTCAATAATCATATCTATCATCCCATGGTCAAGCTGGAATTCCGACTTCTGAAAATGAGCAGGAAGTTTTTGTCTTATGGTCTGTTCTATTACTATAGGCCCCGCAAAACCTATGAATGCATTTGGTTCTGCTATGTTGATATCGCCAAGCATGGCAAAACTGGCAGTTACTCCTCCTGAAGTAGGATCAATCATTACTGATATGAACGGTATTCTTTCTTTGCCATGCAGAGAAATGGCCGCGCTGGTTTTTGCCATCTGCATAAGGGAAAATATGCCCTCCTGCATGCGGGCTCCTCCTGAAGCTGATACTATCACTATAGGCACCTTCTTTTTTGTGGCTTTTTCTATGGCGCGTGTAATCTTTTCTCCTACAACAGACCCCATGCTGCCTCCCATAAAATCAAAATCCATTACGGCAAGTATTACATTATTGTTGCCTATTTTCCCTGACCCGGTAATTACTGCATCAGCATGGCCGGTTTTTTTCTGTTGATTTTTTATCCTGCTAACATAACTTTTGGTATCCTTGAATTCCAGCGGGTCCTGCGGAAGTATATCCCCATCCATTTCTTTAAAACTGCCCGGCTCAACAAGCATGTTTATTCTCTCATTCACATTGAGTTTAAAATAGTAGTTGCATTTCGGGCAAACCATGAAATTATTTTCAAGGTCCTTATTGTAAATCAGCTCATGACAACTATCGCATTTCCTCCATAATCCGTCCGGAACACTTTTCTTTTCGCTCGGCGTTTCAACTGCCATAGATAACCTCCAATAATTATCAGACAAACCAGACTACAGATATTAAAAACGGTCGTTACGTCGTTTAACAGAACTCGTCGTTCCGTCGTTCAGTATTTCCGTATATCCGTGGAACAGCAATTATAAAAGCCGTCGTTACGTCGTTGCGTATATACGTATTTACGTAACAGCATTTAATTTTAAACATAACGACGTAAATACGGAACGACTAACGACGATCTTGTAGTTGGACGTAACTACGGGACTACGTAACGACGTAAATAAGAACTGTCGTTTTGTTATTATTCATTCACCTTCGGTAAATCTTTCAATGCTTCTCTTATTTTCTCTTCCGGGTATTCATAATCCTCAAGTTTACCTGCAAAATATTTATCATAAGCACCCATGTCAAAATAGCCGTGCCCGCTGAAGAGCATTACTATTGTCTTGGCTTCTCTGGTTTCTCTGCATTTTATGGCTTCGTCAACAACAGCCTTTATGGCATGTGCTGTTTCGGGAGCAGGTATAATACCCTCAGTCTGGGCAAACAGCTGTGCCGCTTCAAATACAGGGTTCTGGGTATATGCCCTTGCCTCAACGATCTTCTCATCATAAAGCAGGCACAGAAGCGGAGCATCCCCATGGTATCTCAAACCGCCCGCATGTATGGAAGGCGGTATGAAACTATGTCCGAGAGTATACATTTTCAATAGCGGCGTCATCTTTGCAACATCTCCAAAATCATACTTGTAGAGCCCTTTTGTAAGAGTGGGGCAGGATGTTGGCTCTACTGCAATAAATCTTATATTCTGGCCTTTCATTTTATCTTTCACGAAAGGAAAGAATAATCCCGCAAAATTACTTCCGCCTCCTACGCACCCGATCAGCATATCCGCTTTTTCACCCGCCAGCTTAAGTTGTTTCTTTGTTTCAAGCCCTGTCACCGTCTGGTGCAGCAGCACATGATTTAAAACACTGCCAAGAGCATATTTTGTATCATCATGTGTTGCGGCGTCCTCAACTGCTTCGGAAATAGCCAGTCCGAGGCTGCCCGGGCAATTGGGGTCTTTCTTGAGTATTTCCCTGCCTGAATTTGTTTTATCTGAAGGAGAAGGAAATACTTCCGCTCCCCAGGTATGCATCATTGACTTTCTATAAGGTTTCTGTTCGTAACTGCATTTTACCATATAGACGGTGCATTTAATCCCAAAGAGGCAACAGGCAAATGATAGCGCACTGCCCCATTGCCCTGCTCCTGTTTCCGTTGCAATGCGCTTTACTCCTGCCTTCATGTTGTAATAAGCCTGAGCGACAGCAGTATTTGGTTTGTGGCTGCCTGCCGGAGATACGCTTTCATTCTTATAATATATGCGCGCAGGTGTCTTCAAGGCTCTCTCAAGCCTTGTCGCCCTGACAAGCGGAGTAGGCCTCCAGAGTTTATAAATATCAATGATTTCATCAGGGATGGCTATCATAGGTTCTGAACTTACTTCCTGCTTTATGAGTTCCATCGGAAAGATTGGAGCCAAGTCCTCCGGCCCAATCGGTTTTCCTGTTCCAGGATGCAATGGTGGAGCAGGAGGCTTCGGTAAATCAGGAACTATATTGTACCATTCCTGCGGAATTTCTCTTTCGCTTAAAATAATTTTTGTTTCTTTCATTTCAGCTCCTTTTGAGAATAAATTTTTTTCGGGTCAAAAACTCTTTTTCCCGTTATTTTACTGTTTCCATTTTTATTTACTTTTATATGAAAACACGACCTATAGCCCGTGTGGCAGGCCCCACCAACCTGCTTTACTTTTATCAATAGAGTATCGGCGTCACAATCAAACAGTATTTCCTTAATAAGCTGGATATTTCCTGATCTTTCTCCTTTTATCCAGAACTCTTTCCTGGACCTGCTCCAGAAACATGTCCTGCCTGTTTTCAGGCTTTTTCTTATTGATTCCCCGTTCATCCAGGCAACCATAAGGACCTGCCCATCCCTGTAGTCCTGTATCACAGCAGGTATCAGGCCTTTTTCGTCAAATTTCAGAATCTTAATAAATTCCATTTTTTAAGCTCAATTAGTTACTGTCAGTTTTATCGCATCCGCTAATTTAATGGATTCAGTATATAGGGCTTTGCCTATTATTATTCCTGAAATATTTTTTATTTTCAAGTTAATAATATTTTTAATATCCTTCAAAGTGGTTATTCCGCCTGCAATTATGATGGAAGCCTTTACCTTTGAGGCAAAATTTGCTATAGACTCCAGATTGGGGCCTCCCATCATGCCGTCCCTTTTAATATCG
>Ga0315284_10004358_pt1 | contig 20097 bp, 17 predicted proteins | sample YL17G09_16_MG_FD_203696 | JGI IMG/M metagenome (GOLD analysis project Ga0315284, IMG submission 203696) | Sediment microbial communities from Yellowstone Lake, YNP, Wyoming, USA - YL17G09_16 | ecosystem: Environmental > Aquatic > Freshwater > Lake > Sediment | place: USA: Wyoming | collected...
CACGGCATCAATTCCAAAGACCAGCAGCTGATCGAACTCAGCGTCCGAGCCCTGGTCGAAAACCGCGCGGCAGCAATGCGTCGGCGTGACCTCGATCTATAATCATACGCTGGCCATGCCCTATCACCACCCCGAGGTGATCGCGCTTGGCGAGCAAATCCTCGAAGCGGCGGGCGTGCCTGTGATCTCGGAGGCAACCGCGCGCGCTATGGACCGGATCGGGCTAAGGCGTGAAGCGGGTTTGCCGGTACCTCAAGATGCAATCCAAGCCGTGCTGTACGCCGTGGCAGTCGCTACTAGCGAAGCCCGCCAGCTAGAGGACGCCTGAATGTCGGGGCTCCTGATCGGCATCGCCGTGCCTGTCGCCCTGGCGCTGATCGTGTTCTTGCATGCAGCTCGGACTGTAATTAAGCTGCTCGTCGCCTTGCCAGAATGGCTGGTGTTAGCCTGATTAGAGTGGGGTCCTAGTAATGCGTATTCCTCGCCTCAATCGCGGCAGTTCCGCGTCATTTGAACGTACACCGCGCAACCTGTTAGCGCTGGTCGATTGGCACTCCTCGCCAGGATGCTTGAGGGGACAAATAGCCGATCTTTTTTACCTGGCACTTTTTGCGGTGATTGCCGCGAGCGTACCAAGGCGGCACTGAAAGCTGCCAAGCAATATTTGGTCAGCGCGGCTAAGGCCGGGCTATCGGATAGGAGACATCGATGCCACGTTGGGCAGGCAGATCCTCGACATCCCAAAAGCTCAGAGGAAATCGGAAATACAGCCAGACGGCATGCTGGATGACCTCGGCCGGAAAACGGTGGCGGTCATAGGAGACGGTGTGCATCGGTGAGTGATGGCACATGAGCTCAACGCGGCAGGCCCAAGGGGTTATCAGTGGAAAAATAACGCTGCGTCCTGGTCAACGCGGGGCTGCTGCCAGGAGCCATGCCCCGCCGGCAATGAATCCCGCACCGGAGATTCGGGAGATCAGCCGGCCAGCCGGAATGACCTTCTCCAAGAGCACCAAGATCGCTAGGGTGGCAATCCACAGTACATTCATCACCCCGCCAACGAATAGCAGCGCCATCAGCTCCCAGCAGCAGCCGACGCAATAGACTCCGTGCCGCGCACCGAGCGCGAGCGAACTCGCCGTATGGCGCCGGAAGCCGCCGTGGCGCTGAATGAAGTGTAGCGGAGCTTGACACTGCGACAAGCAGGCATCCTTGAGCGGCGTGCATTGATAGAGCCCGGCCGCGATCAGTACGATGCTGCCAAGCAAGTTGCTCGTGCCTTCCATCATCGAGTTGAGCAGGGCGGCGCGGTCGAGCGCCCATTGCGCCGAGGTCGCGGCGAGCACAAAGAGGGTCCAGACCAGGAGATAACCAGCGGCGAACCAACCCGTCGCAGCGAACGGCTTATCTTGCGCCGCCGCCTGCCGGCCGACGCGCGCATAGATCAGGATCATCGGCGCGGCCGAGGGGATCATCATGCCGAACATCATTACCGCCCACATTGCGATAACCCATACGAACTCGCCGCCTTTCCACGGTGCGGTGGCGGGCATCATCAGGCCAATGCCGGCAGGAATCATCCGAAGCCAGTCATGTCCACGCCGCCCCTTTCCATGTCCGCGGCAAGCCACAGCAGATAAAGCCAGGAGAGCGCGGCAATCACGGAGAGCGCCATGGTGACCAGGACGCGGTCGCGCCGCAGCACAACTTCAAGCGCACGTAGGTCATTGGCAGTCAGCGTACGATTCCACTCTGGCTGAGATTGAGTTCGCAGAACTGGCCGTAGGAATCGGTAAGCTCATATGCGATTGGAAGTGAAGTCTTGGACCACCCGCGTCCAATCTCAGCTAGCGTATATTCGAACCCACCGATCATATCGATGCGCACTCGGTGGTCCTGGCCCGTGACCGGATTGAGTATCGGCTCGCCGCGCGGCCATCGATATCCACTTCGAAGTCAATCTTGCTGAAGATCGGCTCATGCAGCTTTGCAAGCGTCGAGGCGAAAACGTTGAAGATGGTCGCGCCGGGTTCGGTGTCCTGTCCGGTGAGAATGCGCAGCAGCGCCTCGCGCTGAGGCGCCGTTGCGCAGCCGACGCGACATCTTCAAGCAGCACAACTTCGCCGCGTTGGCCGAGTGGCGTCAACTGGCAGCCTGAGGCAATCCGCTTCGCGCACTTCGCTGTCCGGTTCGCATTAGTTTGACACCGCCTAGCTGGGAGAGGGGGCGAAAAGTATCGTTCCGCACCTATGGGCAGGTGATCGCGACGCAGCTCAGGAGAAACAGTAGCGTATCTCTTTGACCGTGTGTGGCGTTGCCGACAACGGTTTCGCGGCTTGCGCTCCTTGGCAACCAGCCGACAGAACGGAAGACACCACCACCAACACGGCTGCGATAATTCGCAAGCTACACCCATCCTTCAATGAGCGGCAGTTCACCAACGTTATCTCTTAAGGGCTTTCCGATGCGTAAACACGGTGCGCCTCGTGCGGCAAATGCATTTTGCTTGAGACGATGAGCATCGAGGAGCTGATCGCTCTAACCAGTGATTACCGGGTTGCGCGGGCTGCATTCGAAGCAATCAAGCGCCGGCCAGGGCGCACTATCACTCTGTTCGAGATTGAGCGCGAGGAAGCCGCGGTCTCGAGCTGCTCCAGGAGCTCGCTGGCGAGCTCGCCGTCACCATGGCGATGATTGCCCGGCGCCGATTTCGGCAGCCCTCCCATCACTGCGGCCCCGGTGTGGCCCCAGAGCGGTGTGATGCCTTAAAAATACTTGATTTTTGGCTCCCCGGGCCGGATTCGAACCAGCGACCCAGCGGTTAACAGCCGCTTGCTCTACCTGCTGAGCTACCGGGGAGCAGAGCGCGCTATCGACGCGCAACGTGACGGGTCTTAGCAAATGCAAAGCGACCTTGCCAGAGCTTTGCAACGCCCCTGAGGCGAAATCGGCGGTTGCGGCGCTCACCATCCATGCCTATGTGGAGGCGAACCCCCAAAAAGATCCCATGCCCGCCAAAGTCCGCTTCGCCAATCGTCATTTCCACCTGCCGCAGTCGAAGCCGCTACGCCTTGGTCTCGGCATCCTGCTCGTGGCTGGGGGGTTGGTCGGCTTCCTGCCCGTGGTCGGGTTCTGGATGATTCCGCTCGGCCTGCTCGTGCTTTCGGTGGATATTCCCATCGTGCGGCGATGGCGCCGCAGGCTCGCCATCTGGTGGCATCGTGACCGCAAGGAGGTCAGTAAGACCGGTGCGCCGCCGAGCGACGTGCCGGGAACCAAGGTGGGATAAATGCTGGTCTAGGACTTTGGAGGCCACGCCCGGAATCGAACCGGGGTGTACGGATTTGCAGTCCGCTGCGTCACCACTCCGCCACGTGGCCAATCCAAGACGAAGCGCCCGGGACCGTTAACTAGGTGCCGATTGCCCATTGCGTCAATATGGCTTGAATCCCCCTTGAGTGAACGGTCGCAGTCTATAGACGCGCGGTTGGGACGCCAGCAAACTGGGACCGAGTAGTTAAAGCTGTAGAAAATCGGGGTCCTCGGCTGGGCTCCGCGTGGGCAAGAGAGGGGCAAGATGAAGGATTTCGAGGTGGCGCGGCAGACCATGGTGGAGTCGCAGCTGCGCCCAAGCCAGGTCACCGATCGGCGCCTCCTGGCGGCTTTTGCGATGCTGCCCCGGGAACGCTTCGTGCCGCCGGCGAAGCAGACGCTCGCTTATATGGATACGAGTCTGGAGGTCTGGCCGTCGATCGACGGCGCCCCGGCGCGCTTCCTGCTGGCGCCCGTGGTGCTGGCGCGGCTGATCCAGCTCGCCGCGGTTGAGGCCAACGACGCCGTGCTCGATATCGGCTGCACCACGGGTTATTCGACCGCAGTGCTCGCGCATCTTGCCCGTTCGGTTACAGCCGTCGAGGCCGAGCCCGAGCTTGCCGCCGCCGCGAGCAGGAACCTGCGCGAGCTTGGCATCGCCAATGCAAGCGTGGTCGAGGGTGAGCTCGCGCAAGGGGCTCCCGCGGGCGCCCCTTACGACGTGATCCTGCTGAATGGCAGCGTACCGGAGGCGCCCAGGACGCTGCTCGTGCAGCTGAAGGAAGGCGGCCGGCTCGTGACGATTGTCGCCCAGGACCGCGAGGGAAGGGCCCGTCAAGGCAAAGCCTGTCGTTTCGTCACGGTGGAAGGAGAGGCAAGCGGCCTGCCGCATTTTGACGCCAATGCCAAGCTGCTGCCGGGCTTTGCGCCTGCCCCGTGCTTCATCTTCTAATCGGCCGCGGCCACGCGCCGCACTGTTGCTACGATCCCACAGTGCTTTGAGTTTTTTTGAGAATTGGACCGATCCGGCGTCAACGACTATCCCTCCGCGTCTTGGGTGCTCTATGTTTGAACCGCGGGCGGGGGCGGGAGCGTCGCTAGCTGCGGAGGCTGCGAAAAAGTGATCGGCGTCCTGAGCAGGCATGATACGTCCTGCGCGGAGAGTTCGTCGCCGCGTGGCGGGGCGGCGACAATTGTTTGTCTCCTCAGCGCGGTTGCTCTCTGCGCACTCTGCGCGCGCCCGGTCTCGGCCGAGACGCTGGACGAGGCGTTGGCCAACGCCTACCTGATCAACCCTTCGCTGAATTCCGAGCGCGCGCGCTTGCGCGCCACCGACGAGCAGGTCGCTATCGCCAAATCGGGATTTCGCCCGAACATCAACGCGAGCGGCGACGCCGCCTTTCAGAACTCGGACAGTGACCTTGCTGGCGGCGGGGGAAACTCCAATCAGCAAACGTGCAACAGCCCTCAGCGACTGGCCGAGCCAGGCTTCTGCGCCTTCCTCGATAGCGGGTCCCTCAGCACCAACACATCCAACGAGGGCATCACGCATCCTCGCGGTTATGCCGTTACGCTGAGCCAGCCTTTGTTCGAAGGCTTTCAGAACCTCAATGCGCTGCGTCAGGCGAAGTCGATCGTGCAGGCGGGGCGGGAGAGCCTGCGCATCGTGGAGCAGACCACGCTGCTCAATGCGGTCACGGCCTATGTCGATGTGGTGCGCGACCAGGCGGTGGTGAAGCTCCGCCAGTCCAACGTCGATGTGTTGTCCGAGCAGCTGCGGCAGACCAAGGATCGGTTCAATGTGGGCGAGGTGACGCGCACCGACGTGGCGCAAGCCGAGGCGCGCCGCTCCGACGCCATCACCCAGCTCTACGCGGCTCAAGCGAACTACAAGTCGAGCCGCGCGACCTACGAGCAGGTGATCGGGCATCCTCCTTCCGACCTCTCCTACCCAACGACGATCGCGCACCTCCTGCCGACCGGGCTTGACGAGTCCATGACCCTTGCCGACGGGCAGAACCCGCTCATTCTCAATACCGTCTATCTGGAGGAGGCCTCGCTCTATAACGTCAACCAGATCCTTGGCGAGCTCCTGCCTCAGGTCAGCCTCGAAGCGCAATATGCGCAGCGCTTCGACGAGAGCAAAACGCTGATCGAGCAGGAGACGACGACGGTGATGGGGCGGGTGAACGTGCCCCTCTACCAGGGCGGCGGGGTCGCCGCGCGCATCCGTCAGGCCAAGGAGGCCAACAATCAACTGAAGAAGGAAGTCGAGGACGCGCGGCTCAGGACCCACGCCGAGGTGATTTCGAATTGGGCGCAGCTGCAAGCGACCGCCTCGGAGATCCAATCGGCGCAATCCTCGCTCGACGCCAACGGGATTGCGCTCGAGGGCGTCCGCGAGGAGGAGAAGGTAGGGCAGCGCACCACGCTCGATGTGCTGAACGCTCAGCTCGAATATTTGGGCTCGCAGATCCAGCTGGTGACGGCAAAACGGGATCGCGTGGTCGCCGAATATGCCCTGTATTCGTCAGTCGGCCGACTGGATGCGCAAAGCCTTGGCCTATCAGTGCCTTACTACGATCCGCTAGAGCACTATGATACGATCAAAAACAAATGGTTTGGCCTCAAGCCGCCACCTCCGCCTGCTCCTGACGAATGAGCGCTACCGGCTGGTTAACTTTACAATCACGAAGCTGGCCCAGAACCAAACCGAGACTTGTACGTTAACGCTGTGTTAAGCTGAGGACGCTTGAGGGCCACCCAGGTGATGACCGCGGGGTGCAGCGGGGTAAGGCGGTAAGGGAATCCAGTCATGAGCAGCACGGAGCGGGCTCCCGAACCGACAATGGAGGAAATACTGGCCTCCATTCGTCGGATCATCTCTGACGATGAAGCGAATGGTTCGGCACAGCAGAGTGCACAGACCACGGAATATCCTGCGCAAGTCAGGCGGGAAGATGCGGACTACGAAGTCGCCGACACTCAGATCATCGACGACATTGCACGTGAGCTGCGCGGCGCGGGCGCGCCGGCTGGCAGCGAGGAAGACATCCTCGATTTGACCGACCTCGGCGGGGGCGATCCGATCGGCATCGCGGTCGAGGAACTCGCTGTCACTGAGGAATTGGTCCTCGACACCGAAATTTATACCGAGACGCGGACGGCCCCCAGTTTTGCCGCGGCCTTCCCGTCGGCCTACCAGGACGCCTACCAGGACATGGCCGAGGCCCCTCAGGAGGTCGCCGAGGTGCTTGTGACCGAGGCGGTGCTGGTCAGTGACGCTCCGGTGTTGGTGAGTGACGCTCCGGTGTTGGTCAGCGACACCAAACCCCAAAGCGAGGACCCGATCTCGGCGCTCGAAAGGGCCATCGCCGCATTGAAGGCAGGCGATTTGTCGGCCTTCGCGCGCGAGGCGCAGTCCGATTACGGGATGACCGAAACCGCACCAGCGCCGGCGGAGCCGTTCGCCGAACCGCTCGCCGAGCCGTCGAGCTTCGAACCGGAAGTGACGCTGATGGTGGTGGAGGAGGAGGAGGAGCCTCTCGCTCTGGAGGAGCCTCTCGCTTTGGAGGAGCCTCTCGCTTTGGAAGAGCCGGTTGCTTTGGAAGAGCGGGTTCCTTTGGCCGAGGCCGAGGCCGAGCCGGCGCCAGCGGCGTGGGCGCTTGAAACCCTGAGCACGCCCGAGCCCGAAGCAGCTCCCGCGCCCCGGCGCAGCGAGGAGTTGTCCTGGGGCCAGAGCGGGACTGTGCCCCAGTTTCAGCCGAGCCCGTCGCCGGTCAACGGCGGATCGGCGCATAAGCGTCACGAGCATCACGAGTTCGAGTCGGTGGCCTCGTCCAAGACGCTCGAGGACAGCGTCAAGGAGATGCTTCGCCCGCTGTTAAGGCAGTGGCTCGATGACAACATGCAGCGCGTGCTCACCGCTGCCTTGCGCGAGGAGCTGGAAAACTCCGAGGGGACGCGGCGCGGCAGCTGAGCCGCTCTTTAAGCTCGACCAACTCCGTCATACCGGCGAAGCCGGTATCGATCCTCCCTGGTTGACAGTGCGGAAGCCGAAATCGTAGGACGCGGGGCCCCGCCTTCCTTCTCGCGAGCCTCGGCACCCATGCTCGACAAGATTTATCAGCCCGGCTCGATCGAGGTCCTGACCTACCGCATCTGGGAGGAGGCGGGTGCCTTCGCCGCCGGCCGCGCCGACCGGATTGGCGCCAGACCCTTCGCCATCGTCATCCCGCCGCCGAACGTGACCGGCTCGCTGCATATGGGTCACGCGCTCAACAACACGCTGCAAGATTTGCTCGTCCGCTTCGAACGCATGCGCGGGCGCGACGTGCTGTGGCAGCCCGGCACCGATCATGCCGGCATCGCCACGCAGATGGTGGTCGAGCGGCAATTGCTGGAGCGCCAGGAGCCGGACCGCCGCACCCTCGGCCGCGATGAGTTCGTGCGCCGTATCTGGCAATGGAAGGAAGAGTCCGGCGGCGCGATCATCAATCAGCTGAAACGCCTCGGCTGCTCCTGCGACTGGTCCAGAGAGCGCTTCACCATGGACGAGGGGCTTTCCCGCGCCGTGCGGAAAGTGTTCGTCGAGCTCTATCGCGCGGGCCTGATCTACAAGGACAAGCGCCTCGTCAATTGGGACCCGAAGCTGCTCACCGCCATCTCCGACCTCGAGGTCGAGCAGGTCGAGGTGAAGGGCCATCTCTGGCATTTGCGCTATCCGCTGGAGGGCAGGGGTTTCGACCCCAACGATCCATCGACGTTCATCGTCGTTGCCACCACGCGCCCCGAAACCATGCTCGGCGACACCGCTGTCGCGGTGCATCCCGACGATGAGCGCTATAAACACCTCGTTGAGCAGCAAGCGCATGTGATCCTGCCGCTGGTCGGCCGCCGCATTCCCATCGTCGCCGACGAATATTCCGACCCCGAAAAGGGCTCGGGCGCGGTGAAGATCACCCCGGCGCACGACTTCAACGATTTCGAGGTCGGCAAGCGCCACGGCCTGCCGATGATCGCTGTGCTCGACGCCGAGGGCAAACTCCTGCTTGAGCCCAATCCCGACTTCATCCAATTCATTGATCCGAGTCCGGAACTCGATAGGACGATTCAAGAATTGAACGGCACCGACCGCTTCGCTGCCCGCAAAGCGATTGTGGCGCAACTCGAGGCAAGCGAGCTTGTCGAGAAGATCGAGCCTTACTTCCACACCGTGCCGCATGGCGACCGCTCCGGCGTGGTCATCGAGCCCTATCTCACCGACCAATGGTATGTGAATGCGTGGGAGCTGGCGAAGCCAGCCATCGAGGCGGTGAAGCGCGGCCGCACGGTGTTCGTGCCCAAGACCTGGGAGAACACTTATTTCCACTGGATGGAGAACATCCAGCCCTGGTGCATCTCCCGCCAGCTCTGGTGGGGCCACCAGATCCCGGCTTGGTATGGGCCGGACGACACGATCTTCGTCGCCGAGGACGAGGCCGGAGCGAAGTCTCAGGCTAAGGAGCATTACGGCAAGAGCGTCGAGCTCAAGCGCGACGAGGACGTGCTCGACACCTGGTTCTCCTCAGGCTTGTGGCCGTTCTCCACCCTTGGCTGGCCGGACGAGACGCCCGAACTCACCCGCTACTACCCGACCGACGTGCTCGTCACCGGTTTCGACATCATCTTCTTCTGGGTCGCGCGCATGATGATGATGGGGCTCCATTTCATGGAGGAGGCGCCCTTCCGTGAGGTCTACATCCACGCCCTGGTCCGCGACGAGAAGGGGCAGAAGATGTCGAAGTCGAAGGGCAACGTCGTCGACCCGCTCAAGCTGATCGAGACGTACGGCGCCGACGCGCTGCGCTTCACCCTCGCCGCCATGGCCGCGCAAGGGCGCGACATCAAGCTCGCGACCTCACGCGTCGAAGGCTATCGCAATTTCGCGACCAAGCTCTGGAACGCGGCACGCTTCGCCGAGATGAATGGATGCGTGCCCGTGAAGGGCTTCGATCCGGCTTGCGCGAAGGAAACCGTGAACCGCTGGATCGCCGGCGAGAGCGAGCGCGCTGCGGCGTCCGTCACCGAGGCGATTGAAGCGTTCCGCTTCAACGAGGCGGCCGCCGCCATTTACCATTTCGTCTGGCACGTGTTCTGCGACTGGTATCTCGAGCTGATCAAGCCGATCCTCCTCGGCAATGATGCAGCCGCCGTTGAGACGCGCGCCATGACCTCCTTTGTGCTCGACCGCGCGCTCAAGCTGCTCCATCCCTTCATGCCCTTCGTCACCGAGGAGCTGTGGGGGAAGCGCGCCGCCGAGGGAGAGGGCAGGGAGAGCCTGTTGATCCTGGCGCCCTGGCCGCAGCATGTTGGGCTCGCCAATGCTGAGGCCGATTCCGAGATCGGTTGGCTGATCAAGCTCGTCTCCGAGGTGCGGTCGGTTCGCTCCGAGATGAACGTGCCGGCCGGGTCGCGCGTGCCGCTCGTCATCTCCGGCGCGAACGAGGAGACGATTGCGCGGGCAAAGCGACACGAGGAGACGCTTCTACGGCTTGCGCGCATCGACACCATGAGCTTCGGCAAGCCGCCGCAAGGTGCCGTTCAGATCGTGCTCGACGAGGCGACGCTTGCGCTGCCGCTTGCGGGCGTCATCGACGTCACGGCCGAATCGAACCGGCTCAAGCGCGAGATCGACAAAATGGGCTCCGAGATCCGCCAGCTCGACGCCAAGCTGTCCAACGAGAAATTTGTGGCCCGTGCGCCCGAGCATGTGGTCGAAGAGCAACGCGAGCGCAAAGCCGATGCCGAGGCGACTTCGGCGAGGCTGGAGCAGGCCCTGAAGCGGCTGGAAGCCGCGCTTTAGTCCGCTAACGCAATATTCCGCGATCCGGGCGAAAGTTGGGATGGAATCCTTACAGCTGTATCTCAAATAGCACAGACTGCGGCATTTTCGCCTCGTTTGCGCCATAAAACTTTGAAATATCGGCTTGTTCGAGGAGCATCGGTCAAACGACGGCCCAGGGCTCAAGCGGGGGCGCGAGCCGGGAGCGACGCCGATACGATTGAGCAGCGGTGGCGGGGCCGCCGGCTTTTCTTGCACGCTCATCCGGGCTTTGGAATGGACGCCAAGACGTTCGATAAGTCGCGTTTGCCGAGTAGGCATGTCACCGAGGGTCCCGCCCGGGCGCCCCATCGCTCCTATTATTACGCTATGGGGCTGTCCCGCGAGCAGATCCATCAGCCCTTCGTCGGCGTCGCCACATGCTGGAACGAGGCTGCCCCCTGCAACATCTCGCTGATGCGCCAGGCGCAAGCGGTGAAGCAGGGCGTGGCTGTGGCGCACGGCACGCCGCGGGAATTCTGTACCATCACCGTCACCGACGGCATCGCCATGGGCCATCAGGGCATGAAGTCCTCGTTGCCCTCCCGCGAGGTGATTGCCGATTCCGTCGAGCTCACCATGCGCGGCCATTGCTACGACGCCCTTGTCGGCATGGCCGGCTGCGACAAGTCGCTTCCCGGCATGATGATGGCCATGTGCCGGCTGAACGTGCCGTCCATCTTCATCTATGGCGGTTCGATCCTGCCGGGCTCCTTCAGGGGCCGGCCGGTGACGGTGCAGGATTTGTTCGAGGCCGTCGGCCAATATTCGGTGGGCAAGATTTCGGCCGAGGATTTGGACGTGCTGGAGCAGGTGGCCTGCCCTTCGGCAGGGGCCTGCGGCGCTCAGTTCACCGCCAATACCATGGCCACCGTGTCCGAGGCGATCGGACTTGCGCTGCCCTATTCCGCTGGCGCGCCGGCGCCCTACGAGATCAGGGATCGCTTCTGCATGGCGGCGGGCGAGAAGATCATGGACCTGATCGCGCTCAACATCCGCCCGCGCGACATCGTCACCCGCAAAGCGCTGGAGAATGCCGCGGCCGTGGTCGCGGCCTCCGGCGGCTCCACCAACGCGGCCCTGCATCTGCCGGCCATCGCGCACGAATGCGGCATCGACTTCGATTTGTTCGCCGTCGCCGAGGTGCTGAAGCGCACCCCCTATATTGCCGATTTGAAGCCCTCCGGCCGCTATGTCGCCAAGGACATGTTCGAGGCTGGCGGTGTGCCGCTGTTGATGAAGACGCTGCTCGATCATGGCTACATGCACGGCGATTGCATGACCGTGACCGGCCGGACCATCGCGGAAAACATGGCCAGGGTGGCGTGGAACCCGGACCAGGACGTCGTGCGCCCCGCCAACGATCCCATTTCGCCCACGGGAGGCGTCGTGGGCTTGCGCGGCTCGCTCGCCCCCGATGGCGCCATCGTCAAGGTCGCCGGCATGAAGGGACTCAAATTCCGTGGGCCCGCGCGCTGCTTCGATTGCGAGGAAGACGCCTTCGCCGCGGTGAGCGCCAGGCGCTACCAGGAAGGCGACGTGATCGTCATCCGCTATGAGGGCCCGAAAGGCGGCCCCGGCATGCGCGAGATGTTGTCGACCACGGCGGCGCTTTATGGCCAGGGCATGGGCGACAAGCTCGCGCTGATCACCGATGGGCGCTTCTCCGGCGCCACGCGGGGCTTCTGCGTCGGCCATGTTGGCCCCGAGGCGGCGGTCGGCGGTCCGATCGCGCTGATCCGCGACAGGGACATGATCGTGCTCGATGCCGAGAAGGGCACGCTGGACGTCGAACTCAGCCAAGCCGAGCTCGATCAACGGGCGAAGTCATGGAAGGCCCCGGCAACGTCCTTCCGGAGCGGGTATCTGTGGAAATATGCGAACGAGGTTGGGCCGGCCCGGACGGGTGCCGTGACCCATCCCGGCGGTGGCGTGGAAGTGGCGTGCTATGCGGACGTGTAACGGCAGGGCGGTCGCCGTCCTGGCGACGCTGATGATGCTGGTCTCCTTTGCGGTTGGCGCCGACGACGCGCCGCCCTTCGCCTCGGCGACCGACGCCTATCGCCAAGGCATGGCCGCCAGCAAGTCGGGCGAAACGGAGCTCGCGATTCCCGCGCTTGAATATGCCGCCGAACGCGGCGTTCTCGGCGCCCAGCTCAAGCTCGCGCGGGTCTACGCGGCCGGCAACGGTGTCCGTAAGGACGACGCCAAGGCCTTCTTCTACTATCGGCAGATCGCCAATCAGCGCGCGGACATCTCGCCCGCAAGCCCTGTCGCGAAATACATCGCGGAGGCCTTCGTCGCCCTTGGCCAATATTATCTGCAAGGCGTCGAGGGCACGGAAGTGAGGCCGGATCCGGCACGGGCTGCGGATCTGCTCCGTCATGCGGCCAGCTATTTCGGCGATGCGAACGCCCAATACGCGCTGGCGCGTCTCTATCTCGATGGCACCGGCGTCGACAAGAATATGGGCCTTGCCGTCAACTGGCTGGCGACGGCCGCCAAGAAGCAGCATGCCGCGGCGCAGGCCACGCTCGGCCAGCTGCTGTGGCGTGGTGGCGAGGAGGTCCGGCAGAGGCCCGCAAGGGGGCTAGCGCTGATCATGCTTGCCCATGCCAACGCGAAGGCAAGCGGCAAGGAGCCGAAATGGATCGAGGACCTGTACCGCGAGGTGCAGGGCGCCTCCGATGCGGCGATGCTGAAAGTGGCACAAAGCCTGATGCCCGAATTGGGCGGTCCCGCCCTGGATCTGAGCTCCGCGACGGCCAAGGCGGTCGATAAACTGCTCGTTCCGGCTTCTGGCGAAGCGGCGGCCCAATCTGCTCCGGCCACATCTGCCGCGGCTGAGACCGTGGTTTCGGGCGACGCGGGGGGAAGCGCCCATGCGCCGGCGGAGATGGGTATGCCTGTCGGCCTCGGGCCAACCGGTGCGGAGCTTAAGCCTTAAGCATTGAGTTCGAGCCACACCGGCACGTGGTCGGAGGGCTTCTCCCAGCCGCGGGGCGCGGGATCGATCTCGCAATTCACCAACCGGTCGGCGGCCTGCGGCGACAGGAGCATATGGTCGATGCGCAAGCCGCGGTTCTTCTGCCAGGCGCCGGCCTGGTAATCCCAAAACGTGTAGCGGTTCGGCTCGTCATGGCAGGCACGGTAGGCGTCGGTCAGGCCAAGATTGACGAGTGCGTGGAAATGGGCGCGGGTCTCCGGCCTGAACAGGGCATCCTCGACCCAGGCGGCGGGCGCATAGACGTCGTCTGGCGTGGGGATGACGTTGAAATCGCCGGCGACGATCATCGGCTCCTCAAACAGCAGGAGTCCCTTCGCCCGTTCTCTGAGCCTCGCCATCCAAGCAAGCTTGTAGGCGAACTTTTCGGTTCCCGTAGGGTTGCCGTTCGGTAGGTAGATATTGACGATCCGGAGCACGCCCGAGGGCACCGAGACGACGGCCTCGAGATAGCGCGCCTGCACGTCGTCAGGATCGCCGGCCAATCGAGGGCTGACCTCGTCGAAGGGTAGCTTGGAGAGCAGCGCCACGCCATTGAAGCCCTTCTGGCCATGGACGGCGACATTGTAGCCCATGTCCTCGAACTCTTGGTGGGGAAAGGCCTCGTCGACGCATTTGATCTCCTGGAAACAGGCGATGTCGGGGGACGCCGAGGCGAGCCAGGTCTTGGCGGTGTCGATCCGCGCCTTGATGCCGTTGATGTTCCAGGTGGCGATTTTCATGGCCTGAGAAACAATAGGAGCGGGGTCCGGCGCAAGCTGACTGTTGCGGCCATGACCGTCATCAATGTTCGCCTCAAAGGAATCAGACCGAGAAGCTCGTGCCGCAGCCGCAAGACGCGGTGACATTTGGATTCTTGATCTTGAAGGAGGCGCCGATCAGATCGTCGACGAAATCGATCTCGGCGCCGTGCACGAAGCCGAGCGAGACCGGATCGACCACCACGCGGGCGCCGTCGCGCTCGACCAGGACATCGTCCGGCGCCCCCTCCTGCACGAGGTCGAAGCGGTATTGGAAGCCCGAGCAGCCGCCGCCTTCGACGCTAACGCGCATCAGCGCGGCATCCTCGGCCTGCAGGATCTCCACGATGCGTCGGGCGGCACGTTCGCTCAAGGTGATGGACGGTTCGCTCATCTTACGTTTAGCTGCGCTGGGTGCCGGCTGGCTGGCTCGGGATGAGCCAGCACCTGAACGGCTGACTGAAAGATAGGATGGCGGCGGGGCTTGTCAATCGACCATAGCCGCAAACCCAAGCGAAACGGCGTCGCGGAGGCGCAGATGGGCGGCTCCCCCCCGCAGGCAATCGGCTTAGCGCCTTACGCCGTGGACGAGCGGACGAGCCGGGGACGCCTTGTGCCCGAGGCGCCGAGCCCCACGCGCACGCTTTACAGCCGCGACCGCGACCGCGTCCTGCATTCGACCGCCTTCCGCCGGCTCACCCACAAGACCCAGGTGTTCATCTATCACGAGGGCGATCACTACCGCACGAGGCTCACCCATAGCCTTGAGGTGGCGCAGATCGCCCGCTCCATGGCGCGGACGCTGCGCGTCGACGAGGATTTGACCGAGGCCTTGGCGCTCGCCCACGATCTCGGGCACCCACCCTTCGGCCATGCGGGCGAGCGTGCGCTGGATGCCGTCATGGCGGACGCTGGCGGCTTCGATCACAACGCCCAGTCCTTGCGCGTGGTCACCGAGCTTGAGCGGAAATATGCCGGCTTCGACGGTCTCAACCTCACCTGGGAAACCCTTGAAGGTCTCGTCAAACACAACGGGCCGCTGCTCGGCGACGCGCTTGGCAAAGACGCGCGGGCTGTTACCGAAGCGGTGCTCGCCTATGATGCGAAGCAGGACCTAGAGCTTGCGACCTACGCTTCCGTCGAAGCCCAACTGGCGGCGCTTGCCGACGACATCGCCTATAACAACCATGATGTCGACGACGGGTACCGGGCGGGCCTGTTCACCTTTACCGAGCTCGCCGAAGTACCGATCGCCGGCCGCGCTCTGGCCGATGTCGGAAAGGCCTATCCGAACCTCGACGGCCCGCGCCGTCTGCACGAAGCGAACCGGCGCCTCATCAGCGCGATGATCGACGATGCGGTCGCCGAGACGGAAGTGCGGTTGCGCAAGCTGGCGCCGGGAAACGCCGACGAGGTGCGCCATGCAGGTTGCGCGATCGCCGCCTTCTCCGCGGCCATCCAAAGCGAGCTCGCGGCGTTGCGGGAGTTCCTCACCGCGCGCGTCTATCGGCATCCCCGCATCGTGGGCATCATGACCGATGCCGAAAGCGTGGTGACCGATCTGTTTGGCCTTTACCGCGGCCATATCGAGGCGCTGCCGCGCGAGTGGCGCGAGCAGGCGCGCGAAAAGGGCCCTGAGACTTACGCACGCCACGTTTGCGATTTCATCGCCGGCATGACAGACCGCTATGCTCTGGCCGAGCACCGTCGCCTGTTTGACGCTACCCCCGATTTACGTTAGTCGCGCCAGGCGAATTTCCGGGAGCCATCATGGACGTTTTTGCAGGATTCCACGGACACGTCTTGGCTGCGGTCCAGCAGTTGAAGCACGACGGCGTCGTGCCTGCCGAGGCGAGCATCGAGGGGATCACGCTCGAGTCTCCGAAAGACGCCGCCCATGGCGATCTCGCCACCAATGCGGCCATGGTGCTGGCGAAGCCCGCAGGCATGGCGCCGCGGGCGCTTGCCGAGCGCATCATTCCACTCCTCGGCTCCGATCCTAACATCGCCCGGTCCGAGATCGCGGGGCCGGGCTTCATCAATCTGACGCTTCGCCAGAGCTTCTGGCCGAGCGTGCTTCGCATGGTGCTCGAGCAGGGCGAGACCTATGGACGGAGCGCCATCGGCCAAGGTCAGGTGGTGAACGTCGAATATGTCTCGGCCAACCCTACCGGGCCGATGCATGTCGGCCATTGCCGTGGCGCCGTGTTCGGCGACGCGCTGGCCAACCTCCTCGACTACGCCGGCTTCGCCGTCACTCGCGAATATTACGTCAACGATGCGGGCGCCCAGGTCGATGCGCTGGCGCGCTCCGCCTATCTCCGCTACCGCGAGGCGCTTGGCGAGACCATCGGCGAGATTCCCGAAGGCCTCTATCCCGGCGACTATCTGAAGCCGGTGGGGCGCGAGCTGGTCGACCAGCACGGGAAGGAGCTGTTGCTGCTGCCCGAGCGCGACTGGCTGCCGATCGTGCGCGACGCGGCCTTGCGCGCGATGCTCGCCATGATCGAGCAAGACCTTAGCGCGCTCGGCATCCGGCACGATGTCTTCTTCTCGGAGCGGTCTCTGATCGAGGGGCCTCGCAATCAGGTGGCCCTGACCATCGAGGACCTCAAAGCCAAGGGCCTCATCTATATGGGCAGCCTGCCGCCGCCCAAGGGCAAGGTGGATGAGGACTGGGAGGACCGCGAGCAGCTTCTGTTCCGCTCCACGGACTTTGGCGATGACATGGACCGCACCCTCGTTAAATCGGATGGCAGCTATACTTATTTCGCTTCCGATATGGCCTATCACCGCGACAAGTTCAGACGCGGCTTTAACACCATGATCGACGTTTGGGGCGCCGACCATAGCGGCCATGTCAAGCGCATGCGGGCGGCCGTTGCCGCGCTCACCGACAACCAGGGCGCGCTCGACGTCAAGATCTGTCAACTTGTGCGCTTGTTTCGCGGCGGCGAGCCTGTAAAGATGTCCAAGCGTGCCGGGACGTTCGTCACGCTCCGGGACGTCGTGGACGAAGTGGGCGCCGGCCCGGTTCGCTTCATGATGATTTACCGGAAGAACGATGCTCCGCTCGACTTCGATTTCGTCAAAGTCACTGAGCAGTCGCGGGACAACCCGGTCTTTTACGTCCAATACGCCCATGCCCGGGCGAGTTCCGTGTTGCGTAACGTGCGTGAGGGTTTCCCCGATCTAGACCTTGGGGGTGGTGCCTTGGCGCGCAGCGATTTGGCTCGGCTCGGCGACGAAGCCGAAATAACGTTGATTCGCAAGATCGCCCAGTTCCCTCGCCTTGTCGAAGGAGCGGCCGAAGCACATGAACCCCACCGCATCGGCTTTTATCTCTATGATCTTGCAGGGGAGTTCCACGGCCTGTGGAATAGAGGCAAAGACTCGCCACAATTACGATTTATTTACGAAACAGATCGAGAGTTAACTCGCGCTCGTGTGGCGCTGGTGGTTGCCACGCAGCAAGTCTTAGCGTCGGGTTTGGGTATTCTCGGCGTTCGCGCACTGCAAGAGATGCACTGACAGTGCATAGTCTGGGGTGCCGGGGTTGGTTCGAGGGAAGTACCATGTCCGTGCACGAAGAAGGATACGGCGGCAACGCCGCTCCGACGCTTGAATTTGAGTCGGAATTCGCTAATCGGCCAAGTAATGGGAGCGCTCCGGACGATCAGTCCTGGGGCATGAACGCACGCAGCGCTAATAAGAGCGGGGGACCCCTCATGAACTCGGGAGCAGGTAGACCGGGCCAACCAATGATGGGACAGCGCTCGATTTTCGGAACTGGCCGCGGGCCGGTCTTCGCGCAGGTTCCCGCCTATACACCTGTCACGCGGGCCCCAGATCCGCGCGAGCAGCATTTGCCGGAGCCGGCGCACCCAGACTATGGGGTCTTTGCCAGGCAGGGCGGGGAGCAGGCCCACCCAGACACCAACCCGCCGGGGGTATCCGGCTATGCCAATGGGGCCCCGCAAGGCTATCCAAGCCCAAGCAACGACCGAGGCGTAGCGCACGATTATTCGACCCCAGTCTATCCAAACCCAGCCCATCCGGCGCAGAGCTATTCATCTCAGCCGCAGCCGAGGCCGCTGACCCAGCCGAACCCGATCTATCCGCCCCAGAGCTATCCCTCTCAGCCTCAGCCGCAGCCGAGCTCGCTTTATTCGTCGCAGAGCAATTCGCCGCAGCCGGAGCCGCACCGGGTCAACCCGGCCCAGCCCAGCTCAAGCGGAGGCCAGCCGACCCAGGCCTATCAACCCCAAGCCAACCCGGCTCGCACTTATCAAGATGCGGGTTTCCCCGAGCGGATTTTTGCAGAGCCAACCCCTCACGGTACAGGCCCTGACCAAGGCTTGTCGGACGCAGGGTTTTCCGACGCAAGCTTCGCCGATGCCAGCTTCCCGGACGCAAGCTTTCCCGAAGCAAGCTTCCCCGACGCAAGTTTCGCGAGCGAGACACACGCCGAATCTAACTTTTCCGCCAAAGCTCCTTACGGGGAGTCGTATGGCGAGCATGAGCCTCTGCACCTCGAAGCTCCGGCTGACACTTATGGCGCCGAGCCGAACTACGATCCACACGCCGAGCAGGCCGTGCACGAATATGTCGCCCATGCCTCGCTAGCCGACGCGTATGCGGGGCAGGGGCGGGCAATCCCTGCTCATCAGGCGCTGCAGACTTTCGAAGCCGTCTACAATCAGCCTCCGCAAATCCCGCTCGGCTCGACCGAGCACGCGCTTGGGAGCACCCAGGGCTTCTATGAGGGCGAGCAGGCCGACGCCGATTTCCTTGATGAAGGCCAGTTCGCGCCCGGCGCGGAGGGTGTTCTGCCCCAGCCGGCGCGGAAGGCGGGGTTGCGGGGACGCAGCATGTTCATGGTCGGGAGCGCGTTGCTTGGCGCCGTAGCCTTGGGTGGCGCTCTCGCTTTTGCCTATAAGCAGAGCGGCGGAGCCATGGGCGGTGGTGGCGAACCCCCGTTGGTTCAGGCCGACAACCGGCCCGTCAAGGAGCCCCCGCAGCAGCCGGGCGGCAAGGACTTTCCACACAAGAACAAGCTGATTTACGAACGGCTTCAGAACGGAGATCAGCCTGAGGCGGAGCAGATCGTGCCTCGGCAAGAAGAGTTTGCCATGCCGACGATGCCGGGCGCTAACCCGACGGCGGGCTTGCCCGCTGGTGTCGCGCCTATGCCGCCGCCCGCCGTGGCGACGGTCGACGATCCCGCCGGCGGTCCGCGCCACGTGAAAACGCTCATCGTCCGTCCAGACGGCTCGGTCATGCCGCCAGTGGCAGAGGCCGCTCCGGCAGCCGCCCCACAGCAGGTGGCAACCGCCGAACCCGCTCTCCCGCCGGCCGCGCCGCAGCAGGTGGCCAGCGCCGAGCTCGTTCAACCGCCCGCAGCTCTGCCGCAGGCTGCTCCAGTACCAGTCGCCCCGCCGGCGCCGGCCCCTGTCGCCGCCGCCCCGGCGCCTCAGCCGGTAGCTCCGGCCCCCGCCGCGATTGCTGCCGACCCGCAGCCCGTGGCCGCGATTCCGGCGGCGAAACCGAAGCCGAAGCCCGTGGTGGCAGCAGCTGATGCCGCACCGCAAGCCGCCGCCCCCAGCAAATATCTGGTCCAGATCGGCTCCAAGCAGAACCAGACCGAAGCGCTCGCGACCTTCGCCGACATGCAGCAGAAATATCCAAGCCTGCTCGCCAACTACCGGCCCATGGTGCAGAAGGCCGATCTCGGCGCCAAAGGGGTTTGGTACCGCCTGCGCATCGGGCCGATCAACGACAAGGCGACCGCCTCCAAGCTATGCACGCAGCTCAAATCCCAAGGCATGCCGGACTGCCTGGTCATGGCGGCGCAGTAATCGGCTCAATCGCGGCTTGACCGAGGGCCGCGTGGTCGTTAGCCCCGCGTGGTGGACTTCAAAACCTTCATCTCTGGCTGCGCCGGCACCATTCTCAGTGACGACGAGCGCGCTTTCTTCGCCGAGGAGCGGCCTTGCGGCCTGATCCTCTTCGCGCGCAACTGCTCATCGCCGGAGCAGCTCCGAGCCCTCGTCTGCGACTTTCGCGACGCGGTCGAAAGCGATGAGGCGCTGGTGCTCATCGATCAGGAGGGCGGCCGCGTGCAGCGCCTGCGCCCGCGGCACTGGCGCGAGATGCCTCCCGCTCGGGTCTATGGCGAG